>JGI24021J15306_10000030_pt1 | contig 51797 bp, 37 predicted proteins | sample Ectturendosymbi1_FD_15306 | JGI IMG/M metagenome (IMG submission 15306)
AAGCGACGACAACGTCTTCGACGAAAAGCGCGATTTTCTCGACGAAACCGTCACCGACCACCGAAACGGCAGCTCTCCGTGGCTCAGACGCGCTACTCTTGAAGTGAGAACCTGCGTGTGATCGTCGTTAAGAGCGGTGGCATCTATTGTCATCTTAAATATTTCTGATGATATTTTTCATCGTTGTATGATGGCGAATTGTCATCGTTGTATGATGGTGACATTTGTCGTTGTTGTATGATGGTGACATTTGTCGTTGTTGTATGATGGTGACATTTGTCATTGTTGTATGATGGTGACATTTGTCATCGTTGTATGATGGTGACATTTGTCATGGTTGTATGATGGTGACATTTGTCATTGTTGTATGATGGTGACATTTGTCATCGTTGTATGATGGTGACATTTGTCATCGTTGTATGATGGCGACATTTGTCATCGTTTTGTCATAAAGCCTGGTGACGTGTTCTATGCATGACCCTGTGCCGCAATATCTTACAGGGCTACAGTTTGGGGTGTTCTGCAGGAACTGGAATACTACCCTTTGCCCAGCCTCATTGTTACAAGGTCAACTCAGGCCCGCAGTAGTGACGTCTAGCACTACCCCGCTGTATGATCAAATTGTCCTTTCGAAGTCCAGGCTGAGCCCTTTAAGCCATACAAGGCAATCAGTCTAGGTATGAGGGACAGACAGGCAATTGGGGATGTCTCCACCCCCTGGATCTAGCGCAGTGCTCTTCAACCTTTTCATCATCGTGGAACCCCTGATATACTTTCGCGTTTGTCATGGAACCCCCATTAACAATAAATAAAAAAACACGAATTACGTGTAAGAAAATCAAATATTTCGTTATTGGACACTTCAACAAATAAACAGTTATTATAGAAGTCAAAAAGCAAGAAATTTAATGACTCGGTTTTCTTGAATTTCCTGAATGTCGCTGCTACATTCAGAATTTGGCCATCCCGCAAAAAGAACCCGTATCTGATATATGTGCCGATCTATTTTCTAACTTTGACAATTGAATTACATTTGGTCTGCTTCGGAGGAGGTGCCTCTTTTAGATTTGAACTACATTGCTCATTACCGTCCACACCTTCGCTGTTGCAATTATTTCGCTCACATAAAGAAAATATGCTATTTTGCTCCACCTGGCTTGACTAAATGGTACAAAGTTGGGTTTCACACTGTTTTCAACGTTCTTAATTGCACAACAATGAACAACAAGTGACGCAACAACTCTCAATATCAATATTTCTTGTTCCGCTATCTGCACTCAACCTCTTACAACTAACTGGCCTACTTGGAGTCTGAATGCGGCACGGTGATCTAAAAATTTTCATAATGACGCATCAACATACTGAAGCAAAAAATCATTTCCCCTAAGAAACGAGGAACCCTCACAGAACCTCACTACATGCTTTGCGAAACCCTTGGGTTCCGCGGAACCCATGTTGAAGAGCACTAAGAGCACTGATTTAGCGTATTGGCCATGTCTTTCGGGAATTTCTGGAGGGTGCTAAGTGCGGTCTACAGACGACTGGGCAACTTTCTGACCCTTGCAGGGGCCGCTTTTGCATTTAGCGAAGCCGCATACAATTTACTCGTGTTTTTACCACACACGCATACAATTTACTCGTGTTTGTAAATAGACAAAAATCCTGCAGATACTTTTTGGCCTTAAAATCTTCCAAAACACCAAAATCGCCCCAGTTGTTACTTTCAGTGGTAATCTTGTCTCGACGTAAAGCTGGTGGCTGGCACATCGTGTTGATAGAAAACTGTAAACAATCGGATCTAAGTCTGGATAAGATGATCCTGGACGCGCAGTTTTGACGCAGCTCAGCGCACGGGTGGTTTGGTTAAGTCTGAGTTGCGGCAGCTGTTTCATTTCGCTGGTAAGCTTGAGTAGTTATATCGACTAGCGTAGTGGATGCTTACTACCAGTAGTCCTGTATTTTGTGTTTCTTCGCTGATTTTCCTGGGGTTCCTAGCTGTCGTCTGTCGGTTTTTCTAACGGTCAACTGTGTCTAATGAAAAAGAACATATATGAAGAGCACTTACTTGCACAAAAGATCCCAATTGAAGGTAAACCGGCGACTAAAACAAAACAAAGATAAACTAAAACAAAACAAAAACTAAAACAAAGATACAACACAGAAAACCCGATCTTTTCAAAGCTGCCATTGCGCTGAAGTTGTTTGGCGCAAAGTATTTTGTTGGGATGTCAGCAACAAGTTGTCGCATTGCAAGTGGACTGTTTTGAATTTGAAGGAATTTTCCCCGAAGTTCATGTACGGCATCGACATCGACCACGCCACGTCCCCAGATGACCTTCGCATATACCAGAAATACCTCGATTATGAGACGATCTTCTCCAACGAGTGAGTTTCGCACGTGTTGTGAACAGTGGCGTAACTATGGGGAGGGGCAAGAGGGGGCGTTTGCCCCCGGGCGCAGCATCTTGGGGGCGCCAAACTTAGGTCGGAATATTTACGTAATAATTACGAAATGTCAGCAGATGCTAAAAATTACGATTTGCGAAATCTCATCGAGATCACCCAGGTTTGCAAAGTGAGCGGTTACGAACGTTGATGACGTTTTATGGTGTAGCTCCCGTCTCCACCAATCAGCGCCCGCATGTGTTTAGATTCACGGCTGCGTCACAACGCTTTCAGATAGCCAGGGTTGCGAACTTTCCGGCTTCGCTTTCATTCTATAGTTACGTCACAACAGGACGGGAACCCAGCGTTCACAGTGCATGAAAGTATGATACTGAGAGAATTTTAACGGGTGGTACGATCGGAGACCGATACCATTCCCCTAGCTTCTGGGGCCTTGTCGAAACATGTGTAGCTTGTGTGTATAATATTCAGAATATAGATGAAACAGCTGCCATGCTAAAATTAAGAAATACAGTAGATTGATTGTTATACTGGCAACTGTGGCTTGCACTAGTAATTTTGGGCTTCATTACAGAAAAACTTAGCTTGTGTACTTTCATCCTTCCGTGGGTCTTGGCGTTGAATAAATTAGCTGTAATTGTGAACTTTAAGTGACTGTTCTATGCTCATTATATTTTCGACCTATAAACAGAGCATCTCCATGCACATGATTGCCGAAATTCAAGTCACAAAATTGCTGACATAGAACTTCTCACGGAGCTTCACTGGTTTTAGATATTTCGTTTGTTAATACGTGTGTCACATTTAAATTATCTCAGTTTTTTGACGAAACAATTGATAAATTTGCAGCAGCAAAGGCAAGAAAACTTTAATTACAAGTAAAGTATTACATTGCAGTATTCCTTTTCAGTTAAATTTTCAGGATATTATATCCAAATAAATGTCCTAGGAATTCGCAATTTACATTTTCCTAGTAGTTTTGTCAAAAATAATTTGCCTTCGGTTTTTCTTATGCATTTTTCTGTCTGTCCTTCACTTTTATGTATTCGTGAGTCTGCTCACAGTTGGACGTTCTAAAACTCAAAACTATGGGAGTACAACCCACCCCTTACAGAAGAATGCATGTGAAAAAAACAGGCTTAGGCCTGCCGCCAATTGTTAAAAAGTCCGTCGCATTGCATGCGATCAATAAAAAAAATTAAAACAAAAACTACACCTCGCGCCAGCGGTGATTGTGACGATGTGACCACACCTGACGAGAGCGTAACAAGCGGGAACGCTGCATTCGGAATTTTCAAAAGACTCGGTCAAACCCGTACTTTTAGAAACAAGGGTCAGCTCTGGCCAATTTTATGCTGCGCTGCCAGAAGATTTTTGTTGCCATAAAATTCTGTCATTAAAATTCATGCAGATTTTTGCTGATCAGGGAACGCCTTGCTAGTTTTTGCATTTTCATTCACTAGTTACTACAAATTCGAATATATTACTGCGATTCGAAATTTCTCAATAAAACAGTTTAAACCAGTGTTTCCCAACCGGGGTGCGGCGGCACCATAGGGTGCCATTTACGATGCTCAGGAGTGCACGCGAGCTAATGCGTTTTTCAGTTATATCATTAAAGTAAATTGCTACCGGCTCTCCTCCACTGGGTGCCGCAAATTATATTTCCCATCTGTAAGGTGCCGCAAGCCTAAAAAGGTCGGGAAAAAAGGAAACACTGGTTTAAATGTCGGGAAAAAAAGGAAAAGGAAACACTGGTTTAAAGGTCGGGAAAAAAAGGAAACACTGGTTTAAATGTTCGCTCGTGATCGAAATTTTAAAGTGGGGTAACAATCAGATTCCTAACTCCACGAACTTAACTCTACGAATGATTTCCAAGACTCAAAGAGCGTGAGATCAATTCCGTGACGTTACAGCCACATGAATTTTCAGACGGGAAACAACTACAAGCGGGGACCGCGTCAACTTCGTACGTCCCTTTTTCCCCAACTCATTCTGGCCATCTATTCTGCGAAGAACGGACTGGGGGGGTAAACAAACTGTCTTTGTTCCCGGGCGCGGGAAACCCCAGTTACCCCACTGGTAGTGAACTCGCTCGTTCAGTCCCGACGTTTTTATGACTCGAGCACTCGAAGGAAAATCATAAAAGCGCGACTAAACATGGTCCTGCGTAAAAGTTCGGCGATTGATTTTTATAACACGAAAAAAGTGAACAATCTACCTGACCAGGAAATGTTTACATTTGAAAAAGGGCTCTTTCTGAATGACGAGCAGAGAATTGATGTAAAACCGGTTGTTTGGCGCATCCTCCTCTCATGTTTTCAGTGAGAAGGCATGGCAGCAGTGAACATGTGAAGAAAAATGTTTTTTGAAAGTAAGTCTAAGAAACATTAAAACCTAACCCGGAAGTGCATTCACGGGTGTCTTGTTCTTCTCCATCCAGCTCCGGATCGTCTGAACTGGAGACGGACTCGGGCATCTCGTTGCCTAGCACCGACCCCCAGTCGTTGAAGACTTATCGCCAGTGCGTGTCGCACGCATATCCCGTCGACCGCCAAGCGTACGTGGACTACCTCAACGAGTTCAACTGGTGATCGAGTGAAAACACTCGGTCTTGGAGAGCTCAGGGACCCGAGGCGCCCTCCCCCCTCACGCGTGCAACCTCCTCTTTGACATTGCCGCCTATTTGTTGTGCAATAAAAATGACGTTTATTTTAGGTCATTTCATGTCTTTGTATTTTCAGTGTTGTATCTTGTGATTGTCTTTAAGAGCTTTCTATCGCCAATTAAAAGAAAAAAATACATCCTCGGAAAACCTTTGAGTGTTTTTTTTTCTGCAAGCCTTGTCTTAATTCAGTCTTCATTCGGCGTTGACGAGGCTTTCAATGCAAACCAAAGCATCTTTGCAAAACGTACACCTCTTTAATGCGCTTTTTTCGCTAGCCAGCGATTCTAACCTGAAAATGCCAGTGAAAAGACGGAGAAACAGTTCTTTTCATGTGCAGTGCCCCCGCCTACGCTTGTTGCTTAAAGCTGTAATTGGCGTAAGTTGTGCATTTCCACTTTTTGTGAGACCAGCTTTATGGTCACCGTTGGTGTTTAAGACTACAATTTGCAAGCTTTCTCTAAATCTTGGCAAGCAAGGGTTTCCACTGTTTTTCAAGTTAAAATGCCAAATTTTGTTAAATGCTTTTGAAAAGGATATTGTTCATATATTAGATCGGGATAACAGTAACATTGCTTTTAAAATAAAGTATAATACACGGTCACTTGTCATTTTAACCTCCGTCATGTATACACTATGAAAAACTTCACTTCTACAAAAAAAACTTAAAAACATAAGTTCCAAACCAATCCATCGCAGTAGCTCCTCCACGAAATTTTGACAGTAAACCTTGCTACTATTTTACCATTGCGCCGGTACAAACCTTGTGACGTAGTAAAGATGAAATAGCATTTTTTGCAATCCTGCAACGAATATCGATAATTAACTACACCGCAAGCATGTACGAGTCTGCCCATGGCAAACACTTCAACGCTGTGATGTCATGTTTTACAAGCAGGGCAGCTCAGATATGAACACAAACAGAGCACTTCTCTGCAAACCCAAACCTTTAAAGTGTTTGGTCCCTCTTGGTCAGTCCAATAGTTGGCACAGCTTGCTTCGCAAACGACTGAGTCAATTAAAAAATCCAAATTTAAGACTCATTGGCAATTATCAGCTTCAGCTGCTTAGCACGTTGTCTTATTGCAGGCTAACTAATGTGCAGAGAAATGATACTTAACACGCATTCAATTAATTCCTGCTCCGTTGGCAAAGATGGTTTTATTTAAAGAAATAGCAGAAAATGTACATCAGAAAATGCTATTGTTTGTTCATAAAAGCGCAGAGAAGATGATATTATTAAAAATACCTATGAATTTAAAATAGAATATCAGCCTTAGTAAAAAGACCAGGCGTACTGTGAAAATGTTTTTTTTTTCATGCTTTCAGCATAAAGCGATAACTTTTATTGTGCTATCTATGTATGACCGCACGTTGAAAACGATGGTTAAAATTTTGAAGGAGCCATTGACCTTTGGAGTGGCGTGCAAAGCGATCATGTGATTTGTAAAGCTTAATGCACTGTGAGCCTGCCATATGTCAACTCCTCTTTGACAGTTCTGTTCACAAATGCAAGTTATATTCGGCCACCATTGCTGTGTTGCTTCTAATATTTAAGTAGTTTCAGCCCTTCAGTAAATTACAAGTTATGTTCCTACTTTTAAGTTCAGCATGCGTAACCTGTAGTTCTTATGCTCAGTTTGCAGTTTGTAGCGATATTTTAAAGTGAAAATGTGAAAATATGCACGAGTCAAATTTCGCGTTGGGTGCAAATACATTCACCTTATGCAGATGACTTCAAGTCAATGTAACCTTTAAAGAATTTGGCGCCCTCGAAGCCCAGAAAAATAGGTATTGCACAGTGACTCCCTCTTAAAAGTTTTGTATAAATAAATTGACTAGTTCGTGCACCATTATAATATTACAGTAATCTCACATGCTCAAATATGGTATGTTTTAAATAAACACAAAAAGTCAAACATTGTTAGTAACAGTTAAAAATGACACTGGGAAAAATAGTAAAGTGTAAAAAATTAGGGCTATCTTTGTTTCTAAAATGAAAACCACAATTTTCTACACAGTAACTTTTCTTGCCTTTTTGTTGGCAAATTCAATGGCAATGTCAAAAATTATATTATATCTGTCAAATCTAGCTCTGTAGACAGTGTGGTATGATTTCTTAACAGCAAGGTGCTCATACTAGACCTTAAGCAATTCTTGATCAGTTTAATTTCGAAAAACTCCTCTCGAAAGTATCAACACTAACGGCAATTGTAAGAAAAATTCGCAGCATTATTACCATATTTGGAACAGAGCTCCCAAGGTTATACTTTTTGTTGTGTTTTTTTCCCTGACAGTTTCAAAACTCAGAGCACCTTGTACAAAATGCACCGTACTTTATTCGGAGAAGATAACGGCAAACAAGGCAGACAGCTCCGCTTACGGCTTGAGTACAGTAATGTAAAGCTGCAGAGCGTGTATCGAATAGAATGTTAGATATGGTGGTTTGTTGTTGGCGCTTTATAAGTACAATGGTCTTGTGGCGCCAGGACTGAGTTTGTACTCTGGGTTCGTTTTCACTCGGTTTCTTTGTGTTCTGCTTGTGTTCCCTGCAGTTCTTCCGTACGCCGTGCGCCTGGCAAGAAGGCTACAGTACCAATTTGGTACCAAATACCAAATACAAATACCAAATTTGGTACTGTAATTTGCAAGGTCTTGGTAAGACCCGGCCGAGAGTCGAACTTTCGACCTACCAGCAGCGAAGCGGACGCACTTACCACCAGACCACGGGCTGGTATATAGAATAGAAAATGAGTTGCCAGCAAAGGCGACAGTATTTACCGACCAACCACGAGGTACAGAGCGCGCAAAACAAATCAACGCGCGGCGTGGAATAAATCATTTGCCGGCAGAAACAATCAGCGCCGCGGTATTTGCGCCAAACGTGCACAAGGAAAGTTCGAGAAAACACAACTCAAACACTTTTGCATAAACTGCAAAGGGGAGCCTTCTTTCTCTACTGTGAACTGTGCCTCGGCAACATAGTATAACCGTGATGCAACAATAACGTTCATCTTAATTGCACAACAATCAACAACAAGCGACGCAACAACTGTCAATATTTCTTTTTCGGCTACTAACTGCACTCAACCTCCTGCACAAGTAACTGGCCCACTTGCAATCTGAATGCAGCACGGTGATCTCAAATTTTTCATAATGACGCATCAACATAGTGAAGCAAAAAATCATTTTATAATGAAAATCACGGCCAATGAAAACGATACAAACGACATATTGCAAACGTTTCGATAACATGGCCGTGATTTTCATTAATAAGGCTATTTATCACTTCCGCTTTTCGTGTACCAAGAAATCATTTCCCCTAAAACAAACGAGGAACACTCACGGAACCTTTAAAACTCACGTGACCCCAATACATGTTTTGCAGAACATTAGGGTTCAACGGAACGACTGTTGAAGTATACTGAGCTAGATTGTATTTATCCACACACACGGAAATCTATTTTGACGAGCAAAAATCCAACTACACATTTATTAGATTTACACATAAATGTTTCTTAGACCCAACAATGCGCTTTTACTCGCAGGTACAAAACTTAAGAGCACTTACAAAAGCTTAGAGCTCACCACAGCCACACGCTTGCCCATAGCCATCCACCATATTCCTACTAAGTTCTATAACGTCATATAAGGACTACGATCAAACGTCAACAACGACCCAATACTCGATCAATCAACCGTGTAGTGAATCACTAAAATTTGGCGCCAAGTGAGTTGGTAAGCGTGTTGAGAACCGTGTTGCAGCTTCATGTAAAAAAAGCCTGTTGATACAACATCCGTGATGCACGATAGTTTATTGTTTGGCTAAGATAACAATCGCTTCAACACACATGCCATTGTTTAAATTACTCAAAATCAAAAACGTCCTTCAACTTCGAGTAGTGTCCCGACATTAAAACCACCTTTATTTCAATATAGCCTTTGCAGGTTTATAGCCTACAGCACAGCCCATACTGCCGCCAGGGGCGGACCGCCTCCCTGCCCCTCTTAGCTACGCCTCTGCGCGTGAAACGAACATAGCCGAGAACCTGAAATACTTTAGAAGACAATCTGTTAATCAAATTACCAACCGGACCTATGGAAAGTACCTGATTGCCAGCAAGACAAGTATATAAGGTCACAAATCGAGTTAATCAAACTACACGCGTAGCCAGTGGGGCCAAGGAGCCCATGGCCCCCAAATGTCTAGCATATCTTGTGGTTTTGTACTTTGTGAGGCGGTGTCCCAAACAAAATACTGTTGCTCGCTTAAAGTCAAAGTATTTGGTCCCCCAAAAACTTTGGGCTGGCTATACGTCACTGAATCAAACTTGAGTGATGCAGCTTTGCCGGTAAGTCCCAACATAACCACCTACATTGACGATCACAGTTGAGATCTGCTGGCAAAAATGCCTGACAAGCCGGCTGTGGTGTAGGTTGTAGACTTTCGACAGAGGGCCAAGATCTGTCAAAGTGAACAGCGACTGCAGGCATATGGCGAAGCTCTGTCGGATGGAGCAGCGAGTTTCTGACAGGAAACGAAGTTCTGTCGAAATGCGCTAGCGGTTGACAAGAAGTCGGAGTTCAGTTGGAAAGGTAAAGCATTCTCGCGAAACGGTGAAAGCAGTGCAGCTTATCGCAACAGTGCTCGGTGTTTTGCTGAGACGGAAAGCGTGGTAAGTGCATCGTTGACTTAATGAGAACCGCTGCATCCTTCAGAAAACAATTGAGAACTTAGGTTTGCGCTTACATGGGCTATGTCAACATTTTTCAGGATTTGGGATTTTAAACTGTTTCATCTTTTATCCAGGGGCGGATCCAGGGGGGGGGGCGATTGGGACGATCGCCCCCCTAAAACCTACGAAAGTAAATTTTTTCACCATAATTTTGTATAATTCGGAAAAAAGCATTCGCGATATAAGGCCATGTTGACGTCCATTGTTTTGTCATAGCAGTGTTTTGAGGTATACTTCATGTCGCTTACAGTAGTGAACTCGTAATGAGACTTTACTGCCAAATATTACTGATATCGCCATGGGTGGCGGAACCTTTTTTAAAGTGGGGGGGAACAAGTGTTGCCAATTGTGTTGCCAGTACAAAAATAAAATATAGCTATTTTGTGTTCCCAGTGTAAAAACAAACACACAGTTGAAATTGATCTGTCAAATATTTCATTTTGCGTAAAGATTCAGCAAAAAATTAACTATTTAGAATGTTGTTAAAACGCTTGTAATTACACCAATTTTTAAATGGTGTGGTACGAACTTTTTCCTGCAAACAAGCATGGGTGTTGGAAACAGGCCCGTAACTAGGGGGAGCAAGGGGGCGAAATCTACCCTGAAAAAGTTTTCGCCCCCCTGGAAAATTGTGTTGGACATAATTTAAAACTAGTGGACATAGTCTAAAAAATTTAGGCCCCTCTCAGAACACTCTTTGCTTCCCCTAGTGTTCCAAGCTGGTTAGGGTCCTGGTCGGAAGGGGGGCAGGACTTTAAAAATTTCAGCAAAAATGCTGTTTTCTTAATTCGAGTGGTAAAAACAAATTTCACCACTTTTGTCCTCGCTAAAATAACTTTTGGAAAATCCACCAGTGGCCCCACCCTGGAAAAAAACTTTCCGACGCCGATGCACACAGGCATGTAAAATTACACCATTTTTCTAAACAAATTGTGCTGTATTCCACCATCTGGCAACACTGCTCAACAACACCGATGCGGGAAGCAAGTCATGGCAGGGTGACAGACTGTGCACCGTCTATTCTTACAAATAATTACGAAATACTTCCAAATAAAAAATATAAATTACGAATAATATTGACAAAATACCGCCAAATTCTGCAACAGTTTTTTCATTAAACGATTTACTTAACAATGGACCCAATGCTAATTGTGTTACTTAAACTTATTTGAGCAAAATTTGAAAATTAAAAGTGGGGGGACCAGCCCCCCCAAGAAATAAAAGTGGGGGCCTAGGCCCATGCGGCCTCCCCGGTTCCGCCACCTATGGATATCGCCCCCCCCCTAAACTTACTGGCTGGATCCGCCCCTGCTTTTATCAGAATGCTCACACACCCCCATCGAAAGAAATCCATAGAATCCCACAGGCATTTATTTACGTTTACTGGGTTGGATTCTGCGTTATACGGTTAAAGGCAAATGAAAGCAATTGAAAGAAAATACAATTTTAGCATGTTGCATAACAACGCAGACATGTATGCAACACGGGCTTGATGCGTTGCTGTTCGAACACATCAACACATAGTCCTTGGAACAAGGGTAAAAACAAGGTGCCTGAGTCAGTGAGTGAGATTCAGGAAGTAGAAAGGTGATTGGTGTTGTAAAAGTCACGTGTTAGTGCAGTCTTACAAGAAGAACAAATGCAGTTAAATACGTATAAAATGGGAAACTTTATTCTTTATTCTGCAGCGTTGCTCTAAATGTATACCGTAGTTTTGGTTTCAAGATTAAAAACTAGGATGCAGAGAAATCGGGCCCTTACAAAACCTTGATTTTGGTTTGTGCTACCCCTTGATTTTGGATTTTCTTAACTGGTGCTGAAGTTTTATTTTGGTTTTTCTTTATCCGTGGATACCTTTTTTACGCAAAAGTGAGAATGCCAATATTTTGGTCGATTTCAAATTTGAATTTTACAAAATAGTACTCTATTGTGTTTTCCAAAAATCACACACGGCTTTTCTGCATTGGGTGAAATCTTTCTAATCAAAGCCAATCACAATTTCTGAATAAATATAGAACAACAATGTCAGCTTCAAAGGTTGCTGCAAGCTTTCTAGGAATCAGCCGACTGGGCTCTGCTTTCATCACTTTTCATTGGCTCAAACCTGCACATATCTGTACTCAAGTAATTAGTCTTCACGAAGATGACCCACTCGACTCTATAATTTTTTTAATAGAAAATGTATTTCACATCCTTAGTCCTGAAGTCTGCGAGTAATTGCTTAGGTTTTAAATGCTGAAGAAATCAAGGGCAAAGAAAGTAAGCAAACTCAAGACAAAAAGAATAGATCTAAAAACAAGCTGCGGCGAATAAAAACGGGAAAATACGCCGTTCTCAAATATCAACTTCCACTAAAACGAAAATTGTAAATGACGTTTTCCTGATAGATTCAAGAAAACATTTGCGGAAGATGACAAAATGTAGGATCTCGAATTCCGCCTTCAACTGTTAAGGTCTCGTTTTTCTCTTTTTCGACAACATCTTGTAGCTTTTGCCCCAAATCACAACGTTTAAACTTTTGACTGCAAGATGTGTGGTTTTTCAAACAGTCGCAGTTTTTGTTTGAATTGCTGGTTATAAACAAGTAGCGTGTTCTCTCTTTGTGCTCTAAAAAAGTTTCGTGTTTTCTAACCTTTGAGCTTCAGAAACTGATCCGTAAAATATATTGATCTACTCTGTGGTTTTATAATTAAATATTGACTATGAACAATACAAGAATCAAACGTGGAGTCGATTTCAAAATTTCCGAAATAAACTGAAAAAAATGAAGTATACAGCATATGTTTTTCCTGATATTTTTCAACATTTCCATATCTGAAAAACCTAAAAGTAGTAGTTCTAACTTTCCAGCAAAGCTGAATACAAAATGAAAAATTGTACTTTACTTGTATTCGTAATGAACTTACGTAAGTTGTACAAAAGTAATGAATTAAGAAAACTCAAGACAGCGCTGTCATATATTGTTCTTTAAAAACTTTCTTTCTGCTTTCACTTCGGTTGTGAAGATATTGCGCACGTTGCTATAATACTCACCTAACTGTGAAAACGCTGCAAACGCGTCAAGTTTGTAAAAGTACCACTGCAGGTAAAGTTTCGTCTTCACTAAAGCCTGTTTACATTCATTCGACAATCACCGGAAGAAAGAAACAAGTGCATTCTGAACAAACTTTAACGCAGTGTGTCTCGACTCACCTGTCTGTTCAAACTTTGAATGGCATTGCAGATTTCCTCACTTTCTGCGATGTCGCAATTCCGCAAATGTAACTCATCTATATTCCACAGACATGTTGCAAGAACTCTTGCACCGGAATTTCCGATTGCATTCCCGCTCAAAGCAAGCTTCTTTACCTGCACAGAGCAATGCAAAAAAGAATGACAACATGAGCATTGAACATTAAAGTGACTGCTAAAGTGGACTGATCGATTTAACAGTTTGCACTATACATTTTTTCAAATCAGTTGAAACCACACAAGTGAACACGTGCTCAGCACACAAGTGTGAAACTAGACGTAAAACGGCAATCATTGGAGCGATCCTCGAAAGAACAATTGCTTGTTTGGAGTTTGAAATCTCCCACAAAACCACAAAACTGTCAAAAAAACGATGAATGCGTTTTTAATTTTTGATTGTTTTAAGGCTTTTCTGTGACATGGCAAGGTAGAGCATGTAAGAAAGCTTTGAACTATAAATAGTCTTTAGAAAATTCTTTAAAAATGCATAAAGATCGATCTAATCGGGGAATCATTCCATGAAGTTAACGCGTAACTAGTCTCCACCGGGGAGGCAAACAAGTGAATCAATCGGCAATTTTTAATAGGAAATCGATTTCACCCAACACTACGCAACGTCAGTTCCAAAATCTTGTTCAAATAGAATCTTCTAGTATTGCATCACGTGACTTGATTCGATTGACTGATCACATTACGATGGTTGTTGGACTAATATCCCGTTCTACTCGGACCCGAAAAACATTTCTAACCTGCTGTTGTCAACTAGACAGCAAATTCGATAACGCGAGTGTAAATGAATGGCTTGTGTTTCTAAACTTGTCGTTACAAAACTTCAAGCAAGACGTAAAAAATCTATCAAAGAAAAGAGCATCTAGGGTTGCGCGTTGCTAACGTCGACCAGGAACAGTCTCTTACCACACAAACCAAGAATTGCCAACCCCTCCTGCCTAAAGAAATAATCGATAGCGAATTACAATTTGCACATGGAGTAATTGAAGTCTTTGGCAGTAGCGTAGCTAGCCCAAAATTTTGGGAGGGCAAAAAATGTGGGGGGAAAATTCTTGATTTTAGGCTAGCAACAGTATTTTGCATGGGATACCGCCTCTCAAAGCACAAAATGACTATATATTCTAAAACTTTGGGAGGGGGCCATGGCCCCGTTGGCCCCCCTGGCTACGCCTATGGTCTTTGGCACAGGGCAGAACTTTATATCGGTAATCATTGACCAAAGGTATTGAAGAAACGATGCATATTTTTAATAGTTTTGCAAATGCGTGCTGGCAGATGTCCAGCAATGACAAAGGCTACAAAACTGGGTGTCAATCAGTGAAAGCAAGACGAGGGGCAAGCAATGCGTAGTCGAGCGCAACAACCAGGTGGTTTACAGGTTACAAGCAAAACCAGTCGAGCAGCCCAAAACGAACCATCGAAGTAACGATGTAGCAACTGGCATGTTTCTAGCTGAGCAATACGCTCAAATTCGTTTTAATTTAGTCCGATGGAAACTTGGTTGCAATACCTTAAACTTAGGAGGTAACGTCTGTAATGTTTCATCCAAGAAGCACTAAAAAACACTTTTACACTCGAACCATGCAATACAAAACTTGTAATTTTTCGTAGGTGTGGAAAACAACCTCAAACCCAAGTTATTTTTTACGGAATGAGAGTAAAATTATTGATGAATTTCTTCATGCATTGAGTTTATCCTTCTTATTCCACGCACTAACAGTTGAGCTTACTGCTCAAATAGTGAAAAACGCTTCCGTAAGACAAGCAAAGAAATTTCATTTAACAATGTGGAATGATTTTCCAAATATTTTGTTCATGACCAGTTTACTGTAACATAGTCATCACCAAAGGACATTAATATATGCCTCTGAAACAAATTTTGAGACAGTGTATCTTAATGCATTAGTTTAAAACTCACAGGTGTTTCAAAACGTTGGATAGCACTGCACAAATCCCGACATTCTGTGATGCCACAATTCCGTAAATGAAGCTCATCTATTTTCAACAGACACGTTGATAGATTTCTGGCTCCATAATTTCCTAGTTCGTTCCAGCTCAAATCCAACAATTTTATCTGCATGTAGAAATAGAAAATAACAGTAACATGTGCTTTGAACACTGAAGTTACTGGCAACGTGGATAGAGGGATCATACAATGCAGTGTACAAAATACCTTTTTTCAGATCATTTTGACCAGTACAAGTAATCGCATGCTGAATTGCATCAATGTGAAAAAGCAAGTATTTGAAAGGCTTTTATGATCGATTTTGGCCATAACGTGGTGAGCGATTGCGCCAGAGACTCATTAAAGGCTCAAAAGAAGCGGATTTTCGTCTAGCGGATTGGTGATGTTGATAAGATTTCACAACTGGGTAACAGCGGCCGGCATTCAACATCTTGCAAATCGCAATTATTGGCATCCGCTGATATTTGACATACATAATCTTCCGACCTCAACCTGGCGCCCCGAAGATGCTGCACCCGGGGGCAGATGTCCCCCCTTTCCCTCCTAGTTACGCCACTACAGGGGTGTAGTGGGGCGGGAACGCGTGGGAACGCGTGGGAACGGCGTTCCCACACGTTTTTCATGTTTTGCTTTAAAATGGGTTTGAAGCTGTTTTAAAATGGCTAGTTTTTTGGGTGCGTTCCCACACCTTTTTTGTTGGCACTACATCCCTGTTCAACACATACAGTAGTTAAAACCTACCGGTTCTTCCAGTCTTTGAATAGCATTGCACAGTTCCTCACAGTTTGTAATATCACAATAGCACAAATGCAGCTCATCTATATTCGAAAGACAAGTTGCAAGAGCTTTTACTCCGGAATTTCCAATTTTATTCTTCGTCAAACAGAGAACTTTTTTCTGTGCAGAAAGATGCAAAGTTGTATGCGCTTTCCTGTTTCAAAATATGCTGGAATAATATCATTCCAGAATTTGCATTGTTTGCGAACAGAATTACTCTGCTTCTTCGCTTCTTTAGGTCGGCTAAATAATAAAATAATCGCCAGAAGATCGAAGTTAAGTGCTTGACTTGAAACCTGGTGGCAAATGCTACGCAACAACACGAGTAGCAAAAAGAACAGTATCTTTGAAAAGCAAACAATAGCTTTTAAAAGTAGAATTTATGAACGTGTATCTCTGAGATTCAAATAATTGGCAGTTACATCATGCAATTCCAATTAATAGACATGCATCTCCGAGATCCCATTAACTGGCATGGCTGCGCCCTACAATGACCCAAAATTGTTTGTCATGTACATCGGGATAGTATTTACATTTTGTCAAACACACGGCACCTTGCATCATATGACCTCACAAATTCCTTGGCAATATCTTGGCAGCGAAATTTGCACAACTACATTATTTTTTATCACAAAATGTTGAGGGGGCACAAAAGATATCGTTTCCCCTTTGCCCAAACGTTGGGGGTACATGTCCCCCCAGACCCCTGAAACTCGGTCCCTGTTTGTCATTATACGGTTTATGACATCGACACTCCATTGTTATGTAACAGATAACTGGATGCAGCATAAGCTTGAAATTAGACCATCAGAAATAAGCACGGGCCTTCAATTACGAAAGGATGGTTTGGACCATCACAGTCAAATTTTGCCGATCGGTGCTTTAGGCAGAGTGATTAGTAAGAGTTTCTTTGAATTTTGTCGAGTGCTTTTGTTGTGATTGACCAAATATAAAGTAGCCTACATAATCTGGGACCGGATGCGCTGAGAGGAATTTGCTTCATCTTTTATGAACGTACTTTGCCAATCAATATTTGCAAATTTCATTGTAGGAATATGGTATTTATATTTTTTGCCTTTTTTCTAAGATATTGCATTGCTCTCCTGTTTAGCTCAGTTACACTGGCTGAAGTTGTATTATTACTATTTAAAAAAAATATAAACGACATGTATGACTTGAATAGTTTCAAGTCACATTTTTATATCATACAAAAGCAGAAAATGAATAAAACCTGCAGTAGACAAAATGCCGTTTTTAAATCTTTTGTAAACTCTCCACTTCCACATGATAAAATACATCTGCTTTTATTAATTTTCTGCTTCAAAAACATCATCTATGCAAAATATTTAATTGTGCTCTGCAGTTTTCTAATGATATCGCCTGGAATGAACATCACAAAACAAACCGTATGCTGCTTTAAAAGATTTCCTGGGTCAATGCAACTAAGCAGGTAAATTCACGTCTTTCTGCTGATATTTTTCAATATCCACATTTCTGAAAAAACTTAAAAGTGCAGCGCCAAGATTTCAACAAACCGAAGGTACATTTGAAGACAACTGTAGTTAATTTTAATTGGTATTGTTGTAATCGGTGAGCCCGAGCAGCAAGCATGCAAAGTTAACAGCTGTCACAGCAAACAACAATGAAGATCACACTGCTGATAGCGCCGTGATTTATTACAGAGTTAGCCACGGATCCAAATTGCCCGAGTCGACTGAGGTAGGATTCTGCATTTTTTTCGGATCCGGATCCGAAGTCGGAGTCTAAAACTTGCACCGGACTCGGATCAGGAGTCACTTTGTATTCACTTTTTAGGGCACGTGTTGAAAACGGTCGTTTTCAAAACATGTCATCGTCCTTGCGATCAGAATTTTGATTGATGCATATTAAAGCAAGAATGAAATAGCAGTTTTCAGGAAAGTGAACCAGTTTCGAGCAGAAATTCTGGCAAACCGTAAAATGGCGCTCATGCGGCAAAGGTATCAAAAGCACAATGTGAGGATTGGAATAGTTGCGCAAATATGTGCACAAATTCAATGGTCGCTTACAGCAGTGGTCCAACAAATACGAATTTCATGCACCAGAGTGTTAAACAAAGCACATCAAGTGCCCAAGCACTGCATAGGTGGAAAATTTCAAAACCGATTGCATATAAGCTATACAAGGAAAACAGTAGAACAGCGTGAAATAAAACAACTTTCAAATTTTCGATGCAAGCACTGGCATACTTCTTTCCGGGTAATGCTGTCTTATAAAACCAGCACAATCACAGATTTGCACTGTCCAAATTTCAGTGAAATGGAAACTTTTCCGAGGAGCTAGTGTTTCACATTCACAACCTTTTTCCTTACGTGGCCCAGGCAACTTTTGGCAAAATTTGCGTTCCCCACATACTGTAAGATTAGGATAAGCTTTTATACGGTAAACAAACACATAATATTGCAAAGTAGCAATTTATTCTGATATGGCCCACTGATTGAGGAACACTGCCTTAAACCTGTAGGACAAAATTTTACGTAGTTTGTTTAGATCTTGTTAAAAATTTGAATTTGCAATGCGATAGAAAGGCTCTTAATATTGGTGCAGAAAACCAATCATCAACTGAAGTAATATTTTTCCAGAATCGATCTAGAATTACTGATAAATTCTTTAATGCGTGAAGTCTATCACTTTTATCATAGGCACTTAGATTTAAGATTGAGTGTTTCATATCCCGCAATATACTTTTGCTTCATGAAAGAAAAGGTGTTTCAAAAATTATTTATTGAAAGTTACTAACAGTTAAAGCAACGCTTGCAACGGCTTTCCTGCACATGACTTGTTCATATCCACTTTTCAACTGCTAGAAACAGCAGCAGCACCACTGTCCTCAACAAATTTTAGTCACTTCGCGCATGACCAGTTTGCTTTGATTCAGAGCCTCATTTCGAATCCCGAACCCGGCCCGACATTAATATTTGAAGTCCGAATTAGGTCCGAAAGCTAAATTCACCGAGTGAGTCAAGTCAAGAAGCTTGCTTGACGACAAAGCCGGTTATCTAGAGAAAGGCGAAACGCAATATAAATGACGCCAATAACTCCATAAAAGGTTGAACAGTGAGTCAACACAAGGTTAAAATACAGATGATGCGTGAAGGTAAATGAAATTTATTTCAAATGTAAGAAAATTTGCTGATCGATTAGATTTTACTCCCCTTTGTGGAGAGTACAGTTACTTGTAAACACTTATACGCAAGTTTGAATCATTGCAAAGTCATGAAAGCAGAGCCCAGTCGGCGGGTTTCTTGAAAGCTTGCAGCAAACCTAGGAGCTTTTAACTGATGCAGTGTGTCTCAATGCAAGGTTAAAACTCACCGGTTTTTCCAAACTTTGAATAACGTTACACAGTTCCTGACATTCTGTGATGTCACAATCGTACAAATGCACCTCCTCAATATTCCACAGGCAAGTTGCAAGAGCACTTGCTCCGGAATTTCCGAATTCATTCCAGCTTAAATCCAGCTTCTTTATCTGCACACAAAAATTCGAAACAACAGTTACAAATGCTTCAAACATTGAAGTGATCGGCGAAGTGGGCTGACGGACCACGCGGTTTGCATATGCAACATTCAATTTAAATCATTTCGACCAATACAAGGAAGCACGTATTTGTCATCCAGGCGGAAACTACTATAGCCCATCCCGTCGTTGACGACGATGAGCTCGGTGCTTCTCCATTTTTGCTGTGTAGTTTGTGGCTGACAGTGAATAGCCGTCACTCAGAGGGCGGGTACGCCATCTGTTGCGATCGGCAGGAAGTGTTTCCCAGGATGTGGAGGAATGTGGAAGCTCGCCTTGTAACGCTTAATGACATCTTTATAGTGCAATTTGGTTCTGGCAGTTCTGTGAGGCGCTTTATAGAATTCGCTGTAAAGGATATCCTTGGGCAGGCGACCATCTCCCATACAATGGACATGGCCCACCTGGCGCAGACGTCACTGCCTCATGATGGTGATGAGGTCATACGAGCCACATGCACTATGGTAGAGTTAGGGACATGATCTATCCACGAGACACCAAGAATAGAGCGCATTGAGACGGTTTTCTTGGTGGCGGTATGTGCATCACGTCTCGCTGCTGTATAACAGAACACTCAGGACGCACGCGGAGTAGACCCTGATCTTTAGTTTGATTGTGAAATGGTGATCGTTCCAAACCCGAGAACTGAGTCGGCCGAACTTGGTCGAAGCCTTTCCAATTCGTTGGTTGATTTCGTCGTCCAGGCTATTGGAAGAGTTGACAACAGATCCCAGATAAGAGAATTTGTCGACAACTTTAAGCAGTGAGCCGTTGATGACAATACGTGGTGGATTGGGCGTTCCGACTTTCGAGTGACATTATGACAGTTTTTTTCAAGTTGATGGTCATACTGACGTCAGCGCAGGCGTTGGCGTAGCGTTCGCACGGGTTTTGCAAGTGCATTTCGGAGTGAGCAACTAGGGCAGCGTCATCAGCGTACAGCAATTCACGAATCAGTACACGCTTGGTCTTGGTTTTAGCGTGAAGCCGGGAAAGGTTACACAACCCGCCAGTGCTACGAGTGTGGAGCATGTCTCCGTCCTCTTCTGGGAAAGCGTGGGCAAGAAGAGCTTTGACCCCTCTGCATATTGAATGCTCAACGCTGTTCTCTTGGAGCTGTCTTAGTGGAAACACCATGTCAGTTGTACTTCTAGACGGGCGAAAGCCACACTGACTCTCAGGGAGAATTCTGTCAGCAGTCTGACGAACTCTGGGAAGAGGAGACGAGCAAAAACTTTCCCGGCAATACACAGAGGCGAGATGCCACGATAGTTGCTACAGTCGCTACGACCGCCCTTGTTCTTGTAGAGATTAAAGATGTTGGTGTCTCTGAAATCGTCCGGAAGACATCCTCTACTCCAGCCAGCAGTTTGTGACTATGAGAAAGAGCGCCGTTAGCAGAGGTTTGCCACCACTTTTGAGAATCTCGGGTAGAATGCCATCTTGTCCAGGGAACTTCTTGTTCTTGAGATCTCTGATTGCAAGTTGGACATCTTTCGTGGTGAAAAGGGCTGTGCAGTTCGTTAAGCACAGGTAGCTGCTGCGAGTTGGATGATGCCGAATGGCTGACATGGGCTGGAGTGGAATAGATGGAGATACTCAGGTTTTCCCAGTACCGTGAGACTACGAAACGAGTAAGAAGTTGTACGGTGCGTTTTGCAGCCGGTAGCTCCATGTGAGCGGAGAGGCTGTTTCACGCCATTACCTTCAATCAGGCTGATCGTTTAGCTGCAAGGGCGGGTAGAAGGTCGGCATTATCGCGGAACCAATCAGGCGGCGACAGGTGGAAAACTGGTTGTAGAAAAACAAATATTGGAATTATTTTTGGAAGAACTCACGTTTGTGTGGTGATTAGAGTGTCTGCTGAAAACATGCTATAAAAATGCGAAAATAGCGCTGAATTTGACTATTAACATTTGGCTCATATAAACCTTGTTTGTCTGGGTATAACACTACAGCAATTTTAATAAGTAAATGAGCTTGGTGTTGAAATTAAAATTAAACAATCTACATGTATTTCGTGAACTTTTAATAACTTGAAGAGAGTTTGAAAAGAGTCTGGTCAGTAAACTATTTTATTCCAGGTTCTGCTTCACGCTACAACTTTTTATCCGCATCTGTCGAAACCATTTAGACACACAGGCTCCCTAAAATTTAACTTTTGTAAACATTGTTTTAAATTTTTCTCAAAGACGCGAAACATTTCTTCGTAATCTCAATAATTATTTCACAAATGAATACGAAGAAAGCAGTGACATCGACTTGATAAAGAAACGAACAGCATGCCACTCTGAACTGATACCTGCCTGAAACCTACACTAGATTAGTGTCGAACAAATGTAAATGCAACAGGTGATTGGAATGGAAATGTTAGACATAAAGCAAAGTGGCCATGATTAAAAGCTTGAGTGTGATAACTGACTACTACCGATGAAAGGAGTAGGCCAGGGGCCTCAAACTCCAATTGTCCCGAGGGCAACCAGGCGAAGTAATATTTGTGAGAAACAAAGATATGATGGATGAAAGTTGCTATAATTGTTTGGTTGTTTTTACTCTTGTATATAAAATATACCGGCTATAAAATAAATTAAATTTAAAATTGAAGTGGGAAAAAGTTTAAAACTTTCCTGCTTATATTAAGTCGTTCAACAGAAACTTAACAAAAACAATATTTTTATCTTAGATTATTTAAAACACCCAAAAAATTCTACAGCGCTTTGTTCTTTGTTCTTTATTAATTTCGAGCACGACGCACAATAGGCCTATATTCGTATTAAAATATGGTAAAACGTTTTAGGGAGGGCATGTGCTGTATTCACAGATCTTATTTGACCGTTTCCCTACGGAGAGCATTTACATTCCCTATGTATTTCAATGCTGTGACAACGGACAGCGTCTATAGCCGTCAAACGGCTAATCCCTTAATATCTTGAAAGATTTTGAAGCAGGGGCGGGGGAATCGCCCCCAAAAACCTACAAAAGTAACTTTATTCACCATAATTTTGTACAATTCGGAAAACAACATTCGCGATATAAGGCCATCTTGTCGTCTATTTTTTGTCACAACAGTTTTGTGACGTATACTTCATCTCTCCTACAGTAGCGAAGCTGTTATGACTCATGAGACTTGACTGCTAAATATTACAGAAATAGATCCCCGTAAACTTACCGGCTCGATCCACTCTCGCTTTGAAGGCCAGATTCTTTCGATGCGTAGAAAATTACATCATAAGAATGTAAAATTTGTATTGTGTTTTTTTTGCGTCAGCTTGCGATTGCAGCTAAATATATTTTGTACTGTTCTGGTTCCCAAGTGAGGTCAAATTAAACATACTGCAAATGGTGTGGTTAGCATTACACTACAAGTGGACCTGGTGTAGAGAATAACAAGCTGCGATAAAAGAGATGTAACAAGTCTACCAGGTAGCGAAGTACGTCTAGTGTAAGCGGAAGTTATTTTTGGCCTGACGTTTACGATTTTCGTTTTTTCAGCCAAGTGGCTTGATGTGCTGTGCAGTACAGATACTCGTGGAATTTGAAGTTTTACGGAGACCAAGACAAAGGTACAAGCATTCGAGCCAGCCCTGCAGCTTTTTTTAGTTGTGTAAAGATTTACATAGACAAGCATACGTTATCGGTCTTGATAAGCGTTGCAGCAATTTTGACCTTTCCCATGTTTGATGCCTCAACGCCGGATTAAAATATTTTATTCATCGTCCAGCTCTGCAGTGTTAGATCCTCGACGCTTAGAAGAGATGGCAACACAATCCAGGGAATATCGTTTGGCTTCCTCGACCAGTTCGTGTTCTTCCTGAGAGTTAAGTGATGTTCCAGTTTCCAATCACTAGCTTGTGGTAAGATTGCCGTTTACCTGCGGATCTCAAATCTGCCTGACTGGAGACACTTTTCTCTGTGCCAGTGCGAAGCGGGCTCAAAGTTGGCATCCACTGCACTGGATAGATGATGGGGAGACCCGCGAATTTTTTCGCTCGGGCCCTTCTGCCTAAATCCCTAGCGCTGTGCTTGGTCACGCTCGCGACAACCGATGCGTGATGTGATTGTTTAATTTTGCATTTAATGGTAGTAACTGCCCAAATTATACCGTTGGACACAACGATGGACCTATATAACTCTTGCACAGCCAGTTTTTCAATATCAAACCGTTGTGCCAATGTCATTTAGACAGCAACTTCCGCGATGTCAGGATGTAAAGCGGGAAGGCGTTGCTGCGGACACTGTGTGTACCAGAGACCTTGCATTGCGTCTACCGCAAGTACAGTTATGCAGCAATCAATACACATGAAAAGGAGAGGATATGTCTTGCGCTATAACTTTTGTTAACGAGACAGGGTGGACGATGTAAAAAAATAACATTTAGGCGCATTTATTTTATGACAGTGTAGCCTCACGAAACTGAACTGAATGACTGAAAGGTAACCATTGACTCTGCGGTAAATGAAACGGCTTCCGCGGCCTATGCGGTTGTAAGCGGAGTGTTACGTGTTATCAGCTAATTTTCTTCAAATGTTGTAGGTAAGTTTCGTCTGGCAGAGAATCATAACAAACTTTTCCGTACATTGCAACCTGTTGCCGTTGTTCCTATCACCGAAAACAATTACATCAGGAAATAAATGCCGATCTACTTCAACAAAGGAGCGCCTTTCAGCTGAGTGTCAAGATGATCCAGGCTGCAGATTGCACGCTAATTTATACATGCTGTTTTGGCAAGCAACTTTGTAATGAGATAAATGGGCGGCGGACAAGCTATTTTTACAACCGTAGAGCAATGGGTTATTTCAGCTACTGCTGTGTGAAACACGGATAGGATTAAAAGATACTTCATTGTTGTGCTCCTATAACTGTATTGACTCCTGTTGAAACACAATAACGTTTGCGTACGGAAAATTTTAGAAACATCGTTTCAAAGTTCTGCGGAGAATAAGAATGGACAAAAAATTATAAAGTTTTCTCTTTATAAAGAGTTATAAAAGATAATTTCATGCTATATTTTATAGAAATGTTTGAATATTTACACAAACAAACAAGCATTAATTTAACTACCCGTAGAATTAATTTTTGACTGAATTTGAGCTATCAAAAAATGAAGGAACGATTTCACTTTCTGGGAAAGGATACCTATATAAAATTACTCAATCCAAAGAAGTTTCTGAAAGAAATGCGCGTGTGTTTAAATTGCGAAGGGTATTTACAAGAATTCAAAAACATGCTCGGAACGTTGGTCTCTAAAGGTCAGTGTGTAAAACGTTTTCACCCGCAAGTTGCACTGCCCGGTGCAAAGCACGTCTTTAGACTTGCAAAGAACGTCTATTTGATTATACAAGATTTACGCATTGGCATTCCGGTTGCTTACTTTCATGCCCAAGAAAATTTGGCATCCAGTCTAGTAACAGCAAAACGACAACCAACATTACGATGAATGTTACTTTGATACCTCCAACGCGGCAATGTTTATATTTGCTAATGTCTGAACCCGTCGAAACGGACAAAAACCTATTGTTGTGGATATGCATGGCTGACACCACCATATAATCTGCGCAGAACAGGCTTTCAAAGTGGTTTTGTATCAGAGAAACTTTTTGGTTCATCTCCTCTTTCTTTTTCCAACACGGGAGAAGCACTGCGACTCAGTAGGCTAATGGAAATGAAAATAGAAGATTCACACAAAAATATTGCAAGTATGGTTCTGTACTTACTGGTTTCGGTGACCGTGCAATTACAGACGCCAACACACTCATGTCCATTGCTTTCAATCCTCCGTACTCAAAACGCAGTTCATCGTTTTGGCGCCAACAAANATCAAGAACGGCCTGGGTAAGACGCTTCTCACTTTCAATCTTCATAAAAAGTATTGTGGNTATTTAGTAGACAATTTCCTCACCTCTGAAGCTGGTTAAGGAAACTTTAGGCACTGGGTCCTCTCTATCGATGTCGAGACTCTCTATCGATGCATTTCCGGGCAGAAAACGTGCTGCAATTGCAGCCATTGTCACTGCATTCTGATACTACTAACATTACTCGACCCAATTAAAGCAGCTTTGTGTGGGGTCGTGCCCAATTCCGGTTCGGTCCTTATTTTCTGGTAAAACCATCGGTGCAAGAAATTGTCATTTGGCAACTAGAATTTCACCTTAACTATTGACTGAAGAAATTTAAAAACAAAAAAGCATTAAAGCATTTTATCATTTTTCGTCTTGGGAAAAAAACAACAACTTAATTTTCGTGATTGGGATTTTATTTTGAGAAAGTGCATTTAAAATACGGAATTTTGCTGCAACACGAAAATTCAATAAAACGTACTTCCGAATCAAAAGAATAAAGAGCATCTCTGATCAAATCTGCGGCATCCAGACAAAAACACTCGTCTTCGGTTTTTTCCATTCTCTCCAGTGAGATGTTGTATTTGCTCAGTTTTAATTGATCCACATTTCCGGCCAAGCACAGGTTAACAATATTTTCTCCCACAGGAAACCCACTCAGATCGATCAAGGCAATCTGGAACGGAAAGATTATCAGAAAATCCAACATATATCTTTACCTTCACGTTTCGGAGATTCAAATATTTGCATTTTGCACATACTTGCACAACTGAATCGCTATGTTGTGCTAGTTTGCATATTTGCATCGTTTAATTGTGGTGAATATTTACATATTTTATCTATATGGCCGAGAGATTTACATGTCCGTACCGATGCATTGTGCAAATTTGTATAATTTGCATTACTAAACTTGGCATATATGCAAATACGTACCAACATGTAGTGGAGATTCGAATATTTGAACCTATACGTTGTATGAGTTCGCGCTTTTGCTTGATATATTGGCACCAACATGACGCTAAGTTACCATAAAATTTCCCAATGTGTCAGTTGAATTTGCAAAAAAATTAATCTATTTTTACAAACATCGCCCATTGTCTGCTGATGTAATAATGCTAAAGCCTGCACAATCGTTCATGCTGATTCCAGACTTTTTTCGGCAGATTGCAGTACGTGCACAGGGAAGAAGTTGTTTGAAAAACCGCCACTTTCAAAAATTGCTAAACGTATTTAACATGTGCTGATGGCCTTGCAATATTTGGTGCTAACAAAACAAATCTTGCTCATACTACAATTTTCCAGCGTGCAATTGTTTCAATCATGATAATGGATGAGCCAGGTCCAAGGCCAATGACACTGTTTTTGTTGTAGGTAGCAAATATTCTCTCGACAAAACAGCCTCTGATAGCCTTTTTTATGAGCAGATTTTTGCCACACTTGCAGTTCAGCCCACTACTCAAATATGCGCAGTTACTGTAGAAATGATGACGACGTGTCCTTTAAATGTCACCTTTCACTGTTGGCACAAGCACAATGTGTATTTTAGTTTTACAGCCTCTTTCCCCTGGTCTATACATCGCACTCACACGGGACTCCAATTTCAAGTAAAACTTTTTCACCAGATTGCTTCACGCAGTCGCAACATCAAAATTTTTCGCAGAAAACTGGATTTATCATCGTGAGTGACGACTTTGGGATAAGAAGCGACCGTCACTCGATTCTGGTTTGGCCTCAGCTGAGGAGTGCCTTAATTTTTCTTGGTACTAGGTCTACCCGGGTCAGCTTTTAAAATTCGCCTGATCTGGGATACGGGCTTTCATCATCTTGTACTATTCTATTCAAGATGACTATTGTTCAGTGGCTAATTTTTATCACTTTGAATATGGTTGCATTTAACAAGGAACGTTATTCACTTGACCTTGAATAAGTCTGTGTACTGGGATCACTTTGATTCATTTCATTCTTTTTTGTACGCTAAATGGTTTATCAGCTGATAAATTCCAACGAAGGGGGTTTTTCGATCTACAGACAAAATTTCCTTTTTCTATGTAGATTGTCTAGCACATTTTCTCTGTGAACAATCCTTTTGCAAGCGTTTGTGGTGAATTGTGCTGATGAGTTGCCACGCTTACCCGGAGGCACCGCTTGTGGCGTTTTATTGATGCGCGTGCTTTCCTCGTTTCTCTCGCCACGTCCCTTGAATTTGTTTCATTCTGTTGTGTGTTTGCCAGCGAATTGGTGTCATGCAGTTTCGTTGAACTGTGATTAGTCGTCTTTGAAGATCGTAGTCTATGAGTTCTGATTGTGGTTCAGTTCAGCATCAGCATCAACATGTCTGTCACCCAGTGGCGTACGCAGAAATTTTTCTTGGGGGTTTCATTCAGTGGTAAATGGTGGTCATTTGTATTTGGTGTGCGCTGTTTGTGACGTCACAATTGGGCGTCATATTAATGTTTCCAAGCCAACGTTTTGGCGCAGTTTGTGGCCATAATGTGCATATTCTTCTACACGCACTCCCCTTACTTTATGTGTTATTGCAAGGAATATACACTATCAGCGCTCCATATCAGGATATCGGAGGAAAATAAACTCAACGCTACAACACAGCAGTACATAACTGCAAAAATATCAGGATGCGCGTTAAAACAGGGGAGCAAAGCACACTCAGCACTGCTTCAGAGCAGTTTAAAACTGCAAAATGAGGCTGCGCTATATGTCTTGTTCAATACGAGCAGTCGAGCATAGAAAGCGTGCGGCTGGACTGCTTGGCGCAGGCCCCCGTATGCAACATCGGATCTTGCTAAACTACACAAGAACTGAAAATGCGCATAAAGTACGCAAGAAAACTTTCGATTTTTTGTTATGTAGACATTCTCAAATGCTTTATGTTAACAACTGCTGTTTTTGAGATCGTGCAACAGTTCTATCATGCTACAGAAATTGGTAATGTAGCCAATGCGGTCAGCACTTGCGCTGATCAGCCACAGCAGACAAAATAACTACGCGGAACACAATCTTAACACTCGTAGTGGACAAAAGGTCTGCAAAAGTGGTGAGATGGTTTCTGCATGCAGACGATAACCCAGATTCCCACCAAAACCTAATTATTACTTTTTGGTCCATTTACAACGTTCCTTGAAATTTGCATGCAAATTCATTCCGTGGTATTTGCATTAAGTCGACAAATTAACAAGCCAAAAGTATGCGAAAACAATTAATCTCCTTTGCGCAGGTAATAGGGTTTTTGTAAAATAACAACCTTAAGGGGGGGTTGACCCCAATCTCCCTCCCCTTGCGTACGCCCTTGTTGCTACCGTTTTTGTATTTCAGCGTCTATGATAAATTTTTTCCCTGGTATTAATATCTCATGAAATTGTTGCACTTCACTGCATGTTCCAAGATTTTGTATAAAGCAGTCGAAGTAACTGTCTAAAAATCTAAACTTTACACATTACACGAAACAATACAGTGGTTGTTGCACCTGAATGTTCAGCACTGGATCAATAAGAAACATCGTCGTTTACTGCTTTACAACTCGGAAGAGGAGAGAGATTTATACTTAAAAGCTTTCCATCAATCAATGTCGCTTCACACCAGGGCTGCGAAGCTGGAGCCGGATCCCAAGCACTTTTGGATGGCTGGAGCCGGAGCCAAAAACTTTTAGATGGTGGAGCCGGAGCTGGAGCCTGAAATTTGGGTTCCGGTTCCACAGACATAGTTTGTGGGGCAAACGAGTTATACAAATAATACAATGTTTTTTTAGTTTTTTGGACCAAATTGTTCTCGAGCCGGAGCCGCAGCCAAAAAATTTAGATGCCTGGATCCGAAGCCTGAAATTTGGGTACTGGCTCCACAGCCCTGCTTCACACTAAAAAGGTTCCATAGCAACATAAGAATTCACAAGATTGTTTCAATATACAGTAAGGATCGAGTGCAGTTCATGCCGATGCCGACTGCATAAATTGTTTCCAAACCGTGAAATCCATGGCCCAAAAGATTTTTTGAAAATGATAAACTATGAATTTCGTTTACTAATCAATTAGTCCGCCCCACTATTACAGAAATGCGAAATAATGATGCAATTAATAGTTTAGACCAGCTACGTCCCACCGAAATAACATACTGGGTCAAAACGTATGCCACTATCATAATGAGCGGCGCAGATTTGGATGACTTACTATTGAGGGCAGCACATTAAATGATTCGCTCTATTCTCAGCAAGACAAATTTTAGCCGAAGTTTCTGAAAGATTCGTAATCCTAATTGCAATGATAACGACTGTTTGGCACTTCCAATCATGCCGTACCTGTGATGTCATAGGCAAGTTTAGTGTCAGTGGAACAACCAGGGTAGAAATCAGTTTAGCACAGGCGGAATGCTGTGGGGTAGAAATCAGAAAAGTTTAAGTCAGGTTTGGACAGCTTGACATTACATTGCAAATACACAACGAAAATCTTCACCTGGGTGGTTTTTGGACAAAGCTGGTTTCCAAAAGGTTGGAAAGGATAAACTGTAGAATGAAGGCTGTTCTTAATTTTTATTTTTTTGTACTTGGCTACAGTAATCCAGTGGCGTAGCCAGCCCGAAAATTTTGGGGGGGCAAAAACATTAGGGGGGCCAAAATGTTTTATTTTAAGCGAATAACCCTATTTTGTTTGAAAAAACGCCTCTCAAAGCACAAAATGACCATATTTTCTAAAAATTTGGGGAGCATGGCCCTTTTGGTCCTCCCCTGGCTACGCCTATGCACTAATGTAGTGCCAGCAACCTTACAGGTGTAATTCAGAACTTAGCTGTTGATCCAACCTGTGCTCTAAAAGTTCCGAGAATATCAACAAGTTGACAATTCAAATGCAACGAACTAGTTTTTTTAGGTTAGAAATGTTGCAATCAAATTTTCTTAGCAAACCTTGGTCTGAAACTGCTGAATAGCATAAACACATTCTTCAATGAACTTAAGAAAATGTTCCGCGATGAACCCGCTGATGCTGAGGTCGAGAATGTCAATCTGAGAAGAGCAAGCACGCAGTTTATTGACTTGATAGGTGATAGAACAGGTTGTCATAAAATCTTGCAAATACCAAAGCACCTATGGTTTTGTTTTACCGTCCAGAGGCTTTGGTGTCATACAGGGCCGCAACCAGCTCATATATCCGGAGGGGGAAAAATGATTGCAACTTGTTGTTGCACTATTTTCGTGGGGAGGCAAAGTGGTTGCAACATGTTGTTGTACGTAACAACTAAACATGATTTTAAAAATTTGGGGGAGCAATTGCCGTTTGCCCACACCCTGGTTGCGGTCCTGGTGTCACATCACACCAAATTCATCTGTAACTGATATATTATGTAAAATTTTTAAAAACAAAACGCTTAATGTAATTGAGGAAAAACTTTATGGAAGCGTCAACCAGATCGTTCAATCGTCAATAACAGTAAAATAAGTCAGTGGTATGACTATTACAACATTAAATTTTCTTATTAGTTGCAGACAATCTCATAAGGTGAATGACAATGACGATTGCTAATTAATGAAGCTAATGCAGTTCTAAATAAAATATATTTTAAAACAATTATAGTTTGGCGATCTTCACAAGAGACAGGTTTTCACAGGTCAAGTGCATTAAGTAGCTGACCTTTGATTTTGTTGATGGCACTCGAAGGCTTATCACTATATCCCGCTGCAAATTACTACAGTAGAAATGATTCTTGATTCGAATGGTAAACTATCACCAGAATTCAGGTTGTGCTAGCAGTGTAAAAGAAGCGATGCCAAACAAGAAATTCACTTTCTACTGGTCTATGCCAGACTCCTCGAAACTAAGCGTACACTTCTCTCCACATTTATTCATTCTTCCTGACGAAAACAACTTTTTTGAAACATGAGGACAACACTTCCACAAAGCAAATTGGAAGTTTGCTGGAAGCCACTCAACTGTAATTTGTTTGCAATTGTTTTCTGGAACTAGGTTGATGTGATGTTCTGATCCTTCAGTGTCAGCACGTTCATCGTCAGGTTGTTGCAAATTCCCTTATTTATTAAGCGGTTCAGTGTTTCATGCATTCCTAGCGATTTATTTCAGGAAATTTCTGTTCGTGTTTCGAAACGGACTTGTCCGTGAATAGATCAACAGTTGATATGGAACCTGCTAGCCTACATACGACGATTGGTCTTTTTTTTCGGAAGACTGTCTGAACGTTCAACGTATGTGTTCGAATCGAATTCAATTTACATTGAACTGTTTGTACACTACTATGGGGCGTCGTTCATAAAAATATTGTATCTGACAGATTTAGCACAGAAACTGCTATCTCTGCGCATATTTATCTATCTCTGCGCAGAGATAGATATCTGTGCGCGCATTAAGCTATCTCTGTGCGCATTAAGCTATCTCTGCGCAGAGATAGCTATCTCTGTGCGCATTTAGATATCTCTGCGCAGAGATACCTATCTCTGCGTGCATTTAGCTATCTCTGCACGCACTTAGCTATCTTTGCATAGATATAGCGCATTTAGTTATCTCTGTGCAGAGATAGGTATCTCTGCATGCATTTAGCTATTTCTGTGCAGAGATAGCCATCTCTGTGCGCATTTAGCTATCTGTGTGCAGAGATACCTATCTCTGCACGCATTTAGCTATCTCTGCCCAGAGATAGCTATCTCTGCGCGCATTTAGGTATCTCTGCGCAGAGATAGCTATCTCTGTGCGCATTTAGCTATCTCTGCGCAAAGATAGCTATCTCTGTGCGCATTTAGCTATCTCTGCGCGGAGATAGCTATCTCTGCGTGCATTTAGCTATCTCTGCACATATATAGCTAAATCTGCATCATATATAGCGCTGAAGCGTGTCGGAGGAAAACATGCTATCCTGTCTGAAGAAAAACCTGGCATTCTGTTTCAGCAGTCCAGACAAAAGCTAGGCTACTGCAAGGTATGAATTCCCTGGCGCCATATAAAGCTAGGTGGTTTCAGGTCTAAATTATACTGGTTTGATAATAACATTGGTTTGTGCAGACGATGGGCTACAGTAACTTGCGTGCAGAGATAGCTAAATGCGCGCAGAGATAGCTAAATATGTGCAGAGATAGCAGTTTTTGTGCTAAATCTGTCAGATATAATATTTTTACGAACGGCGCTCCATACACTACGCTCTTCAGGCTTACGTTGAAGTGCATTCACAATTTTGATGATATCTGAATATAAACAAGGAAAGGATTAAATTTGAGGGATGTTCTGGAAAAAAGTGGTGAGAGCTTTCACAAAGCCTTTTTCTGTTTGACAACCTCAAATCGTCAGATCATGTAGTTTTGCGACTGACCCGCGCTTCTACAACAACAACTGGTGGGGTATCTCCTTGGAATTATCAGCTACAACGAATTCCTTGCAGTACCCACGTTAAGGTCACTCACTTGCGTGAATTTTTGAGTGTTACTGGTTGAACATTGGCTCTTGCTTCCTTATTTTGGTGTTTTTGCCACAAGTCATATGGACACCTTGTTGGTAATGAGGGCTACGTTGCGTATGTACCAAACGTTTTTTTTGCGCCGACGTTTCAGCTATTCATATTTACGATTTCTTTAGTGTATCAACCTCTTGTGTCTTTATTTGTACAATGTTGCCTTTCTGCATAAGTGTAGGAGCAGGCAAATTTTTAGGGGTGCGAAGGATTTGTGTCCGAATTCTCCCAAACTTGCCTGAAAAAAAACTATAAAGAAAAGTGACTTCCAAAAAAAGCTAAGCTCTTCATGTCATTTTGGGGGCCATTTTTACTCATATTTTCAGATGTTTGCACAGATTTTCAGGGATTTTGTGATGGTTTTCAGAGATTTTTCCCATTTTTCCACGAATTTTGTCCAGATTCTAGAGGATTTTGCCCGAATTTTCACCAAATCAAAACTTTTGGGGGTGCGCTTTTACCCCTGCACCCCTGCCTCCTACACCGGTGCCTTTGTGGATGTGAGCGCACAGTTGGGTGAGTGGCATAGCATGCTAAGCAGAAATCAAACACGTGCGTACAATATCTACCTGGCCTCGACCAGTTTAGAAATTGGCGTCCTAACCTGGAGTAGTGTTGTACCAATGTTGTAGGAACTATGTTCCAACAACACGACTTGAACGAAAACGCATATGAGAATGAAATGAACGGATTAATAGACCAGACATATCCAAACCTAACAATGGAAGCAAGCAAAGCCAAGACTCTGCGAACAGACAAGAACGACCTTTGGACCCGGACGACACGAAGCATCTCAAAGTTAGCTGCTAAAGCTTGCAGTCCACAATTACGTAATGCAGCAATTTGGGTTCTGCAACAAAGCAAAGAAGCTACAATCTAGTATGCAAAGCAGGTAAAAACCGTACAAGATAAAATAAAGAGTGAAGCAGTATTGCACCTGCAAATTACAGATAAGGTGCTTCATCAAGGTTGCTAGCCCACCAAAAACCCCGCGACAACTCATGACAACCAATGACAAGTGGCTCTTGCACAGCGCTCTAAATAGATGAAATAAGATATAACCTTCCGGACCAGGCACCTTGGAGGAAGACAGCTTTCCGGACGCAGTACCCTGGAAAGAACCCCTTCAATAAATAAACCAAGAATCTAATCATTTCCCGGCGGAGAGCCAAAGAAGATACAACCACGCCCCCTATAAAAGCCGATTGAAAACGCCCACTAGAGAGACCAGAAATGGCCTCGAAGAAGAAGACATCTGAAGAAGAAGGAATCAAGAAGAAAGAAGAAAAGAAGAAATGAGCGCTTGGTCTACTGCACGCTTACGTTCACTGATTGTTCATTTGTACGACTGTTTCCGATGAAGTACGTTTGGTCTTCAACTGTTGCAGTACTGTTCGCTTGGTCTACATGTACGATACTTTCAACGTTTGTCAAAGAGTACGCAATGTTGATCTCAGTTCTGGAGAACTGAACAAAAACCATAACTGTAAGTTAAAAATTTATTATTAATTAAGATAGGATTTAATTTATTACTGTATGTGATGTAACAGTAATTAATTACTAAAGATACTATGGTGTAACTTACAATACCAACTGAAATGCTTGACTTTTCACAATAAAAATATTTACTACTAAAATATTGATGTGTTCGGCTCCGGGTAACAAATAGGTATGTTAAGCAAACTTAGCTTTTGTGACAATGTGCCTTGGTACAAGTATGAATCCATTTGAATAAAATACTGTACCTAAAGTGTCTTGTGTCTTGTCGTGCACATACCAGACTCAACAGTGTATGGCAACACAAAAAAAACATTATACCAAGTGTTACGGGTTAGGGAACAATAAGTGTACCAGTAAAATTTATGTCTGTAACCCTGTGGTTCTGCCTCCAACGCCGTTGCAAAACGTTCTGTTACGAAAGTGTCTGAAACCCTGTGATTCAGCCTGCTTCAATGCCGTTGAAGCTAGCTGAAGCTGGCTGTTCTGTTTTTATCGACCTGCGTTGTGCAGAGTGTGTGTTTGTACTATGGACTTCGTGTCTGCTGACAAATAAAATTAATCAATCAATATTACCCACGCTGATTTTTGAGCTGTAGTGTTTTGCAGATGGCACGTACATAATCTTGCACTGAGAGATTGTTTTTAGGAAAAAAACATCTTTCAGTAATATTTCACAATTTCGAAGTTTTTTTTCAACGTTTCTTACACTGTGCAGGAACCAAATTTCAATGCAGAGAGGAATGTCTCTCCGAACGTATGGGTATGCGAATCATTTTCCATAATCTTTTTATTTTGACACATTTGATGAACTGCATTCTTCCCTTCAAAAATTTTGGTTTCTTTGTTCAGGTTTCTAAAAATTGTACGGGTCAATATCGAGCTATTTTCACACATAACTGCTATTATTTTCGGGTAGTGAAGTCAAACGTGAGTATAAGCTGACTCTGAGTATTTGGCTGATGCGGCCAAAACCATTCCTTTCCCACAACCGTCAAGCAAACGATTTTCAATAACTAATTTAGGGTGTGTGATGTTTCCACTGCAAACCATCGGCTTGGCAGTTGTTTCTAGGAATCTTAGAAGGTATGCAGTTAAGATTAATGTTGACAAGAATATTTACAACATGCTTAATTTAAGTCAGTCCATCTTTTCTTCCTGTCTGCTGTGGATCGGGCAGCACATGTACAGTATTGCGGGATTTTTGCGGCACATTATTCAAACGGGCCCGTTAACTTTCCTAGGCTTCTATGGTGGACTTGAATGATAGAAATAGAACGCCTAAACGTTTACTGATTATTTTTAATGCCAAATAAAACCTAACATAACATGTTTCAGTAAGTATATGACTTACGGCTGAATCATGAGTTTTAAGATTATTAGCAATTTATTAGTTTTTAATTTTAAAAGGTTTGAAAACCAACTAGCTAGACCAAGCTTTCTATTCCTTTGCAATTTATCTACAAAGTACAAAACAATACAATAAATGAATAATTTGTGATTTTAGGGGAGACAAATCATTTCATTTGACAAAGAACACAATGATTTGGCAATGTTTCACACTGTCTAGTTCGGTTCTTAGAAACAAGTGAAAGTGCAAAATTGTCATCAACCAGAAGTTACTTCAAAAGAAGCCGCTTAGTTTAACTTCTTTTGAAATATTCTTGAGGCATGAGCACACGGTACCTTGAGGTTTTCTTCCTGCACTGATCTCATGAAGCTCGTCATGCATTTCCCGGGAAAGCGAACTCCTGAAACAAATGAAATGTAACAATGCAATCAATAACCACGCCTATTCCAAAAGGAAAAACATAACAAAATTCCGGAAGTTCTCCAATATGATGTTGCCATCAGAAGCATAGAGCTGGGTTGAATATTTATAGTTAACAAGAAGCATCATCAAATGTTCGAAAAAACCTGAAAGAGAAGCCAAGGCAACAAACGATTATATTTTTTTCCAGGCCCCAAAAAAACAAATTTTTTACCCAAGTAAGTTTGTACTTGGTTCAAAGAAATAGAAGCCTTTCTGTTTCGTGAAGCACTTTTGTACGGAGATGAACATGACACGTTCTGTCAATCAACATCAGAAAAAATGGAAAAATAAATATCAAATTCAACTTTTGTTTAACCAATTGGTTTTGCGTTGTTATTTTTGAGTAAAATTGAGCACATTCTGAAGAATGTTTTTCAATACTTGAAAAAAATAAAAGATTGTAGTTTTGAAATGCGTATTAGAAGCAATGCTGAAGATATTTTCGCATTTGAATAATGGGTTTTTAAGTATCTTTTTGATATATTTCATCAATAAACCTGTTCAGGTTTAAAAAGTTTTATTGTTATCAAGAAAACAAATCAAAAATTATTGATGCAAAATTTTAGGACTTTTTCGAAAGAACTGTTTCTATAGTGAAAAAAATTATGAAATGAAGTGCAAAACGTCAGTCCCCAAAGCATGCAGGGGCATATGCATGAAATGGAAACAGTGATAAAATTGCAGTCAATTTTGCTGGCGGTAAGTATTTTAGAAATTCAGATCATACAAATGCATTGAACGAGCATGTATTTTTTAATGCTCTTTTTGGAGCCAAGGCTGCACAACTGTTAGCGTTACATGACAGCCACGCTATTGTTGAAAACTTGATAATGTTACCCCGAGATGTGTGACATTCAGTCTCGAAGTTGACTTAAACTGTATTTCAAAATTATCACGGGTACAGGCAAGTAGTTCACTTTTTCGTGTCAGGCTCAACATGAATCTCATAACAGACTAAATCAATTCAAAACTCCTTAGACGCGAAGGTACTTGGGCACACTTGAGAACAATCACGAGCAAGCTGTTGATGAAGCACAGATAATTTTTTTTATTGCAGATATTCGAAACAATTAAAATGAACTCTAGGCCTCGATGAGTCTGGACAACCGCCTCTAGAGAACTGAGAATTAAATGTTGGCAATCACCCAAGATTATCAATGGCTGATTGATGACGCTCAACCTAATTGGTATTGCCCTTGATGCACGTAGTCAAATGTTTAACGTTCCTTCTACACTACAGTATTGCTAATTTCCAATGCACTCTTAAGCTATCCTGCAAGCTTAACGCTTACACTGATGTTAGCTATCATTTCCTCCTATGTAAATACTACCGCCCTTGTGGTTTAGCCTTTTTTTGTCTCTTCATGAAATTAATTCTTTCTGAAAATGTGAATAGGGTTCGAAATGAGACATATTTTCAAGTTTATTTGCTTGGTGACTTTGGCTTTATTGCTTTTAATGTAACTTTGTAAAACCTCCAAAATTCACTCTCTATCACATTTAAAATAATATTTGCTCATTATCAGCTTTAAACATTTTTCTCGACTTCTTACCGGATGTATTTGCACAAATTTTCACTGGTTGTTTGCTCAGTTTGAATGCGCTGATAAGAGTGTGCATGTTGGAAGTGTCGACAATGCCCTGTAAGTACCGTTCGCAAAGAAGAGAAAAGATTTCCACACCAACGTCGTCACGTTGCAGATTGTGAAGCCATTTACTGATAATTTTGACCGTATCTGAATCGTTCTTTTGTACTGTACTGGCCATGTGTTTGGTCAAAGCAACTAATTTTGCTTTGTTTTGTTCAAACAAATTTTCTGTGCAAACGTTGAAAATCTCAAACACGTTGTTTGCATTGTTTTGGTCAGTTAAGCCAAAAACAAAATTTGCCACCACGTCAAAATGATTCTTCCTTAGGTATGGAAAAATTTCGTCGAGTTTTTCTTCAGGTGAGAAAAAAACAATGTGAACAGCAGTGAAAAGCTCTTGCCAAGCCAAATGGGTAAAGGTATTTTTCACAGATCCTCCATGTATGTTGACTTGAAAACGATCCTCACGATCGATATGAGGAACCATGAAGTCATGCATTGCCTTCTCACACAACCCATACTTTTCAAAATCTGCCCGATTAAAACTTAATTTTCCATCTCGGAAACCTTCCCAGGCCAATCCAGCGATCATCCTCAGTTCATTACGTTTACCTTTAAAGTGAGGTCCGGAGGTAAAGTACTTCAAAGTGTTAACAAAAACTGATGTGAGTGACTGGATGTTTGTTGCTTGATTTTCCGCAATATCTCTGCTGACAATAAAATTAATTAAGATGCACAATGCTGGAACAAAGCACAATGAAGAAATGTGTGGATTTTCGTTGAGAAAATCACGCGTTTGAGTCAAAATTTCTGGAGGCTGTCCTTGACAGATTTGTGTGGAAATGTCGTGCTGTGCTTCAGGACTCAAGCCAAGCACTCTAACAACAAATTTGGGCTTAAGTTCTGCATTGAGATCAAGGAACTGCCTAGGTCTGGAAGTGATCATTTTTTCTGATTTGGGAAAAACATTTCCAAGAAGAAGGTGCTTAATATGCTCATCGGCAGTGGAAACACTAAATGGAGATTGCCGGGTAATACTTGACATAAAAGCATTGGTGTTGGCTTCATCTAAACCATCCATAACTATTGTAACATTGGAACCATCACCAAGGGATTTCAAGAGTTCTTGGTCAAACCATTGGCAGTGCTTCCATGAAAGATTAGAGCTAGTCAACAAAAATTGGAGGAGAGTGATGGGCTTATCAAAATCGATCTCCTTCAATCGAATGAAAAAAATGAACCCTCGTTTTTCAATTTGCTTGTCTTCTGCTTTTAACTTGACTACCAATTTTGACATTGTAGTTTTGCCAATACCAGCTTGACCTGTAACTGCAACTAGTTTACCATGGCGAGCAAGATAAGTTTTCTGAGCTTCATCAGAGTGTAGTTGGACAGCTTGTTCATATGCCACTCTTCCTGCCTCTGCAAAAATGTTACGAAACGGCATATTGCTTTGTTGCTTGGAAAGATTTTTTTTAAACATTTCTCTGTTTTTGGCGAGTTCCTCAAGGTCAAGCTCGGTCCAGTCCTTTTCAGCTTCTGTCGAAATTTGAAGATCTGCATGTTCGAAGACACGATCTACGTTAATTGGACTGTCTCTTTTTCCGTGAATGGTTTTTGCTTTTTTTAACAACTTTTGCCGTAGTCTTTGACGGATGAAAAACGTCAAGCAGAATAATTGTTTAGCTTGTCTTGTTGAAACATCAGCTGCAAAATCAAATTCTCAATACAATTAATCTTCATAAATGTTCTGTTGTTAAACTCAAGCAATACGATCCCTACATCTATAACAGTTTTATACAACATATTGTGGATCCACTGCTGCGGAACCATTTGAAACAAAAAATACTTTGCAGTCTCGAAAACTCAAATCAACTTGTCGTGCAATGTGAGAATTAATGTTTTGCACGGCAGGAACAAATAGAACACTTTGGTGGTTTTCACGGCGGTGTCAATCGGAATACTTTATAACTTTCCGAAAAATTTAAAACACTGGCAACATTTCCAATACAGACGCTGTCGTGAGTTTTTCGCACTGTTCAACGTGCATTGAAATCATGAGTATGTTTAAATAGTTCAAGACGTTTTTTAACATATTCTTTAACATGTTCACATTAAAAAACACTCTTGGCACTTTCTGCTGGGGGTTAGTTTTACTCGTTTTGCAGTGTCACTTTTGTTTTATTTTTGGTTGAGACGTTAATGGCAGAAGCAAAATAAAATTTTGCAACAAGCGTTACGAAAGCTTTCAAATTAAATGTGAGTAAAATCTCTCGAAAGAGTGTCTTGAAAACTGGCTGTGTTGTATATCACGAAATGGGAAACTTGTTTATCAAATATAAAAAGAAATAAACTTTTGAAAACTTACATAAATCATCCTTTTTTTCAAGAGTAGTTTTCGAATCCGACTTACATGACAAACGAAGTTTCAGAAAAAACTTTTTGGAAGGTGTTGTTCGTTCTTGAGTTTCTTTCTCTAGGAAAGACAAGAAAATGAATAAAAATGCCTTCAGAGAATGAAGCACAATTTTAAAGGAATCATAGTTTTCCTCTCACGCAATGATACCCTCACGCATCAACACCGTGCGTCATGTTTTTTGCTTGTCGTCAAGTTGGTTGATTGCAGACATGCTTTCCGCGTGCCGTTGCAGCAATCTTCCCGTATTGTCCACGACATTGATCCCAGACGATTTGGCTGGAAACGACCTCACGGAGTCCCGAGCACTCGCTGGATTGACTTGGTCGATAACGACCAGGATCAACACTGGTTATTAATCAGGTGGACCTAACCAACCTTACCCAGGACACTACCATATGGCGACCCCCAGTGAATTTGCTTGGCTCTGCCCACAGTTTCCCGCTTATGAAAACCGATGCTGATCGGTCGACAGTTCTGCACCATTTTTAACAGGATTGCCCAACACCGATTGGAAGACGTCAAGGGAAACGATTCAGAAATCGATCATTCTTTGCCCCCAGAAATCTTTGAGCCAACTGCTATTGGGTAATTCTCTGTGTTAGGGATAAGTGTTCGTGCTGCAATGTGCGATGTTGTCAGGAAGTTGCAGGAAGGAGCTTTCCGTTATCATCTAGATTAGCATTTCACTGTTGACCGATCATATTTTTCCACACAACAGCGCTCCATCGTCGTTTCCATTACGTGCATTGCCATCTCAGAAACAATGAGATATTGTTTAGCTTAACCCTTCAAAGGCCACCATGAACTCAGGGCTTTTTTACGTAGTTTGGGCCGTGTACCTCATTCAGCCACAACATGCCCAACTTGCCTCCCTAGTGCGATCCATTCATCAGCACAGCCTGTTATCTGGGGGCATACAAATATCTCTACCCAGCCTGGGAGACTTCATTGACTCCAGGACTAAGTCGAAAGTTTCACCATCGCCCAGCTCCACAGCCACTGCTGTTAATTAAAGAAATGCCAATACTATCCAGGCCTACCATTTGGCTTCCTCAACCAGTTAGCGGTCTTTCCCTGTGAGTGAAGTGATTTTCCAGTTTACACTCACCAGCTTTTTGCAAAATCGCTACTTATGTGTGGTCTTCAAGTCTTCCAGATTAGAGCATTCTGCACCGTCTTTTCGTTTGCTTCCCCAGATGCGTAGAAGGTGCAAAATGGGATCTCCAATTGTGACTGGCTGATGGAGAAGACGTGATTTTACTTCCCTTTTTAGTCCCGATCGCAAACCGTGTTGACGCGAGACGCGATGGTATTGATGCGCAATGGTATTGATCTTTATTGCACATTTTACGTCACTCACTGCTCAAGTACACATCATTTTTTATCAAAAATCTACAAACACTTCATGGGTTGTTAATCTGGAGGGTATTTTTATATTTCGTACAAATCGAATTATACGAAAAAGTATAATTGTTGAGACTAAGATTGAAAATATGAATCCATCTATGGAGATTTTCGCACGTAAAATGATTTATTGCAAAATAATCATGCTATTTTGACATCACGACACCTACGCAGATCTCAACATGTGCTAAGTTTGCGATTGAACCTAATAATGTCTTTTTGTAAACATGACATTCAAAGTTCTTGGCCACGTGGTTTTATGGAGTTTAGAAGTTGATAAAGAAATCTCTCATCGCGTTGTGGCAGGTTGAAAGAAATGCTGCTGCTGAAGTGTTATTTCGGAAACGTACACTTCAGCAGTTTAATTGTGACTAACTTTTCAAATAAGCCCTTACATTTTTATGAACGCTTCGTTGAAAAAACGCGTTAAAAGGGGGGTACAGTATTGCTGATAAACTTATGCATGGCTACTGAATATCTAACGTAATAGGGCATCAGTTAAGAAGTTTGTGGTAATTGGTAGGGTAAGAGTAAGACTTCGCTCATATTTTCATATACTTTATGCGCATGTGCACATTCATTGTAACGACTTCAGGTTAAAACGGAAATGACGTCATTGTGATGTCATATTTTCGTCACTCAAAAATCACAAGGGGTATGTGCTTTTTATCAGAAAATGCATCACAATCCGCGAGGAAAGGTGCCTTCGCTGTCTCTGTACTGCAGTGATCTTTAATATTTTGTACCGCGGTACATTATAGCAGGGTTTTTTAAGGCGTTTTAGGGACCCGATTCGGGTCCCTAGAATTTCAAATCGGGTCCCTAGAATCAGAGAAAATTATCATCGTGTCCATAAAATCAGAGAAAATCGGGTCCATAGAATCAGAGAAATCGGGTCCCTACAGACCCATACGGGGTACCTAACATTTTTCTTTAAAAAAACCCTGATTATAGTAACCCTCTATAACCCAATGACTCCTATCTAAGACTCGCATAAAGCAAATGTAATACAGCTGTGCACATAAAAAATCCACTCGCGGCTCTTCCAACAATGGTTCACAACCCCTCTGAGGTCGCGACCCCGTGTTGAAAACCGCTGCCCTTATGCAAACTGTCGATGACTTCTAGCTACAAAGATAGACTTGTTACAGTCACATCCGTTCTTAATTAGAAGTTTTACTGGACAATGCATTTGTCCCTAGAACACTTGGTTCAAGGTTAGATAATAAGCACAACCATTATATGTCTTAAAACAGTGTATTAAAAAACCCACATGTTTCAAAAATCGACATTACGTACAGCTTTAAAAATCGCCATGTCCAAATTTTTAATATTGAGATACACAATTTTGATTACTAAGCAGCATGAGAAGTTCCTTTGAAACTTGCTCAAAGGTCAAAGTTATTTCAAAACATTTTTACTTTTTAAAACCCATTCGATTTAAACAAACATCAGGTTTCTTAAAATTAATTATAATAAATCTATTTCAACATAGAAAATACATTTCAATTAAAAATCACAAATAACTCCGTTTTCTGGAATCTTTTAAAAATTCCTTTTCAGTTAAAATACCTGCAGTAATGTCTAATACAGAAGGTTCAGGTTTCAGAGTGTTTGTCTCCTCTATATTCACTGTTGTAGTAGATGTACTTGATTCAGGCAGTGCTTTTTCTTGTGGATTTTCTGAGCCAAGATAAACGTAGTAAACTTGATAATGAATTTACGTGATACTAAAGAAATTCTCAAATTTATTTGCAAGAAATATTTTTTAAAATTTGATTTCGTGTAACAACTCATATTTTCTGTACAAAGTTTCAAACTCCATATCAAATTTGAGATCGCTTTAAGTGGTATGTTTTTAATCGCAGCGCTCGTAATCAAACATCTTTGACATCACATAATTATACCGTTTTCACATCACAGTTTACATGAGAGGCGCTGTATTTGATATTTAATATTTAACAATCACCTTTTTCAAGTTGAGCATTCACGTTTTGTGATATTTACAGTAGCTTTTAACACAACCCAGATAAAATCCAGTATCATCAAACAGTGGAACTATAAATTTGTTAGCTTGAAATGTTTTTCTTAGAGCGAATTGAGAAAATAAACTGTGGCCAAAAAAGCCAGCATAAAGTGACAATTTACAAAATATCATAAAGATTTTTATTTTTAATAGGACGAGTCAGAGACTTCGAAAATGAAAATGTTATTGGTAGACACACATCAATTTGCGTATGTGCAACACACTTCAATTTGCGTATGTGCAACTCAGAAATTTCATAGATCACATTTTCACGCAAATACCTAAAAGATTAGATTTTATCTAAATGATACACATCTGAAAGATTACACTCTGTTTAAAAATAAGATTTCAGAATGAAGGGTGCGTAGTGTTACGTGAAATCGATTTCTTATTAAAAATATTGCTGATTGATTCAAATTCCTCGCCTTTGTGGATACTTTAGTCAATTGAACACAGATTACATTTTGATTAAGTTTGTCAAAAATGTGCATTACAGTATTGGTCAAGATATGTTCGATGGCGGTTTAATTATGCGTTCAAAGCTTTTGCTCAAAGCTGAAACAAAGATACCAGGCACTCGTTTTTTTTATAAGAAATGAACTTTCGAACTACCTAACGCATATCAAATTTTAAACAAAGCTTTTTACTACCGTTTTCATGATCATCAAGTGCAGGGGCACCACATCCAATTGCTGTTTGTCGCACGTTGGGGAAGTTGAAAGTGTTATGAACGATACCTTTTACAAAACAAGCAGTTCTAAATAATACATCTCATAGGCAAAGATTGTTGAAAAAACAGATACAATCTTTTCTTATCATGCTATAGCCTATATTTTCTTAGAAATAGACAATATTACGAATAAAATAGTATTTCGAACAATTTTTTGTAATTGCGTCAATCAAACAAACGTTGAGAGAAATAGAAGATTTGAAAAGGTAAGATATTTCACTGTTGTCATGTTTTCATGCGAAACCAGATGAAACTTCCGTCATGAATTTCTAAGAAACAGACCTCTTTTTAAACTAAAACTACTGCGAGAAATTATTGCAATTTGCCAAAAACGCATCCATTGGTTTGGACTGTTGCAAAAGGTAAATCTGATGTTATTTGCCAAACGATAAATCATTAAAGCAGCAGCGTTGAGTTTGCCACTCAATACAAACAAGCGCGCTTTTTCATCTTTGCGGCCTGTGTCTTGAAGATGAAGCAACTAAATTTTGTTACACTCATTTTGCGCCTCCATATTTTGCCATCCATTTGCCTTCGGCGCCCAATTAAGTCTGTACAGCGGAATGCGCAACCACTAACGTAATCAATGCAGCAATAGTAGAAAGTCGTTGGCAGTACCAGATGTGAAGCTTTCATTGAGCATAAGGCTGGAAAGGCCGCACATAACGATATTCGGTACTTTCAACTTGTGTAAATGCTTGCTTTTGCTGTCGCGAGTCAGCTTATGAAAACATTTTCTGTCTGAACTCGCCGAGATCGAACCCAGTCGAAACTCCGGCTCTGCCCAATGCGCCACTCTGCAAGCTTTAAAATTAAGTTTAATTGGTGAATTTTTTATATTTACAAGTGATTTTGATGTTTCTACCGAAAAATTGGGAAATCTCCTCGAAACGAACCTCACGTTTGTCTGACTTTAAAGTGGGTTATATTTGTTTGTGAAGAAAAACGTGAATGGCTGAATCGTCAATTTATGAAGAAAATTCTTGTAAAAATACCAAGTGCCGAAGCTAACCACTTGCATCACTTTAATAGGTATAAATAAAGCAGAGTGACTTCAAGCAACTTAAATCCACCAGCGATTAGTAAGATGCTGAAAAATCAGAAACTCCTTGTCTAATATTATGATCGTCAATGCGTGGTATATATGCTACGTAAGGTGTGGAGATTGCAACCATAAGCACTTCGCCGAAACAAAATGGTCTTTCAACACACGCAGAATAGAACACATCAGCTATAGAAAAATTGTCATCCTGACAAAGGTGCTCTAGCAAAACACGTTTTAAAATTTTCAAAATTGAATCAACTGGTTGGAAACTCAGATTTTTGCATTTGAAAATAATTTTAGGTAATGACGGTCGGCCGAATTGTTTTTATCAATTCGACACCCAACGTTACCATCGACAGATTTTTCCACAAGTTTATGAAGTAGCGTTTAGCCATACATAATTAACGATGCATTGAGTACATTTATTTTTGCTTGGTTCCTTTCTTTCACCTTAATTAATAACTATCTGTTTCGCCCTCTTTTGCTGCGCACCCTACTTTTCGTTATCTCCCTTGCCATTTTCTCGATGTCACTATCTTTACGCATCTAATTACGCGTGCAGTGGCGACTTATATTGTTTTCTGTTGCGTACCATCTGCCCTGATGAAATCCTGCTGTTAGCTGGCTGAAAAGTCGGTGAAGTTTTCAATTCTTACAACAGTTTTAGCACAAGATTTTATGAAATTCCCCTGTTTGAAAACACAGTGAAACTGCACTAAAACCTGTTTAAAACGAACGTTTCGCTTCCGAAAGATAGACAAAAATGAATCAAACTGTTTGGGATTAACCTTGGACAAATCTTCCGTCTTTCGGTGAAAAGTCTTGCAGTGGCTGTAACGGCTCTTGATCTTTGTTTGGAAGGTTAGGCTTAATGTGACTGCAATTGAAAATTTTTTCCGCTTCTTTTGCAATTTCGTCTTCACTCTTTTGTGCGAGAAATGTTTGAAGATCGTTTTGAACGTCAAGCATACTTGGCCGATCTGATGAAACCTGTGCCCAGCACTTCCTCATCTTTGATCGAAGAACATCAAGAATTTGTTGCTGGGGTTCACTCAGTGTAGCTCTCAGTTCGTCAATCGAGGCCTCGTCTGGTCTTTTTCCATCCATTATTAACTCTTTAAATGTGCTTTCAAAGCTGGAATGGCGGTAAGGTGGAGAACCAGAGAGAATTGTGTACAGGATCATTCCGAAGCTGTACGTGTCTTGCTCCTTTCTGGGTTTGATGTTTAAAGATTCTAGCTTTTCTGGTGGAGCATATGCCAATGTCATATCCAGTTTGTTCGTAATGGCACTTTGCGAAGTTGTGAGGCCAGTGAGTGCAACCATTTGAGAACTACCGAAATCACTAAGCTTGCAGTGCAACTCGGACGTGAGCAACACATTTTCCGGTTTGAGATCACCATGGACGACTCTACATGGAGCAGGAAGATTGTGGATAAATGCAAGAGCAGATGCTAGTTCGTAGAAGATTCGAAGGTAGATCAACATGAAAGGCCTCAGTGAATCATCATCTAGAAACTGAGCCAAGCTACCACAAGGCATGTACTCCATGATCAATCCTATTGAACCTGGCCATTTTACCCATCCAAATACCTCAACAATATGTTTGTTCGCCGTTTTCTGAAGCAGCTGAAACTCTTTTCGTATTCTGAAACAAAAGTAGGCAACAATTCAATGACTCTTTGCTTTATGAGAATTTTGGATGCAAAAAAGAGCGATTTTCCTAATGGAATTATCTTATTCTCTGCAGTATTAAGCATTAGGTCCACGTGAAGAAACTTACACCTTTGGTTTTACTACAGCAAACACACACGTTTCATTTGGTTACTGTCTCCTTTCCGATTATTCAAAAATATTATGGAATTTAGATTTTTGAAAAGATATGTGAAGCATTTTTGTACGTATTAAGCACAGTATGCTGTCATTACAACCATCTTTTGGATTTTCTTTCTAGAGGTGGTGTATACTGTCAACATTACGGACGTCTTTGACTTTTATGAAAGCACAATCTGATCATAGATTAAAATAAATAGTTAATTTTGTGCAATTGCAGCGCAAAATGAATTTTTTCAGAAAACTTTTTTAAGCTTATATTTTGAATTTCGTGAAATCAGTCCTTACAGAGTTAGTATTTCACAAGACACCCTTGTTTTCGAACCAAAACCACCTAATAAAATATTCATTTGCGGTCGATAGATAATTTTATTGGTATAGCTGAGCCGATGACCGGTCATGATCAAAGTCATGATCCTCAAAGTATAACAATGAAAAGCTGGCCCGTGAACCAACTAATTTTGGCCCCAGCGGCCATTGCCTGATACATGTATATAAAACAGCATTTTTCGCATAAAAGTAACCAAACTATTCAAGGCAAAACTTCTGATGAAATTTTTTATGGTGATTAGTTGCCAAGTAAACAAATAAGTAAAATTTTTGCGGAAATGTTTGTATGAAAAATTTTTTGTCAAAAACAGGTTTACGTGGTTTTGAGCATATTGCACTTCTATACTCAAACTCCTAGCAGCAATAAAAATACTCAGATACAGACCACGGTAAACAACGACTTCTTGAAACACTGCCTTTCCGTTTAAAATAAATTTATCAGTTCCCCGCACAAACAACTAACAAGGAAAATACGCTGCAATGCAAGGGCATCAACTTAACTTCACTTACTTTCTAGCAATTTTTTCCTTGTCGCAATCTCCTCCAGTGACGCAGAAACACTTAACTGCGACCAATTCAAGGTCCTTATGAAACGTCAAACGAACTGTGGAAGTCGCTCCGCAGCCAAGTTCTCCTCCGTTGCTTGTGATGCAGTCAAAATCGGTGCAGTCGAACTCGTGGAGTTGGAAAAACTTCGAAACATTTGTTACGAGAGTTAATAGACGTTATATTTTAACAATGAGCAGCTCACTTTTTACAAAATATTTCAGTCAATCAATGAGTCCGCTTTCTAAAAACGCAAGTCAAACTTTCTTTATTTCGCAACTATATTCTTACAATTATTTTACATGATTTGTTGATAAAGAAACCGATGTTTCAAAATTTTCGTGAAAACGCACTATTCTAGACAATGTAACAATATCTGAAAGCTTTTACGATAGTCGCATCCAATAGGACACAGTAGAAAGCAATGAAGTTTTGCTGAAAATGAAAGTATTTGCTTTTCGAGACGGCCATTACGAGTTCATTCAAATCATATGCTTTTGCGCTGTTGTTTCTTACAGTGTGCACTGTTCACTGTTTTTTCATTAATATGTAAAAAATAGGTTCCTAGAAATCGTAGGTTTCTGGACGTAAGTTAAATGTAAGGATACGATACATTCATTGTTTGACACGCAAATTAATTTAATATGCTCTTAACGACATATGATAAGCAATCTTGTTACCGTGAGTGCTTTACTACTTTAAAGAAAATAAACAAAAGAAATCAGCTTATACAGTTAAGTTTCCATTTTTTTGCAAGATAGTAACAAAGTCTGTTACAAAAGAAATAAGAAAAGTATTTATCTCATTATTTAAAAAAGTGATTTTCAGTTGTTTTTGTACTTTAAAGTTTTCACGACATGTAGCATGCAATTGCGTTTCAGAGTTTTTTTACAGTGAGACGTTGAATATTTCATCACATCCTGTGCAACTCTACCAAAACATTCAAGACATTTGCAAGCTTGCGCATTGTATACCTGCACATTAGAGAGACACGGGCTGCTAATGGTCCGTTTTTTTGGCGTTTTTTTTCGCCTTTGTGGAAACTAGTTACTTGAAAGATTATAGGTGTTTTTTATATTATGTACCAAATCGCAATCGCTTTATAAGTTAATTGTTTTGTTCGATACTTAAAAGAGAACCATATAATTGTTTAGGTAGTGTCTGTTTTGCCTCTTGATGCAAAAGCTTTTCTGGGCTATTTTACCTTCAGTCAAACCTGATTGGTTGAAATGGTCAAGTGACAAGCGTGGTACACGAAGTCACGTTAGGATCACCGTTGAGGAATTGTAATGCTAGGGATATTAGGTTCAGGGTATTAGGTTTAGGGTTATAGGTTTAAGGTTTTAGGTTCAGGCTTTTAGGTTTAGGGTTATAGGTTTAGGGTTTTAGGTTTAGGGTTTTGGGTTTACGGTTTAGTGTTTTAGGTTTAGGGTTTTAGGTATACACGCTACTCCAAGCATGTCACTTTGCATATTGTGCTTGTCACGTGAATGAACACTTCAACCAATCATGTTTCCCTAAACACAAGATATCCCGAGCAGATATTATGCCTTAGGAGGGAAAATAGATACTGTCAATTGTTTAACGGACCACGGGCAGGCCGGATTAAAAAGGAAAACATGTCCTCGGTCCACGGGCGGTTAATGGGCTGTATGTTGCGGGCTATAGGCCTTGGACCGTGCTATCTCTACTGCAAATTTTCTGCATTGTATACCTGAACATTTTCTGAATTGTATACCTACATATTTTCCGCATTCTTTATCTGCACATTTTCCGCGTTGTATACCTGCACATTTTCCGCCATCTTTACCAGAAGAATTGTTGAGAAACCATCAAACGTCACCTTTTCACAACAATGCAAAAATAAATACTTTTAGTTGGCCGTGATACAAACTCTGACTACAAGAGACGGTATAAGTTCTGCAAACAGGTTTGGATTCAACATAAAGTTACGCAAAATTCTAAGCAAGTCAAGTTAAGTCATGTTTGCGCTGTAAGTACTCAGCAGTAAAACAAATTTCAATCGACAAAGCTTGAAACAAACAGCACAGGTTGGGCGAAAGACAGCAAAAGCAGTCACTTAATCAAGCCCAGCCACATTCAATGACTGACAAGTTTCAATATTACAGGTGAAGCACAAAACGTGAGTTCAAAATGAAAAAAAAACGTGTGCTCAGTTTAAGTTCAACTCTCAAAAGCATCTTAAAAATCACGTACTGTATATATCACACATAAGAGTCGATACCCAGCAAGCAGTCGCGATTTTACTTGATATGAAAACGTATGTAATGGTAACATTTGATATTATTGGAAATAATTTGTAATTTTTGTTATACGTGACCAACGTTATTACAGTTTTAAATTCTGCGTCTGTTTATTTCTCTCACCTCATACTTACAGCTGACAAATCACTAGTAGTGGCAATATTTCCATTAGATACTCAACTTTTCCAATAAGACTGGAATGTCAAGAGGGTCATTGGACATTGATGGGTCAAGTCTTTTAATTTTAAGAAGAAATGTCTCCAGGTACAATATGAGCACAAAGTAGACATTTCGGCGAGAGGATCGCTTGCACTGGTAGAACGGGCGATTGTTGTACGTAGATTGGGTCCGACATTTGCAAAATAGTTGTTGAGTGCATTTGCAGCACTTCGCGCAGTTGATAAATGTACTTTAAAGGTTAATTTTACCATGGAGGTAGTTGTTGTTTCCTGGAGTTTGCTTTGATTTTCTTTTACTATTCTCCTAAATTTTCCCGAGTTACTTTTAAATTGATTTCAAAAATTTTTAAAAGGCATGATTTCATTCTTTCTCTTGATGTGCGTTAGACTATGTCTATACCATTTATATTTTGACTGTAGAGTGGCATAGAAGGTACGAGTGTCAAATAGTGTTAGCGCATTATTAGGGTGTTTAACAAATGTGGGTCAGGTCGGGTCAACGCAAAAAAAGGTCCAGAAGAACCTATAGAGTGCATACAAAAACCATAAGACCACACACAGAAAAGTGTATAGGTAAAGATTCATTTTAGACTTCGCTTCAACGAAAACAGCTGCAGTAAACAAAATATAAGAAACAGCAAACTACATGAGAGCACCGAATTAGGAAATCAAAGTCTCAAGTAAAGCACATTTTTTCACTTGGATGCTGTGTTGCCTTAGTGCCTGCCAACATTCCAATTTTTGTTTTAACTTTGGCCGTTGATCTGCTTTTGTTTAGCAGTCGTCCCTACCTGAAAAACTCCCCAGCGATAGGAAACGTATCATGCACACAAAACAAGTGAAAACTGTGCAAACACTTCTAAATTTTTTAAAGTATTGACTCGTCAGGAGTTTGTCTGAAATTTTTTTGTGTCTTCAGTAACTTCGAAGTTTTTTTAATTCAAAAATTGTATTTTCACGTTCAAAAGTTTCATAGTCAAGTGACTTTGAGTTGAGTATTTGCAGACGGTTACAGATTCGCGATGCCGCCAAAAAAGTATGTAAAAAGCCATCATTTCAAGACAAACACAAGGGTAGTTTAGGACCTAGGTTCGATCCAGAATTTTGAGTGAGCGTTTTATCAATTTACTGTACCACTGCACAATCATATATCCAAGTTTTGAANCTACGGATTCTAAGAAACAAAACTAAAAATAGTTGGAACTACTTTTAAACATTAAATTTTAATCAACACTCTGTTGCCCCCCAAAAGGTGGCACCTCTGCTACGCCACCAAATGAACGTACAAACGCAAATCGCTTTTACCAAAATTTCAACGTTCTCAACATTCCAGCAACTTCAACTTTGTTCACTTTTACTCGTGTCGGTTAATAAATTACTAGAAATCATTCGCATACTGTCCGCACACAGTTTATTTTGAAATTACACAAACCTTGTCTACTTCGAGTATATACTTCAAACCTGCAAAGGCATTTGCTGAAG
>JGI24021J15306_10000031_pt1 | contig 51729 bp, 31 predicted proteins | sample Ectturendosymbi1_FD_15306 | JGI IMG/M metagenome (IMG submission 15306)
GAGTTTGAGTCCCGTTGCAATGATTTGTTGATACCGCGCTGTAGGGGGCCCGCATAATGCTTCTTGCACAGGGCCCGCAAAACCCTAAGGCCACCACTGTTTATAATGAAGTTCAAAACCTACTGTAAGTAGGTTGACCCCGGGATTTCATAGCTTTCAAAATGTTGACTGTCCAACAGTATAAGTTGCATGGATGTTTTGGTGTTTACAAGCATATTTCCTGGCAAAAAAGGCTAAACATGTCTTAGAGAATTACGCTACGTCGTTCATTTTGCTTGAAGAAAAACACGTGGGGAGGGCGTAACTTATCTGCCGCAGTATTGACATGTTACAATTGTTCGTTGAATTAAACATCAAATTCAGTTGCTTGCAACGCACTGCATCATGCAACTCAATCGTAGGCTACGTGCCTTGCATGGTGTGCCCGGCAAGATTCACCTGTATCACGAATCACATAACGCCCTGGTAAAAGTACCACACGGCTACTCAAACAATCTCTAATATCTGTTTGATTTGCAGATTTCGTTGTTGCTGAGCATTTGTCACGGAACATCATCTACGTGTTTTGAAACAATTCACCCATCAAACAGTTAATCGTACTATCCTTCAGTTAGAAGTTGTCCATAGATCTTCCTTATGCGTATCTCACAGATTTTCAAAACAAATCCAGTACCTATATCACAGTTACTCATCCGTGAAGCAACCTATATTGTTATAAAAGCCTATTGACGCATCAAAAATGTTCTCTGAGCAGTTATTATTCCAACATGTCCATACTCCGTGCTTTACAGTGCAGAAAACAATTGTGAGCTTTATGACGGGGATTTTTCATGTCAGAACTATAATTCCAAAAGCCACCTTTCAGAGCTCGAAAAGCACATCCATATGATTCAGAGCCCTGAGCAGCATGGTAGTTCTACTAAAATCTACACTTCAGCTATCCCACGCAGATGATGCAAGTTTACATTATATACACAGCATAGCTGCTGTAAAGAAAAAAACTCTATGCACAAAATCCTGTTTCAAAAGAACTTCAGTATTGTCAGTAACGTAGTAAAACATCATCAAAATCTCGTGTTAACATTTTATGTGATAATAACATACCAATGATTCTTCTTTGCTAAAGCTTGAAATAATGCATTTTATTAGTGTGTAACCGAGTATCAAAATTCTTATCTGAGACGTAAGAGTATCATAATAGTTGTCTGATACGTATCGGCTGCCGTCAGTGGCTTATCATTTTCCATTGTTTTCAATTTGTTCGAAGGTTGTAAATTTCACCTTTTTGAATTGGAACTTACCATACGATGAAGACTGCTATCATGTGTTTATCGAAATGGAGGACGGTAACTACACGGTCAGTAAAATCTAATCACTGATCCTTGCATTTATTCTTTTGCAAATATAGTGGAAAATAAAAGACGTTTTCGGGCTAGAAATATAAGAAATAATTTTTTGTAATTGAAAAGAAACTGAAATGTCCCATGGTGCTCAACCAAGACATTGCTGAATTTAAGACAATGAATGCTGCAGGGTTTTTCTTAAGTTTCCTTTCAGGTTTGAGAATTTTATTCAAGAAACGCGTAGTATTTTTCGTTTTCTGTGATAATCCAGCTTTGGTTTTACAAATCTGACAGTTCAGAAATTACCTCATTTCAGGATTTATGTATGGAAAAGTATGGTTGTTCAGTCTTGTCTGAAATACTTCTTAAAATATACCTTCCATTAAGTTTGCACACTCACGTACAGTTTCACGGAAATATTTGGTTTGCTTACTTTGGAGCTTACTTTAGATATCAAATAACCAGATATTAATTTGGATTTGCATTTGATTTATCTGAAAAATACAAAACAAATGCTTTCAGAAAATGTGCGCGGAGGTTTAAAAACTTTTATTTGCAAACACTGTTACGAGATATTGCGGGTTTCGCGGTAATTCACATCATTTGTAGTGGTCTAAATACTTTGGAGCAATTGTAATAGGAAAATGTGTTCCGCAATGAAACCTCAAAAATTTTATATCTTTACTATTTTTGTTTCTGCAATGCACATTTGGTTTCCTTATGAATGACAGCCTGTATTGCCAGGTTCCTATGTGAGCAGCTGTGTAGACGATTGCACTTTTCCGGAGGGTTATCTAGTACGTTAACGGATCAGATTGCATCCACATTGATGTGAAAGGGAATGCTGGTGTTTAAAGTTGTGTTTGGCGATGCTTTTTAGTCCACATCTTTTTAAACACGCGAGGAAAACATTGTCTTGCAGAACCTTAAACTGCATTATGGTCTTCTAGCCCTGGATTGAAACGGTTCACAGTGAAACGGTTTTAAATGTTTCATCTCTAGTATCCTGTACACTGCCTATTGAAAGAAATCCTTTCTCAGCACAGAATCAGACACTAAGATCTTACAGAGTATATATTTCGCCTGCAAAGTAGGCATCACCAGCTCTTATTGAAATAGAATCTAGTATTCTGTACTCCGCTTTTGATTGTGGTTCACAGACGTTTGAAGGTAATTCTGTAAAGATTATTTCATTGCAATTACCCAGGACGACCCAACTCAAAGAAATATTTCTGATGCAGCTGGCTAAACTGAAACAATCAACTAATCTTGAAATTATATGCTTTTTCCCTGGTTTGTATTTGAAAAGGAAGGTTGTGTCGAGAATGGTAGGTATACACAATTAATATGTCACGAAATGTTGTGCTTAGAAGTGAAAAAATGGATGAAATATCCCAGTCAAACATTATAATTTGATAGTGCTGCTCATCCTATTCTTTGCACTTCCATGTACTTAGAAACACGTAAATAAAAGTCTTTTTGTTACACTTTCAGTATTCTAAACGATTATGTGGATCTATCGTCACTCAAGTATCATCCTTAACGACCACAAGCAAGCTCAAACTGACTTTTGAAAGTGGACCAACATCTTTGAGTTCTGGAAGGGATTTGTTTTTGCTTATAATTCGCAAGGTTCGAAAAAATTGTGAATGATAATTATTTTTATTCACAGATTGCTGAAATATAAGGTTGTACATGTCTCAAAACAAAACAACAAATTTTAAAGAAATTTTAAATTTTCGAAACAAGGTTTGTGACAAACTTAAATTAGAATGATAATGTGTGGAATCAAACACGAATTGCAACTTTTTCCTTACGTGGAAGGTTACAGAACCTTGCAATTTTCTCTTCAAGCCACATTGGGCTGCGAAAATGGTTCATTTTCAGTATTCGTATCGTTGCAACTTTTCCAATTAATACAGAAAAAAATCATTGACAGAAGCTACTTCATTGGATGATATCTTCCCATAGGTACAAGTTTCAACCTGAACCATCTTTAAATATTATGTTGATTTTTTGCTGAAATATTGAATTATTTTTCAGATCGAGCAAACGACGCGGGTGAGCGATTGTGAAATATATAGAATTTGTCATTTCGTTATATACACGTTCACTACCAAAAAAAACATCTACAACTCTTTTCACTTAACACCAATCCTTCGAAATGCCCAGCAATTCAGCGGACATGCATTGTTTCAGTTACATTTTAAATAAACATATAAATTGAGACAAAATTTCTGGGACTAACTCAGACAACAGATGTTATTGTAGGAAGCTATAAACTTGTTTTAATGTGGTGAATCGACAGAAACATAAAACCAAGCTCATGTCTTCAAGAATATTCTTATGCGATGAATAACAGTTAAGTGTTTGTTTTGAACAATGACAATGTCGGCAATAGTATAAATGTCAACATCTCCGTTTTTATGTCTATACGCGTTCATCCTGTAAACACAGTTGACCGCATCGCTATCATCACGTTTGCAATGATTTCATCATGTCATCATCAAAGCTTTATATCAGTTGCAACAAGTACAATTTTCAAACAATATGAATTTATTTTTTTATACATTTTGCGCAATCTCCTAACATACATAATATCATAGTTTCGTAGATGTTTCGAATTAACTCTTTAGGCTGTTTTTCAGAAAACTTGCAATGCGGGCAATCCATTACCTTTCACGATTATAAAATAAGTAGTCCTGAATTTCCTTCCTATTATCCACCAAACTCGGACTGCTATCGGACATCAACAGCATATGCAAACAAGGTATTGTTAAAGCCAGGATAATTCTAAGAAAAACTGCAGTAAAACGTAGAAAGAGAAGGGATAATTTTCGTCGTGAGTGTGGTAGTTCATAGTGCTCATACCATCGAATGTTATCTGTACGTTTTGGTGTTGGAAACGAGATTTCAATGCAGATTCTACTGGTTTGTAAATGTTTTTTCTACTATGAAATGCGATCCTTTACCAACGTGATTTCTATATTTTATTAGATTATTTTTCGAAAAAATACAGATGAAAACGAAATATCTTGTCGTCGTTCACAATATTTCAAGAAGATTCACTATTAAAAATAAAAACATTATTTAGTTGTTGATATAAGTCGGCTTCAATGTCTTGTACTACGTTCTGTATTGTCTTTTTTATCAACCTGCGTTCTGCAGAGTGTGTGTGTTCATACTATGGACTTCGTGTCTGCTATAAACAAATAATTTAAACTAAATTAAAAATTAAATAACACAGGTAGTGCAAACCGACAGTCTCTTTATGAAAGATGAAAACATTTATGGTTGTTAATATAACACTGTTAATGCAAAAAAGCCTCTTTACTTTGACATTTGTTCACTTTATTTTGAATTTGTAACCCTGCTCAGGAATCCAGGGTAATCCAACACCCTGGGGCTTCTTCCTTGTTGATTTCATATACTTAGAAAAATGTTAGAAACCTATGTTTTCATGACTTTTCTGATTTTCAGAGACAAGTGAAATGGTGCTGGAGGTATCATACAAAAATATCTCTGAAAGCCTATCTGCAGAAAATATGGGTACTATACCACCTAGGTTACCTTATGTGTAGCAAATTTTGAGCTCCTTATTACCTTAACATTTCCATGTGATTTGAAGTGCAAAACGTGTTTGGCCAAATATGACCATCGATATCTTGTATGTGAAGAGTCTTCCTACACTATGACTTGATACGAAGGTCTAAAACACGCATGACGTTCTCTACGCACAAACAAAAATTCCCGTGCATACAATTTGTGTGCTATGTATTTTTCGCTACGCATATACACTTTTGTTACGAAAATGATTACAAATGGACGTCGGGAAGTGAAAAATTTTTTGGTCCAGAAATAACGGATGCTTCATGTCCCAGAAGGCGTAATCAAATTTCGGGTTGCAATAAACTCTTCATTTCCAGACTTATATGGCGTTTTAAGGATTCCTGAGCAGAACAATTTAGATGTGTTTTTCATCAAAAATTGTGGTTTCACGTGTTTATCTTATCTCACGGCTCGTTTCGCAGAAAAAACTACAGTATAATTTATTGCAAGATTGAGTTTTAGATGACAAAAACCTGTTTGATTTTGTTCTGGTTGTCATTATGTATAAAACTTTATTCAATATCCGATATTAGACCTACCTACAGTAAAATTTTGCTAAATGCCTGTGAAGAAGCATATATGGTTGTTTTTTGAGGGATGTTCCCCATAGTGTAGTAAACGTTTGTTTTATTTTCAGACAACCGCTTTAATCATTACGATGTTTTTGGAGAATAGTCCAAACTGCACTGCTGACTTTGTCGAGATTTATGAAATGAATGATTATGTAAGTTTCTGTTAATATAGCGTTCAAAATTACTTACCTTTAAATGCTGTGATGTCCAAGAATTGAGCCTTGAATTTACTGACCTAGTGGATATAAAAACAAATTATCTGTAAATCACTTGCTACGTAGAAATTTAACTTCATGTATACAGTAACTATGCACAAGCATATAACATAAGATTTCCTAAGAAGTTTACCAAAGAGTACATGAATGACATATAGATTTAGGGAATTTATTCATATCTAGTGTGTTAAATGTGCAAAACCAACTATGGTGAACATTTTTTTCCCAAAAAAATTTCTAAAAGTGCCCTGTTGATAATGACAAATACTTAGCACTAGCAAACATTATTCGTCAGTCATACAGGGGCCAGGCTCATTTATGTTTTTCCCCACTTTCACTGTGTCCAATGACTGAATGTACCGACATGTTTAGATATGTGATTCAATCATGTTGTCCTCTTACTGAACTTTCCGCTTGATTTCTGCCCTTTCTTGTGTGTTCCACGTGCTTTGCCAATCTAATAATAGCACCGCAGTTATTGCGAACGTGTTGTCTAGGCAGGTGCAGTTACAAAATGCTTTTGAAAAAGCAATGCATCGTGTAAATGTTTGATTTTTTATTTTTTTATATAGCCTATTACTAAACTTTTAGGATTACCGAAGAAGCAAATTCCCATTCCTGTGCTGATAATATTACAGTGCTTTGCTTATAGTATTCCTTCGATTGATAGCCGTCTTTGATTGTGAGCTGCCCTTGATTGTAAGCCGCATTTGAACATAGGTTCCCTAATGCACTGAGATGCGTACACTCACAAGCAGGTTTTACATTTGGAACCTTGGCAATGATGCTTGCACCACTACAGCTGCCTTCTGATCATCGTAATCCCTCCTGTGACGGTGCGTGCACGTGATGCTGATTAATAGAAGAAAGAGAATGCGCAAACTGTAAAGTTTGGTCAGCAAAAAGTAGCCAAGGAATGATTGAAGGCCATCTAGACCATTCGATAGCCTAAGACAAATGTAATCCGTACAAAACGATGAAAGCAAGACATTATAAGCCGTGGCTTACAATCGATTATACGGTAACCTTACAATTTGCAAATAGATGTGCAAACGCCTCAATCTTTTGTTTTGCAGACCAGCCGACGAGTGCTTTGTGGTAGATATGACAACCTGACTCATGCTGTTCAAGGTGACTTCACCGTGCACTTTCATTCAGACTTCAGCAATTCGAACACAGGCTTTTTAATCGAAATGCGACGAAAGGACAGTAAGCTTTTTTGAAAAATGTGTATGCGCTTCTTTCGAAATCATCATCAAAGATCAAAGTGAAACAAAGCAAATAAAAAATGTTATCCACGCACAGGCTTTTGTTTCCAATTTTTCATAATGTGTTAGGAGCGTGCAACTCAACCGGAGTGACAACGCGTGAATCTGGTCACATTTTTTCTCCTGGATACCCGACAAGTTTTCCTAGCAATTTCAACTGCCAATGGACAATTACTGCCACTGGTGTAAGTATTGACTGTATATCAAACAGGTTTTGTTTGAACAAATGAATAAACATCACTAAATATTTGTTAAAAACATTAAAAAAAACAACATATTTGTTAAAAGCGTTTGCATACATGACATTACCTTCATGTAAGCTTTTGCAGCAAANCACACAAAATATTTTGTACAGTAGATCAGGATCTTCCATCAGCCATGTTCTTACTTAGTATCGCAAAACAAAGCCTTTCAAGAAATCGTGCAACGACTTGGTGGTTAAAACGGACGCCTTAAATTTATTGTTTTGCATTAAGCAGGCATTTATGTTAGTGATACAGATAAACACCAAATAATTTATGTCATCATAAAGCTGCTTCCATTTTATATACAAAATTGTCAAGGCGATGCACCATCGTAGCTTTGTGGCCGCGTTGTGTCGCCCAGTGTTATGAGGTTTGTTGCAGTGTCACTTCATTGCAATACTTTGCAGCTGAGATATGGCAGAAGTACTTTTTCCCGGACCTTCCTATAGGTCTCGTTTTCAAATTGCATACAACATTGTTATGCGTGTTAGCTCACAAGTTTGGATTTGACAGATCAAGTTGTGTTTGACATTTTTGTGATACGTAAACACTAAGAAATCAGTTCAACGCTGAAAGCCAAAGCAGTGGTTCCCATCCTTGCTAGCTATACGGTACCCTGCAGAAACAACAATCAATTTGCGGCACAACAGGCGAAACCATAGTAATTTGCTATGAGGTTCGGTAACATTGAAAAAAACGCAATTTTAACGATTCATTGTAAAATGTACAATTACAGGCAGGCCAGAATAGAGTATGTGACGCCGCATCATAGTGCCGATAGGAAGTCATCAAGTTACAGTGGGCGCACTGCAGCACTAACAGTAGAGTGAACATGATCTAACGGGGAACCTTTATTGCTGCTTGCTGCTGAAACATCACGTCCCCTGCATTCTGAGTTCGCGTCTCCAAACGAGTTCGTACCGTGTATCATAACGTGTCGCTGCAACCCCGTTATGAAACATTGAGGTAAAGGATCAGGGCATTAATTCATGAATTAAGGGATCATAAACGGTCATAAACGTTTGGTTCACTATCGTTTACAACCCGTTAATTCATGAATTAATGCCCTAATCCTTAAACGTTTTGATTAACTTTTATTAATAAGAAAGTCGAAAACGTTTGATTAATTTTTAATAAGACATGATTGATATTAGCGAACGCCAATACAAAACGCATGTCTAAATTTCTGTTTCACGACGTAACAATCAAATGTTTTATCGAAATATTTGATTGTTAATATTATTTTTAGTAAAACCTCTCTTAGGGAAGGGACGAACCCTCAACGGAAATAACACGAATAGATATGGAGTATAGCAGAAAACACGAATTAAGATTCCTATTGGATTCCGTTCACTCCATCGCTGTAGCGTTGCTATTGCTGTACGTGTTGATCAGGTCCCGAACGGACTCCAGCTTACTTCAGGGCAATGTGGCCGCCTTCTCATCAATGAAACCAATGGTCTCACTGTACAAACACAGCAGAGGTAAACAATAACATTTTTTCTTTAGAAAATAAACATCAACTTTGAAGAACTGAGTATTTATCCAAGCAGTCACTGCAAAAGCGCTTCTTTGATACTGTACGATGGGGTTCTTCCTTGGTGCAAGGTAAGTCGCACTTTAAATTGTTATTGCAACATATTTGTGTCTTTCGCTATTTCTTAAACAGCATAATGCAAGTTTATCGAAACGTCATCAAGAACCACACCAACTGCATCTACCTTCTGAGGTTTGAACGTTTTGCTCAAACGAAGAACGCAACGTACCGATGAAAAAAACATTCCTACTTAGCAAAGGTGAAATGGGTGACAAATCTGCAAAATGTTTCACTGCTTTACATGCTCTGTTTAAACAAAGGGTTCCACAATAAATAAACTAATTTTGCACAAACATTTTGTGCGTTTGTATATCATGACATCCGTCAAGGTGCTTTGGAAACTCGCATGCTTATTTCTGAAAGTACTGATTATGTACTTCTCACGCAACTCAGCATTCCATTTCATTTAATGTTTTGAAAGTATCATATGTAAACTCAAAGGATTGTTTCGAATTGCGGCTTTCGTTACAATGGTTAAGATGAGTTGCCATTTTCATTCGCACTTCCTCAGTAGCCATGCGTGGCGCATTGGCTGGGTGCTACAAAGTAAAATGCGTATTGGACCTTGTTTCGTATCGCTAGCAGTAAATGTAACTGTCTCTTTTTAAAGTATATTTTGACTTGTTAATTTTGCTGGTGTGTTTTAGAATATAGTTCCCGGGTGTAGGAGTCCACCAAAAACAAAAATACTACCAAATAAAAACATCACCGCACTTGATTGCAAACCATATGATTGTGCGTGAAGCACTGATCACCGATATTGATTAAAATAATGAACAAACCAAAATTGGTTGAATTGCGTAGGATTGAATGGTATTGAGCTGCAGAGGGGTATGAGGCTTAGTTTTGACGAGTTGCGTGAGGCTGAGTCGTGCGAAACCGGTTTGGGAGAGGATGACCTCTGCGTAGGTTGCGTTGTGTTGAATTAATTAAGGACACGTTGAGCGCACATTGCGTTTTGGAGTTTGATTTGTGTTGGCATCATAAACATAGATTACGAAGCAAATGTCTCGTAATGCAGAGAAACAAATACTGCGGATTTTCAACGCCTCCATCCTTCACTTCCAGTCGTTGTGAAATGATGGTTGAATTCATCAGCAAATTCGGATCGTTCGGAAAAGGTTTCCTTTTGAATTGGACTGGCAATCCGCTTTATTTCTTGTTTGAAAACAACTGTCTTAGTGAATACTACTCAAAATACTTGGGAATGGTCGCTTGTATGTAACGGCAAACGCACACGTTGTGAATTATTTAATATATTGGAAGCTAAAAATCTTTTAATTTTTTCAGCTGGAGTGACTGAAGATTCATGCACCTTATCAACTAAGTTCTGGAATTCCTCATCAAGAACGTTTTTGTTGGAAAATGTTTGGTTTGGATATTGCAAACGTTCAAAATGATAAAAAGGGCAATACAAGCATTTTTCGGTGAAAATTGCGTTAGTGGCACTAGAGAAACAACTATTCTGAATATAGAAAGGTTTTGGTTACGTACCCAAATAGGTTGACGCATAAGGGTACTTCCTGCTTTTTTCAATCACAACTACAGAACTAACGCAATCGTGGTGAATGTGTGCTTCCATTTCATTTGTTACTATCTAATGCATTAATGATACAGGCCATGAAAAGAGGAATTTCAAAGATGAAGGCCGCGTTTAAAACCACCACGACAAACACGTTGAACTGTGAATATAGGTTTGAAAATTGAATGCACTTTAAGCGATATACCGCCGTACAATGTTTCACAATGTGCTTTACGAACCCGGAAGATCCAGACCAGGAGTTTGTTGTAGCAGTCAGGGGGTTGCCAAAAGGTTCTTCACTCGTTCAAATATCCCTGATTTTTTATGACAATAATTGAGTGTCACGCAAAAGTAATTGCGTTTCGTAGACTAAAAAATAGTTAGCTTTTTGGTTGAACTACCCGAACTTTCAAGAAATCACCACGGTTTGAAAGTGCATAATATCAATTCACAAGACTTTTGAAGCAGGTCAAAAAGGATAGGCCCCATTTGTCACAACCTGTCCAATAAATAAGAACACTGTTAGTGTCCCAAAAAATTTCGTATATATATATAAAATGTTTTTAAAAAATATACCTTACAGCATGTAGTTCGTTAGTTTTTGACACTGTTTTGACTTTCCAAGCGAGGTCAAAAAAATGAATGTCTAAACCGTATTCCCGATGTGGTTAGAAGCTTAATGGTTCTTTATGCACTAATAAGTGATATCTCAAGTCCTACGATAGGAGTCGATTTAGTGGGTAAATGACAATCACATTTTAAGACAAAGCTTGTGCAGTTGCATGTACATAGAAAGCGTAATGATTGCTGAAGCGAGAATTCAACAACGAAAACGTGAATGAAAGGCATTTGCTATGACGCTATTCCCACATTAGATAGCTCTGCTGGCTATCGTGAAAAACATAATCACGTGATTATATAATCACACTTCGCCTAAAAGCATATTGCCTCAAGTGCATTTAACGCCATTGTTAACGGTAGCATTACAATTGTTAACGGTAGCACATAAACGCCATTGTTAACGGTAGCATTTCTAAGGGTCTGCCAAATTTGACCTTCGAGATGCCATGGACTACTGAGCAAAAGATATTTATAGTTGAGGCATATTTTCAGCAGACGTCTATCCACGCAGCTCAATTCCAATTCAGAGAACGGTTCGGATGTCGTGAATTTCCTGTCCGCTCAATGATCTACAGGTGGGTCAACAAATTCAGAACCCATGGTACTGTGCATAACGTCAATCGTAAAGACACTTACAGACAATCTGACTCTGGACGACCTAAATCATCAAGGACACCACACAACGTTGCTGCTGTCAGAGACTCCGTTGTCCACAAACCCAGCAAGTCTGTGCGACGGCGAAGTCAGGAGCTTCGAATCAACCGGGAGTCCGTGCGGAGAATTTTGATCGCAGATCTCCACATGTATCCTTACAGGGTACAGATTAAGCAAAAGCCTACACCTGACGACATGAGGAAGAGAGTGATCATGTGCCAGTGGTTTTGCAACAAGATTGACGCTGTGCCAGACTTTCTTGACACTGTCTGATTTTCTGACGAGGCATATTTTCTGTTGTCAGGCCACGTGAACTCTAAAAACAACATCTTCTGGGGTAGCACACACCCTGAGCACTGTCTACAAACGCCATGACACTCTGTGAAGTGCACTGCCTAGATTGCCATCTCCGAACATGGCATCATTTGACCATTCTGGTTCGAGGACGACAACGAGCGTTCTGTGACAATCAACACCGAGTGATATGTCCAGGTCCTTGACAAGTTCTGGACAGCACTTGGTCGACGGAGAGGGGTCTTCAGGGTTCTTCAGTGGTTCAAGCAGGATGGTACCACCCCCCACACCTCAAACGAATCATTAGCATGGCTACAGCAGCGTTTCCCTGACCGACTGATCAGCCACAGGTGTGACCCGCAGTGGTCGCCGCATTCACCGGACTTGAACCCCGAGATTTTTGTATGTGGGGATGCCTTAAGGACAGGGTGCATGGCAACAACCTCCAGACTATCCCTAATCTGAAGGCAGCAATCACAACAGCAATAAGAGCGATCCCAAGGAAGGAATGCGGGAGGGTAATCGAGAACTATGCCCCCCGGATCCAAATGTGCCTGCAGCGCCGGAGAGCTCATTTGGAGCACTTTCTTAGTGCGCCAGTGAAACAAAGAGTTTTTGTGGTACAGACTTGAAACTTTGGAGATGTCTGCTCCACAGGCTTCACCTAATGTAGCTGACGTTTGGTGTCAATCTAAATAAAATTTTGGAAGTTATTCGATTTTTGGTGATGACCGTTTTTTTTGTGTCACCCTGTATTAAGCTGATTTGCGATGTGTCTTGTCTTCAAAAATTGCGTTGCGGAGTCGAAGGTTTAATGTTCTACTCCAACTCGAAGCTTACCAAATTTCCGACTCCGACTCATTAGCTTAACGAGAATGAAGTTTGGATGTCAACAATGGTAAGCAAACGAGAAGAAACTGGCAATAAATGCAAATCGTTGTGCACAGCAAGAATTCTCTGTGTCGATAAAAGCTTCAAAAGAAATCGCACAATTTCAAACTACAATGTTGAAATTTTCAACAGGCATGACTTTACAACTGCTATGTAAAAATCATTGCATACGACTTCTGGAGCCAGATTCGGATAAAAAATTCCGCCTCCGACTCTGACTCCTATTGTTCTTAGAAATCAGACTCCAATTTACATCCAAAAACCTTCCACTCCTTGCGTCTCCGTAACCCTGGTGCGTGGCCTTCAAAAATACTTCGAATTATACTAGCCTACTAGTTTCCAAAAAGCAGTTCCATCCTTCCTACTCAGGCTGGCAAAACAAACTTATGTTTTTTTGTGTGTGATTTTGAGTTTCGTTGAGGCGCGAGTATCAGTGACTCACGGCAAAGTGGGCGCAACTGAAGATATGTACCTCTGAGTATTTTTCATCTCTTTTTTTATTTCGATAAGCCCAAAATAGGGCACATTTACTGTATATAAAAGAAACGCCATTTAAAGGGGCGCCACACACGTTTCGGGGGCAGTTGCCCCAAACTGCAATCAATGTATCGGTCACTTTTACGGGCAAAAACTCTTTGTGTAATGCTTTCAACGTCAAATCAGATTTTTAAAAAACGAGAACGCAAGGTAATTTTTTATTTTTATTTGCTTGTTTCAAAGTGTTTGTTAATATTTACTTTTTTATCTGCAAAATGTTTGTATTTTTTGTTCTTTTCTCAACAAAAATCCAGAAAAAAATTTTAGGGTGGCACGCAAGGCCACCAAAAAGCCCTGTTTTCAAAAAGATAAATAATTGTAGTCTACGAAATGTTGTTCCGTGCAGAACTGCCTAACTTTTGGTATTCTTGCTCGATTGACGTCACATTATTAGGCTTAATACATGGCGGTGTGCAGACCCATCTCCAAAATTTGTGTTCCATCAAACGGAGAATCAAAAACGTTATCTTCTTTTACGCAGCAAATAATTACACTTTGCTGTTTTGAAAAAAGTTCTGAGGCTTTTGGCAGCAAACGGTTGTTCGATACAAAGCTACATAACCCGGAGATTTCTTCCTTGATTGACTTCAGAGTTTCAGGGCTGATGCGGGGCGGTTGGAAAAACCTTCGTGTAAATAGTTGTTGCAAGAAAACGAGTTATCGTGTTTTATACAACAATTAATTACCCTTGCACTTTTGAAAGATAATTTTGCTGTGTAGTGGCTTCGTCCACAACTGTGCATGTCGCTCAAGCAACCACGTCTTCCGCGGATTCAAAAGATTCTACCACAACATCTTCAGCAACAGGTATTGGAAAACGTTGTTTGTGGCAATAAATTGTTTGTAGAGATGTTTGCAGTTCTTTGAATAAATACTTTTGTACTTGCAATTGTATTTTAATAGAGTTCTCAATGAAATGATAGCTAGTTCTGCTCCACTGAGCAGCTTGCAACATTACACGTACGATCGGGTGGTGTTACTTGAAGCTTAGTGGATATGGCTTCACAGTAGCTTAAACCTCGGATGAAACAGGTGGTTTCCTATATAAAAATGGATATGTAGACACAAACTTGCTAAACAAAGGAAATGTCTATAAATCAAAAAGTGTACTTTCGGCGAGCGCACAGAAACAATGAGAAAGAAAACGGAATGCTTGTATTGATTGTGGTTACTCTAGGTTTGTTGTATTCAGTGCCGCCCCTTGTTAGATATTTTTGAAGTATTTCATACATTTCGCTACTTTTGGCAATGCGATGTGCAATAAAATCATTAATATATGCTAAATCCAAGAAAAAACTAAATTTTATTGCTGATTCTTTTCAATGGCAAATTTCATTGTTTTCAGCAATATCTTGTTCATTTTTTGCCCAGCAACAATACTGGAAATTACCAGAGCGTCTCTTTTCTTTCAAAAATACATTAATGTTAAAAAAACTACCCCTTGATCACAAATTATTCGCTTTTGTCCTGTGATTTTGTGTTTCATCGAAATGCATGGCTTTGTTTAATGGTTTTCATGGGAAATGCACCTACTGCTTAAATTCATCTCAAAATTTTAAAACAATAACTACACAAAAACAGTCCTCAGGCAAGTAGTCTCTACAAATACGACGAAGTGTAAAGATTGAGCAANTTGTTTAAATAGGAAATCAATTTCACTCAACATTGCATATCGTCAGCAGCCCTAAAATCTGCAACCAGTCGGCTAATTCTTCACAAAGGTGCAGAAAACAATTCCATTTCAGATTTGTACCCAAGTAAGTCACTGCAAATTTGGCATACATCTTTTTTAATTTTGAAAAGATCTGTAACAACCGTTATCCAGCTTACGTCACATGCGTAGATAGTGCCTGAAACACATCAAATGACATTCACAAATCAACTCAGAAAGTTTTTCAAGATTCAGGCAAAAACTTGATCTTATTTGTATTTGCAAACATTTTTGCTAGGTATTTTTAACGTAACACACCCGGAAGATCCTTAAGCCTGATCTGCAATAGGGAAGTGACGGGAGGCGGCAGTGGCTACCTAGGGTTTCCCGCCCACGGGGGCAAAGTCAGTTTGGTCATCTCAGCCAAGTCCATGTTTGTGATGTCACAATACCCTGTGTGTGACGTCAAAATCTGACGCTTATGGTCGCGTTTACAAACCAACGTTTTGGCGAAGTTTGTTAACAAAACATGCACATTATTCTATACGCACTCCCCAACTTGTTGCTGTATTATCAGCACTTCAGGTTAGGAGACTGGAGAAAAACACAGCACTAGACTCTAAGTCACAACAGTACATAACTGGAAAAATATCCGGCAACGCGGCAAAACAGGGGAGTAGAACGCACTCCGTGCTACGTCAGCGCAATTCACAGCTGCAGAAATATAGAGCTGCGAATTAAAACAGTGTAGTAAAACTCACGCAACGCTACGGCAAGGCAGTTCAAAACCGTAAAATCATTAGTCTACTCGAATGTACCGTCGGATAGCAGTCGGGCGGAGAAGGTATGCGCCTGGGATGGCGGATACAAAGGGTTGACAGTTTGAAACTTGCTAAACAACACAAACTTTGAGAATGCGCATGAGGTGCACAAGAAGACTCGTTGTTTTATTATGTGAATGTTATATCTGCAACTACTGGGTGTACAGAAAATACACACGCTTGTGTGAGCCGTTATGATCAATCCGCCTGAACTGCCAATTAATGACGAAGTTCGAAATGATGCGCATATTGCAAGCACAGGTGTATGACTGTATTACAGCGCACACCAAGGGTTGCCACATCAAAAAACGAAACGAGAAACTAGTGATGCAATAAAAAGTCAGCCCAATCAACCAAGTTAAAATAAGGCATGTTTGATTTTGGGTCAGAAAATCAGTTAAATGTCCATAATTGACTTCCAATTCTTTTTTGTGATTTCTCGGGGTTGCACGATCTGGAAAAGGTCACGTCACCCCCAGTTTGACTTGGTATGCGCCGCACACCTAAAGTATAGGTCCCTGGTACTGACGAATGTGAGAATTGCTAGCATTGGAATATGTAAAAACTAGTGCTGACGAACAAACAAGTTTAGAAAAATTAAATTCATGCAGCGTGTGTTAGTAGCCTCACAATGGGAAAGTTATGTAGTTATAGCATTTTAATTTTTGTAATTTCACTCTTTGGATGCCCCTACCTTGGATGGCCACTGTTATCGCCCCGTTCTGCACGCCGAGGATTTGAACTTATCATGTACAATATTTAGCGAATAATATTACTAGATTACGTGTGTCTAGAACTTCTTCTAACTCTAACTCAAAGATTGCCCAAATCATGCAAACATTTTGCAGTGTACGGTGCATTTTTGCTTCAGAACGATAAAATTTGTATCTAGTTTTTAATGTTGTGTATGAATTCTGTGCAAGAAGCTAAATTCTTGGAATAATCAAGCTCTGCTTTCTTTAATTATTTTAATTCCCAATGAAATCAACATCAAAAATATCCTGGATCATAAATATTGTCATTGTGTTGAAAGCCTTGCATCAGCAAACTTTTTGAGACCTGGTAGTCAGGAGGACTAGGCCATGCTTACGAACGGTCTTTGCTTTTGTTACTCATGGTATGCTGCATCAAAAGTAAGTCAGATTTCAGTTCTCACGATCTTTGTGTTATTTTAACATTCGTATCAACAGGTTTTTATCAAACGATCCAATGTACTTGGATGGTCTCCCTTCTGCGTGTTTCGAATATTGTCCTCTTTCTGAAACATTGATGTCCACATTTCAAATAACATGAGATGATCACCATGAATGAAGAATTGTTTTGGGAATCTCCTCAAAGTCTCCAAGCCTATACCAGCAGATTATCTAATGAATCATTTGAATCAGGGGTCTCCAAACTTTTTTGTCCGAGGGCCACACAAGCCGATACAGAACATGTCGAGGGCCGGACGCCTTACGCAATGTGATTGTTGCAGGATGCGTTATATTCTACCAAATCTAAAAATTTTTCGTAAGTACTGTATATTATTTTTTCATCATTGACTAAATAGCTTCGCGGGCCGCATCTCCCCCGCGGGCTGTAGTTTGGAGGCCCTTTCGTTTAATTCAAGCTTCGTTTGCTCATGTGTTTTTTTACGTTCTTTCATCATTATTTGGTGAAAACAAAAACAATCCACTGGTCGGTGTGCATTTCACAATGGAACAAATTTTGTATTCAGTCTTACGCAGGGGTGCAGTGTGTCGGTAACGAGTTCCCACCTTTTTCCATGCTTTCATTGAATACTTCACTGATGCTGATTTAAAACTGAGAGTGAAGTGGTCTTGAAAATAGTTATTTTACTTGCACACGTTCACACACTTTTTTAGCACCGCACCCCTGGCTTCAAGTACTATGTCATTTTGCTTTCACTGATGCATTTAAGCCATGGCTAAGTCACTTTAAGTTGATAAATATAATCACTGCCAAAGTTAAGCCTGAAATATTACTTGCGACTTTCATTCTTAGATGCCTATAAGTTCGCATTTGAATGATTGTGTCAGATTCCCATTTCCCACGTTGCAAAGGCTACCAAAGCTTTGCTCAAAAATATATTTATCAAGAAATGCAATATTTTAACGAAAAACATACGTTTGGTTATCATATTACAAAAGTCGTTTGAACGTTCCATAACGCACATAACACTATGTTTTACTAATTGCTTAACTGTGCTTTATTTGGCGTTAAAATGATACTATTCTAAGCTGTGTTTTGTTTTTCCTCTTCCACTCCCGGTATAAGTTGAACGTTTGCTTTGATTCTTGCAATCTTGGTTACTCAAACTTTCTATCCAAAATCAAATTTGCATATACCTTCATTCTTCAGCGTTTGTGATATTGCACAGTAAAAGTGTCATTACACTGTCTTTTTCATTACGTTGCGACAACTGTAATTATTCTTATATCAACTATTATTGGGAAACATGTCAACTTGCAAAACATGTTTGATGGAAAAGTAATGCCAACACGCAAAAAATGTTGTTGTTCAGATCTCCTTTTTATGTTTAATGTTTCTTTTGGCAAACTATTACTACAAATTTTTTTCCGTCAAAAATAAAAGTTTGTCTAAGTCATGAATTTGCAGCCATGTTTGCCTTCGTTCATGCACAAAAGTGTTTAGATGGCACAAAATAATCAGCGCACTAGTGCAGTATGGATAGTTGTGCAATGGAGATAAAGTGATCCATCACTCAAAAAAACGGAACATACAGCGTACATTATAAAACCAAACAGCCACACTAAACTATGATATAAACATGTGAGGCGTGGTTAAGACTGGGATCAGGAACTTTTTCCGCAACAGCATCGGCACGTTTGGCAAACAAATCAAGACACTTATAAACAAGATCAGGTAGGCAGTACTGATTTTCCAAAAGAAACAACAAAGATCTTTGTTCTCTAGTGTAATCAAACATCTCAAACATACGTACTGTAGCACTTCAACTTCTAAACTGAAGGTAGAGTATCGCTTTGTTATGATCAGTTCTAAGTCCCTGTTTCAAAGCAGTGCTCAACTACCGTGTATGAAGTAGCAATGAAGCAATGCCGTTATTCACATATTAACTGGAACAGGCGTCATGGACCGAGGTGGTCACAATCATGAAAACCCTAATACGTTGCGATGATTAGACATCAAAGGCCACCTTTGATTTATTCAAGTGCAGAGCTGGACCCAGGCCTTTGATACAAGGATGGAGCAAGAGAAGAAAAAATTCGAATATAGCTAATCGGCAAACGTGACCATCACAAAACTGGAGTTAATCATGAAGATTTAGGTAAATAATCAGAACTGCTTCTTTGCTACTGCTTACGATTTAAACGAAAATTCCTTGAAAATAAATCTGTTTAATTACATAACGGTAAATAAATCCAGCAGGGAATAGAATGATTTTAATACACATAATCCACACCGATTATATGTGTGTACGTACATACGGATAGAACGCATGATCATCACTAGAACAAGATGGCTTTTGGTTAAAACAATTAGAAATTCTAAAGGCGATAAACGTAAGTGTAAGCTACCACTTTATGCAGAAATGAACATATTCATTAATTACAGGTAAATTTGTCTTGACGTTTTGATATTCAGAAAATTATTCACAGGTAGCTGCAAAATATTCTCATTTTTTACGTTTTAGGAACTCTGCTTGTTTTACTTATTAATACATTTCAGAATCCATATTACACGATCAATCGTTGTTGAAGTTTTCTGCTTGGTTTGTGAGAATAAGGTTTGTGCTGAATATCTTCAGCTCCACTGCGATTGCTGCAAGAAACAAGGGACTACAGTACTGTTGTTGCGTGGAACTTGTAAGGTGTCAGGCCATCGAGGAATTTCGTTTAAGTACGCCTTCGAACCCTCTGCGAAAGTCAGCTCACCACAGCTCCAAATTAAGTCTGGCGCCGCAACAAAATGGTATTAACATTATCGGTACTGTGTGAATTCCGTGCGATCATTCAGCTGGTGTGGGACGGATTTTGGGTTGTTTTCATCCAACAGTTATACTCAAAATTGAAGAACTTAAAAATTACTTGTCCGATTGACGCCAAAGTTTCAGGGAAGATGCATTGGCACAAGTCGGCCATTCCTGTTCCTTTTGGTTGCAAACGACTATCAATGAGAAAAGGTATTGCGCTCTAACCAACAACTTAATGAACACAAATAAGAGCGTTGCTAGCGACGCGCAGCAACAACTCTCCTATGCCTTGTGAACCCAGTCCGGTTGCTCCATTAATAATTTTTTGTCTCAGGTAGTTTTTCATTAATTGAACTCAAGTTTTCAGGAAAGGTGCATGGAGGTTAGAAGAACATTGTTCTGAATATTTGTTGTTTTCATGATCTACGGATAGCCAAAACATTGGCAAACACAACCACGCCGCATGCTTTTGGTATATCTTTGAAAATGCTTTTTGCAGATATAATAGACTGTTTGGGACAACAACCGTGTTTTTAGTTACGTATGTTTGTGAAAAAGAAGGTCCATCGTTTAAGACCGGATTCGAATGTTTTCTCAATTAATGATGTAACGCGCTTTCAAACTGTTCAAGATAAAGTAATAAGGAAGTGGTAGCCAGCAATGTTGAATCACACGAAAGGATCATAAACAACAAATACGGAAGCCAATGAACAAAATAATGGGAAAGAATCAGGCACAAAGTCCACACAAAGGAAAAACCAATGGTGACAAAGAATATTTACAGAGAAATTATATAAAGTGAGGAGAATGATACCATTAGAAAAAGTTCATAAAACAATTGTTTTGTAGATTGATTAATTTATTGTTTTACATGACTACCCTAACGAAAAGAAGCAAAACAAAGAGCTATCGCGCAATAAGGAAAATAATTGTCAGTGAACATGTGATCAATGTAATCAAAGAGTGGCACTGTGTCATATAGGGTTGGTGATGGACCATATTATTTATTTTTTTTTTTCATGTGACTCATTTATTAAACAGAAACAATACTGACAGCCATCGCATAACAAGGAACCGATTGTCAGTGGAAAACAAAGTAAATGAAAACACATTGGAAAAATAAATGAATAGTTTGACCATGAGTGTTGCTNTGTCACATAGGATTGCTGAAGGACCTTGGCGGTCAGTGCACACACAATATACATTAACGTAACGCAGGCGATGTTGGACAAGCAACGGGTGAAGAGTTGAGGCATGTACAGGTGGGCACTTGAAGCAAGCACATAGGTGAAGGAAGCGCAGAACAATAAGTTTCTCACACCAGAGAGCAATGCAATTAGAAGCATAACATTTTATTACAAAAACAAGTAGCAAGAGAAAAAGAAAATGTTTATACATGTAAATCGTGAAGAAATAACAATTCAGCCACGGACCAAACTGATTCTTTCCTAAAAAAAAACATAGTTCGATCAACAAAAATAGCCACTTTTTTGGTCTACAGAAGGTCACCATGTTTGTGTCATGCACAATGATTTTTGAAGACAACCGTGGTTGTTTAAACAAGTTAAGACCTTTTCGGCGAGCCTGTTTGACTGTTCCCCCACACATGCTCTGTCTGGATCCGCCATCGGTTTTGCATTTGAGTGATTCTTTCACTCTGTTATTTGTATTTTTGCAAAAATCAGTTGGTTAAAGAAAAAGTGACAGTAGAACAAAGTGAACCATAACGTGGTCACTTATTCTGCGAAGTCATCATAGACAGCTAAATGACAAATGTCACTTACCAGGATACTTCCGGTGTGTTTGTAGAAAAACTATTAGCTGACTCACCCGCGCAATTATTCAACAACGAGACCTTAATTCTAACAAATATCCCTGATAACGTTGTTAAAAAGATCGCTACAAAGTAATTTAGAGTTATGTGGCTAGCAAAGCAGGTTTTGTATTTCTGTGCATTGAACTGTTACAACATTTTTCTGGCGCTGCGAACCATATTGTTTTGTTTCAAAACTGTTACTGCCAGAAACACTTCCGCTACTTGCAGTTTTCACAGTGAAATTACCTTGCCACCTGGCAGGACAGTTTCACACATTTATGCCAGATTTAGGAAACAACTTTATGTAACGTCTTCGCTGCCACAACCAAGGAGCTAGACTTTGAAGATGCATTGCAGTAACAAGGAACACACAAATACATGAAAGAAGACGAGGTTACCTACCCGGCATTAGTAAAGAGCATACGCCTGATGGCGCTAATGCATTTACTTTGATGAAACATAAGCATGAAGGGCATACGAATGATTGACGCCATCACGATTATTATAATGTACTACTGCGATAACTTCTAAGTATATCGATTCATAAAATGCGCGAGGGAGTGGGAGGTTGCGAAGGACCAGAAGTCATATGGGCTGCAGACCAACCAAGGGCGAAGCTGCTTGTAGTGTAAAGGGGACAGTGTATGAGTAAAACTATTTTTCTCTGGGTGTAAAATGTAATATATGCAAAGTGATTATATGGTTCATTGAAGTAAAATGCGTTGCAGGCAGAGGTCAAGCCACCAGGAGAAAATGGCCTAAAGTTGTCACATTGAACATTTAGTGTTTTCACANATTTAAAAATGTTCATAAATGCTAGAGAGGAAATGAGTCAAAAGTTATAAACTGCTGCAGCACTGTAATGGTGAAAGTTGTAGCCTGTATGTGGTGCTATANTTGAAGTTTCCTTAAATCTGGTATCCAACAGCGCTATAATATCTGGCAGTATTGAACNTGGTGATACGCTTTCTTCAAGCTTGTCTATATTTTTATGCAAAGACCTTGTGTTACAATGTAGCAAGGAGAGAGCATTTGATATCACCTNATCAGTATGTGTAGCATACTGCGAGAGAGGTAGTGATAAATCGCTATCAGAGTGTTTNTTGCTACTTGTTAAGCATTGACAGACAGGAAACAATTGTGCATTGCAATGTATACAGTCATTCATTTAGGTTTAGGTGGGAAGCACATTTTTTGCACTGCTGCGCCAGCAACCATATATTCAGAACAGAAAAAGCGTTCCAGCATGTAAAATTAACACATTTACGTATGCCTTTTGATTCTGGAAGTGTGTTGTTCAAGTGTAAATAGTCGCTTGCATTGCATTTTTGATGTCAAAATTCACGGAAGGTGATATTTTTGGGGTGAAATTAGATGCATTTGTCATCTGTTTTTTTCACAGCCCATCTGCTTATAATCAACATCAATTCAGTGTTTGAAGAGATCATCAGGTGAAGTTACGGTGACCCATTTTTCAGATGTCTTGAGCTTATCTTTTATATTGCCATTTCGAGTACAGCAAGAGTTTAATTGTGTTAGAAAAGGATTGTTGCATGCACTTCAGTAACTTGTACCGTAGAAGTGTGAGATCCTCACAGACAATGACGTACTGTCTGCCATCAATATTTTTGATGTCCCTTCTTTTAGTAAGAAATACGTGATCACAGACGGTGTCAAGTCGAAGACGAATCCGTAGACCCGTATTTGGTCCAGAATTTCCGTTGCATAAAAATGTGTATACCGGTCGAGAAAGTGAGCTTTTGTTTTACAAATGCGTGTTGAATTTGCCACTTAAGGATCAATGCGATCAGTTGCGAGAAAACGTTTAATTTTCCTGGAGAACACCATAAAACATCAAATGCAGCATTTACGTCAATTGCATCGACAAATTAATTAAAAGTGATCACATCTTCCAGAAACATGACCGTCCAATGGTTTTCGTCGAATTTCAAGATTTCATTGATTGTACCGTAAGATAGAGTATATCTGATTATAAAGTACGCCTGAATCTACACAGTTTGCATTCAAAAGTTTAAAATTCGTATTCCGGTCAAATTCGTACAGCTGACGAAGAAAATTGCCGTTTTCAACATAGAATGATATATTGTTTTAAGCAACTAGACAACAAATGTGATTTGCAAAGCTGCCTTATGTGTTTTTTAGAAAAGAAGAATATGGATTACACTTTTATATGTATGAACAGAGTATTGTGGTTGATTATAAATTGTTTCGTTGATCAAGGCATCTTTTAGTGTTAGAAGGAGTATACTGCGATGGTGCAAGGACAAATTGCGCTGCAGGAGAAAGTGTTCGAGCGTTTCCATGGAAGCACACCTACACTGACGAAAGGACTTCTCATCTTAATCTTGAATTGCTGTGACCAAGGCTAACCATATAGCAGAATGAGGTGGTGGATGGATATGAGCCATGTGAGTGCCAAGTTTTGCTCGCCAGGGTAAAAGTGCCAGATGGGGTTTTTAAATGCTGAAAAACTAGAAGATAATTAGATGTACTGAAGTAGGAACTTCCAGAGAAAGGGAGTTTTGTATAAAATTGAATTGTGCGTTAGCGAAACTTTGGAGAGGGGAAGCTGAAACTTATTGGCATGACGCAATTAGTAAGCTGAGATTTCTCCTGGAGTAGACGGTTTAAGCCAGTGGAGGACAGGTGAGGTAAGACCAATTTTGTTTAATTTGTAAAAGTGCAAGAGAATAATGAGTTGTCTTCTATTAGATATTGGAATGAAGTTGAGATCAGAAACGACAGCGGCGTTACGTGGCGTTACGTGTACGAAAACAACTGAGCATTAATATGGCAACGGCGTTACGTGTACGAAAACAACTGAGCATTAATATGGCAACGGCGTTACGTGTACGAAAACAATTGAACATTAATATGGCAGACTTTGTACGTATGAGATCTCGGAGCAGGCTCTCCGAAGTTGAGCAGTTGGCGAAAACCACACTGCCGTAGTCTAAGACAGGGACAACGTAAGAAACATAATGAAGACTGCACGTGGAATAAGGTGTGCAAGTTGATTCTTGCTGTTAAGTCTAAATTCATGCGGTTTAAATCTACTGTAAATGTGGTATTTTTTTAATCAATGAAATGTGATGATGCTATGACAGGGTACGATGAAATATAAGACCAAAATACTTGTCTGAGTTGGTTTCACTAAAGTCAGTGCTCTTAAACGTAAGAACATATTGAGAGATATAGGGTTTAGAAAAGGTTAGAACTTTAATCTTACTGGCTTAAACTTTACCTTCCATGGATTTGGACAAGGTGAATAAATCGCAAGTAAAACCTTGATGCATATGAAGTGGACAATTAGAAGAGAATAATAAAGCTGTGTCGTCAGTCAACAATGAGGTCGAGGATTGAATGGATTCGGCTCCCCCCACTCAGGTACCAACACAAGATATTATGTAGTGTTGAATCCTAATAACTGACTGAATGTTAGCTGTTTGAAAACAATTACTGTAGCTGCCTGACCTGCACAAGTATTCACCCATGAACCTCAATTAAAACAGATATATCCGTTCTGTTAAAACTGGTACCAAATAATGTAGATTGAATTCTTCAGCAAGGCAGGTGTTTTTTCCGGGTATTAAACCGTTGTATATTTTCCGACAAGTCCAACTTCAGTTTCAAAAAACTTAATACCTGAAATGTTTTCATTACCTAGAGGTTTTGCAGACATATTTCCTTGGCTCCTGGAAGATTTTGGGAGTTTCCCGCATTTATGCCACTTTCATGAAACGTCTTCAGCAGGGATAAAACATCCTTCATTCGTTAATCCTCTATTTCTCTTTGTAAACGTCGTATGCAATGTGCACGAGGCTTCAAAAGAAACGGATTACAGCAGGTATTAAATCGAAGAAAAAGACGTATCTGTANGTAGAACGGTACCTTAATGTGCAATTTCCGTTGCGAAAACATGTGCACACTGGTCGCGAAAAAACCTGTTGTTGTTTCAATCCGTGTTGATGTTTACATCGTACGTATCAGTGCGATCAGTTACGAGAAACCACGTAATATACTGACGACAACCGCAAGCCGGTACTCCGTTTCCGTGAAAGAATTTATGCGGGTGGGCGTTCCACTGCCATGCTAAACTGTCGCTTGTATCGAATCTATAAAAAATCTCCGCACGTCGAATATTCTCATGGTCATCCCTAAAATATAATTTGTCTCGTTAATACTTTCATTGCTACATAGCCTGTAGTTCTTATTTCTTTTTCTGTGACGTTCTGATTTACCGTTTTGCGTGGAATTTTTCTATTCTTGAGTTTGACTAAAGCATTTGATTTTTGAGTTTGACTAAAGCATGATCAATATAGGAAGTGAATAACGAATAACAAAAAATTATGGGATTTAGCAAGAAAAGTTAAAAAACTATGAGCGATATTAGTGCTCAAACATAGGCGCAGCTAGGGGGGCCAAAGGTGCCATGTGCCCTATATTTCTAGCATATCTTGTCGTTCTGTGCTTCGAGACGCTGTATCCCAAACCAAATACAGTTGCTTGTCTAAATTCAACACATTTGGCCTACCAAACATTTTGGCTGGCTACGTAACCGTGCCTAACACTTTCAATAATTAATCCCCTAATTAGTTAATCAATTATTTATCGAATATTGGCAATAACGTTTGAACTAGAAACACTAGAAAGCCAATCAAGACTCGGATTATAGCCTAGTTTCCAACAAAAACTTGAGTAAGAGATTGGCGCTTGCGGTTGGGGCACAGGGCGCTGTAATCTGCATCGAAACTACCTAAACCTTCACCACTTATGACGTCGCCCACAAAAAACAAAAAAACAAAATCCAAATCTTCCCAATTTTTAAAATCCAAGACAAAACACTTGACGTATCTTTTGAGTGTTTGAACAGCTCTCCAGCTCAATGGGTTGTCGAGTTGTGGAATTGCAAAATGACGCAAAAATAGTGTTTCACGCGCGATTTCGAAATACGAATATATCGTATAACCTAGTCGAAGGTAAGACAAACTTTTGGACAGTTTGCTAAGGAAGGTTACTCCGATGGGTTGCTAAAAGAACTATTCACTGGATTTTGCAGTGAAGGTGCCAGCGCAATCCTGGTGCAAAATCACAGATTGGAAAGTTGTTCAAAGATAAATTCCCTGATATCGCGTTGCGCTGCTGCCACAGTCATAGACTTGAAATTACTACTTGCAATGCACGAGATATTATTAGTGGCACAAATGACTTGCCGTCATTTATTGAAGTTATATTTTCGATATATAGCCAGTCACCAAAGAACATGCGTGAACTTAATGATTTTACCCTTGTATTGTGGAATACCCTCAAAAGTATTGGAAATGTGTTTATTGTTCGCAAGATGGCTTCAACTTACAGAGCGGAATCAGCAGTCGGGCATTCTTTTCCAGATTTGGCACAACATTTTCACAACGTCCAAACAATGAAACTAGAAAACTACTGAAAAAAAACAGATTTCAAGGATTACTTTCAAATTATTTACCACCAGTTTGTCAAAAAATTTACCGCTAACGCCTTGAACGAATTAAAATGCTGTCAGAAAAACTATAAAACCGACATGCCTCAGTTCTAAAAGGCCAAAGGTTGCTAATTGCACTGCATATACAAAATGTAGAAAAAGTAGAGAGCATTTGCGTTTTTCCGGGAGAATATTGTGTTTCGACTCAACTTGTAAAAAAAATGTCATTCAAGGAAGTACAATGTATACCATAGAAGGCAGACCCAGTCATCCAAGTAGGTTCAGTTCATTGGAGCTGTAGCTGGCAACATGAAACTTAGACTCTTCATATTTCACCAAACAGAGCAAAGCACAGGCTGGCGTTGTTTCAATTGTTCCAAACGTATGTGAGGTTCTTTAATCTCAACAAACGCGAAACTCATCTTGGGTTAATTAAATACAAGGCTAGTTGTGGAAGAAGTATTTCTATAAAATTCAACAAGTTGCTCNAGCATCAGTCGTGATCAGAAAAAGTAAACAAGTCTAAACTAGGCACTTGCCTTTGCTCAGTCCCACTAAATACAGATTCTGGTATAATTGACTAGCAATGTTACTGAAAAGGTGGATCACCATGCCAAGCACGTTGGCCGTGTTTGCACTGCAATGGTTGGGTGAATTCTACCAAGTTTGCTTAACGTCACGACGATACGATTCAGTTTACGCCAGTCAATAAAGCCGAGGAAAGTCACCGCTACATAAAACTGGCCTTGGTGCATTTTACTTCATAGGCTTCTTGCATCATAAACCAATTTTCAGCAATTCAAGAGATTAGATGCGGGAAACCTACCTTACCTAGAGCACGCCCTTTTAATGGCTGTTTGCATTCATGCCAGCATATTTTGACAGACATCAAAAAGTGAAAAATGTGCAAAAAATAGTTGGTTTTAAGTAATTGAAACATTCTTAAGGCCAAGCGATATCGGATGAATTTGCTATGTATTCTCACATTGCCTATCACAAATTAACAATTATGACCTTAGCAGTGTCTGTAACAGAAGACAGAAACAAAAAGTAACGTAATACTATCTTGGCGAAGATACATCTAAGCAACAGGCATCACGGAAAACCCCGTATCAGACATTAACTTAGGCATAGTTATGTTTCGCTTCATTTCCACTCGTTTTTTGATTTCAAAACTGCTTTGCCTAATGTTGCCGCCAAAGGAAAGTGACCAAAATAGCATCACATTCAGTAACATAAAAAATAATCATTTGTGAGATGGCACGATGAAACATCTGTCAACACCTTTTCTGCATTTCTTAGCATGACCTAGTCAGCTCATCTTGCCCAAATTGGGTAATAGCCGTAATGTTTGAAATACTTAGAATCAAAGTAGATGATTCATTGTAGCCTACAGTGAACAAAAATCCACCTTCTCTTGAAACATTGATGTTCTCTCCACCGAAAGCGGCTACAAAGTTATGCCAAATTTTGACCCTTTAAGCCAGTGCAGTGTTTTTCCAAGAGCCCCAAAATAGCCAAATTTGGAGTTAATTTGACAACCAATTGCGCTAAAGAGTCAATCAAGACCTCAGTGAAACGAAGCGGACTTTTCCCTAGTTTTGTTTCCAAACACAAACGGACAAATTGGCAGTAAAAGCTTTTGTACAGGCCTCCAAATATCACTGGGATCACCTCACGATGTTACAATGGTAAACTGGCAAGTTAAGAGGTACTTCACATCTCTGATTACCTATAATAATTGCATCCTTCGTTAAACGCCTTTGAAATGCATCTTTTTCAGTACATTAACAAGTTATAAAAATCTCGATTTTGCCCTAAACCCTTGTCCTTCCGATATTTTGACAAAAAAATCCGCCTTCAGGCCAGAAGTGTTAGTGAGACCTGAAAACACCTTGCTATCAAGACGTTGCTGTTGTCAGGATAGCTGAAACAGCTAACTAGCTATTCGCCAAGGTAGACAAGCATCAGCATTATCTAAGCATTACGGCTGAAATCGATTGGGTTGGATCTACTACAAATCTTTCTGATTAGCTTAATTTGTTCGATTTAGCGAAATCGGTTCTGATTTACCAGGATCTGTTCTGATATAGCTAAATTTGTTGCGATTAGGTAAAACTGCTCTAATTTAGCAATTTTTTATGCTAACTCTGTACGATATGAGTTTTTAACAACGGCGCCCTATACGCGGTTCGTGTTTTTTCAAGGTCAAAATAATATACACAATGTGCTTTGGGACAAAACGCGCGATTAATGTTAAAATCGCAAACAAACCAATTCGTACGAAACGCTTTATACAGACGAGTAATAAATACGGACAAACCATTCCAGAACGCCTGCGATGTAAATTTTGACATTCGGTTGAAACGCTTGCTTCATTCATACGTGCTACGAATTCTTTTCTGAAGCCAGTGGGTTTCCTTCAGCTGCCGTAATCAGTTGCACCAAAAACGACAATGTTTGTAGTGATTCTTTGAAATGGTTTGCATGGGCGAAACGTAGAAGGTTTGGCAGCATACGTCGAACGAAATGAGAAGGCCATTCAAGCATGAGAGTGTCTTGGCACTGAGCAGAGTATTATGAAGGCTATTGAAACAAGGAAAATGCTCATTCATCTACGTCACTTCCGTCTCTCGTATTGGGAGGTGTGTCAGGAGAGTTGCTCTCCACAGGAACAGAAACTGCAAACAAACTTTGTCTGTTTATATTGAAATCATTTCTTTTACTCACCAAATGTGGGTTGTTTTTTGATACAACCTGGGAAAGTTCGACAAGAATGTTTCGAACAATTTGTCCAATCTTTTACTAGCACACGAAACGTTCCAACAGAATCTAAAAAAAAATTCTTGAAAGTAACAGGTTTGATTTTTGAACTTTTGTTAAAATTAACAAAGCAGATTTTAGCACAATTCCGACTCGGAGTGGTCGGTCAAAAATGTCTGTCAGTAGATTCCTAAAAAAGCCATTCATTCCTTTTTTCTTGCCGATGTTTTACCCATGTGGAGGGTCACAGAGCCAGCCGCCCTACAAGTACTATAAATTCCTCACGATCAACAGCAAGCTCACATGGTTCTGCTAGCCCTACACTAAGACGTTATCAAGCATACTTTCGGTGGTGAAGTTGCTCCAAATGTTTCTTGGAAGACTTCTGGGCCGATTTCCCGTGAGTGTAAATAGCAGGACGTGTGTCGCCAATTGTCGAATCTGGACACTTGGTCGATCCAACGTATGTGGGATCACTCAAATCTCAGAAGTGGTTTGAAATTCACGGCTTTGCAAATTTTCCAGCTACGCACATTGTCGCGAAGTGTCTTACTGTGAACACTTCGAAAAAACCTCTGTTCCGCTTATAGTTGGGAATTATTTGAGTCATAACTCCAGTTTCATGATCATTGGTGAGGATCGCAATAAAGAATGATATAAAAACGGACAGCTTTGCGGTGTTTGAAAGCTCCTGTTTTGTCACTGGGAAGCGAAAAAGCTCACTCAGAACTGCGTTAGTTTCGAAAATCGGTAGATCATTCTCTTACCTTTCAAGGCAGACATTTCTTTTGCAGTTGCTCTTGGATCGGTAGTTTTATTCTTTCTTTTAGAATTATCTGCGATCAAAATCAACGAAAGTAGTTTCTACAGTTATTGGCTGTTTGAAGACCAGCAAATATACAAAATAACGACGCCTTGTAAACCACGCATTTTTATTAGATTTGTATTGTGAACTTCCGCAATGCTGATTTGCCAATCTAATTACTGTCTATGAAAAGGAATCTATTTGCAGCTAAAAATCAGACATTAAACGTTTTTACAGAGTGTACATTTCGCCTTTACTGTAAGACGTTATCAGGTTAAATTTGAATACAATCAAGGAATCTACATGTTTCAGATCGTTCAATACCTTTATCGTTCTTGCTTCTCATGTAGAAGGCAATGCCGGCTGCAATGAGGAAAAGACCTCCAAGAACTCCAAACACTATCCCGATTATTGCTCCAGTGTCAATATAATTTCCAGCTGAATGATGAAAGATTTGATCAAACTTCGCCACTCTAAAACAGCTGATGCACAACGTACATACACGTTTTTTTTAATTCTGTCTTAGCCAGGGTTGTAGGGAGGAATGCGGAAGGAAGCTTTCCGTCACTTTATTCACAGTAACCTGACTTGAAGATGTGCACTTCCACTCAGATTTCCTGCGTGAACCTCCATGTCAAATCAGTGAACAAATGACAATTTATTTCTTTCGTAACACCTTAGCATAATAGGGTAATTATTGTTAATGGGTACTTCTTTGGTGCGTTCTCACTCAGGGTTGCGGAATTGGAGCAGAAGTCGCAAGGAGTTGTTAGTTTTTGGGTGGATTCAGAATCGGATTCCTAAGACCACCAGACGTATGAGTCGTATTTTTTATCCGACACCAGAAGACCAATTGAATCATTTTTACCTCGCACTCCTAATGTAGAAATCCTAAATCGCGCCTGTTCAAATTGTACAACTTCGTTGAAATATTTACTGAAAAGGGGAATTCTTGCTGTGTATCACGATTTCCATTGATTGCTAGTTTCTACAAAACTGTTGACAGCCCAGTTTCATTCATCTTACACTAAGGACTCGGAGTCGGCAGTCCGAGTCGGAAATTTTTCAAAGATCGGACTTTGAGTCGGAGTCGGACATCTTACCTCAAACTCCGGAACCCTCGTTCCTACACTTCTTGTTTCAACACCACATCCCTGACTTGAACATATCTGTCATTACCAAGAGTCGAGGTGCTTACTTCAATCATGGAAAAATTACTGCATTTTTGCATTAATATTGTCTAGCGGAAGGAAACTTTTAGCATTTCCTTTGGGAAACGTGCTGTACGAACATCCGACATTAAGATCTCACAGAGTATATATATATCGCCTAGCAGGTAGGCATCATTAGCGCTTGTTCGAAGAGAAACCTGGGATTAACTTAGGGTCTGTTTCACAATTTACTTTAACTGTACAAATTTGCGTGGTCATGTAGTACACTTCAATTTTGCAGTTTTTGCAGTTCAATGCGCTAGTAAATGACACTCGTCGTCATCGTACGATCAGGTCTTTCAATGCACTGCTAAACTACTCTTGATCTTGGGGCAGGTCAGGTGTTAAGTAGCCATTCGATTGTCTCGTCATCCAGAACCGTCCCGTCATGCACTCATTGAGGAAATCGATGGATTGGACATGGTTGAAAATAGATTGGACAACATGTTCAACCGTCTGTTTGTCTGCGTCACACTCACAAGCAGCAGAAAAGTCATGCCCAATGTTTGTAACCAGAAACGGAAAAGCCCGACACCGGTGCGGAGGCGGTTGATTCGGACCAACGCTATTCATGGGAGGGGCATTACTGGAGGGCGCCGGTGTCGGGGATGAAAGAACAAAGTATCGTAGTCTTCGTGAAATAGTGTCCCGTGGGGCGTGTCTACGGGATCCACAGATGGTTACGGACATTTGGCTACAGCAAACTCATCCGCTTCACGGGAAAGATCAGAAAAAGAAAAAAATACCACTGGCATATTGGGATACGTTTAAATATTAAATAGCAGATGAAAGTTGTTTTAAGAATGCTGACAAAATCCTAATTCTCATCATCCCTTGGATCTAAACTGCAAAAATCAATTTGAATGGTTCAATTAAGAAACAAAGATAATTTCGAATGTGCAAACGATTACAGAAAATTTGAAATTAAAACATTTTTGTCCGCTTGTTTTCAAAATTTCAACAAAAAAATAACTATGATCCATGAATTGGAAAACGTGAGAAGCGCCATTTCTTGTTCAACCAATTGCTTTTAACGTTTTGATATATAAAGAAACGAATTAATGCAATGACCTTTATTTTAGTTTTGTCGAAAACGTTTGGAAACACAAGTTTACTCTAATTGCAATTGCAATTAGTACTCTAAATGCAAGTAGGAAGTTGAATTTTAATTCATTCAAAAAACTATTCTGAAAATGTGGAGATTACATTGAAATTAGCAAACAACACAAATAGCATATTGTGTGCTGATGAATAATTGCAAGGTTATAATTCGTAAAAAGATTTACTTTTCTTTTCAGCATCTTCTCATTCAAGTTGGAAAACTGCTAATACAGTATGTAACTTGGTAGTGTATGCAAACAATAAAAAATGTCTTACATTTCTTTTCGCAGACTGTTGCGACAAAAGAAGTATCTTTGCTCTTCACGACATTCGCATTATGTTCGGGATTGGAAGGAATAAGGCAATTGCTTTCATCACCAGCGTAATAAACATATTCTTTGCCAAATATAGTGTTGCACATCTGGCTTCCATTAGCGTAGACCTGAATTGTGAAAATGCGAAATCTCTGAGGAGCTATTNCATAAGCACTCTCATATGTTTTNATCAAAGAAAAAGGNAAAACAATTCGTGATGTTATATCACAATTTTGCATAAGAAACTGGAAACGAATTTCAGTAGTAATGTATTTTCGTATCTTCNGCGATACACTAGAAATAGATTGCCTATCAAAAAATTAATGCGTTTTTACTAAACTGATNAAGTAAGAGATGATGCAACGAATATTTGCAATAGATCGGGTTACCTTGTGGAACGGTTTGCAATCATNTTGTGAATAGCAAGGATCAACAAGCGATCCATCCGGATTTGTACCCATCCGTAAGCCTGTTAGCCAGTTTCCTTCTCCTCTGACGCACGTTAAGTCGGCCTGCGTAGGGATTGCAACTGAAATGGCATGGACGTCTGCTCCTGCCGAACCTCATTGTTATTTATTTGCAAGTTAAAAGCAACTGCAAATTTGTGTTCAGGCCCTAGAGCACAGGTTAGAACTTACTCCATATTTGGGAAACGCATCTATCCGAGTATTAATCTGCAGGCAGTGCTGTTTCTGCCTTTTTGGTTACATCGATGGAGATCAGAATTTTCCGGCGCAATTACCATAGCAATATCTGGTTAGAATTTTAACAGAAGATGTGAAAACGATACTTTCTCACTTGCCAGCATTTAACTTTCTTTGAAAACATCCCTGTGTAGTGTTTTTGAAAGATGTTGGATCAGTCAAATATCCTTCGTCCAAGGAATACAAAACGTATCAAGAACTTTTTTGTATTCAATACAATTTGCTAAATGCATCGAAGCAACTTTGAGTGCTTGTATTTTGTGTTTTCGTTACAAATCATTGAAGATATGGCAAGGCCTTCAAATTTATTCACAAATGTAAATAATAATATTCTATGACAAAGGGTTCTCCGAAATGAATTGTTATTTTCAATCGTTACACAAACTAAATCTCACTTTGCAAGTATCGAACCACATATCACAAAAGGAAGCACAGATTGGCACTTGATTAAGTTGTTTCTTAGCGTCAAGCCACGGATAGAGATTAGGAGAACACTGGTAGAAACACTGCATGTAAGACATCTCCAGAGAACATCTGTAAACGCAAAACAAGAAGAAAACTTAATTGAATCCATTTTCAGCAAAATTGTAATAACTATTATTACCTCCTGTTGATTGAAACTTTCACTTGTGCATCAATGTCTGCAGTAATTTCCAACTAGAAATCATTGAAAATTTTGGGTACATCATTTAGTTCAGATTTTAACTTCTTTGAAAAAAATAAGGGCGTGTAGGCTATACATGCGGGCGTATCGAAACACACTAATCAACTGTTGATCTTGTTTTGATGTATCAGATATTTGATTCCTGACAACAACCTACACAAGTACGCTTTGCCAATTGAGAGCATAGTCACAATTGGAACGAACAGTTTTTCAATTAAGCAATCGAAACACAACTTGTGGTGCGGTTGAGGATCCAGGAAAATTTTACATGCACAGACAGTAAGCAAAGGCAACAAATGAGATAATCCTGCAATGGGTAGTTAGCGCAATGTTCATACAATAAGTAGTTCAGGAAGGTTTACAAAAACAGATTTGCCAATTGTGGGCAAACAGATCCTATTTGAAGAAGAATAAATAAGCAAATTTTATGAAATATTACCGTTGTCTACAAATTTTTAATTACGTGATAACGATTCCTGATCCATTCAGCTTTTATCAAAAGAGTCATTATGAATTTGGTAAACTTGATTATTCCAGAAAATATTGTGATTTTGTTTCATGTTTTTGCATTTTTTGACCAACATGCATTGACAATTAAACATTTGAATAAAGTAGTGCACAGCTTTCATGCTTGTATATCAATACGAACATACCAGATCCTCAAACATTTTTATGATGATGGTAAAAACAATGTTCTATGTCCTAAAGAACATTACATTGGCCAAAAAATGTCTTTAAAAGTTGTATACAACTTAATTTAATAAATTACTGAAAATGGAAAAAAGCCACAAGCGCTTGGATTTCTCTACCGTGCGTATTCATCCAAACTTTTTATCACCATTCTCTCCTCCATGCAAAACGTGGTAAATTTTCAATATGGACATTTCAAGATTTTTAATAATCAGACATTTGAAATGCTAAAAAAGAAAAAAAAACAAATATCGCTGCTTTTGATCATGATACATGAATCACGTTGTTTCAAAGGATCCTGATTTTCCCAACAGCAAAACGATGCCGCAGCTGCGGTCCATCGCACCGAAACAAGACGAGACTCGCGTGCCGGAAATGTGGAGCTCCTGCATGCCAGGAACACTTTCGAATCCTTTGCCAAGGCTGCTGAAAGCTAAATATTTCATGCAACTTGTTTTTGTTGTATTGCACATTTCAACGTTGCTACTGTGTGAAAGAAGGTAGTTTGTCCGCAAGCGTTGTGTGTTCAAGCACTTAGCCCAGTTACGCTTGTGAGACGCAAAGTTAAATAGCACATTCGTCTATCAATAAAATCCTGTTGTTATTTCGTAAAAGGTGTGTTAACTTCCAACAAGCTTTCCCGCTACTGCATGTTTGAAATCACTTATATTTTTATTTTTTTTGATAATTCTATTCAGGAGATTGTCACACAATTTTGTGAAAGAATTCGACTAGTTTGGGCAAAATACACCTTACGTGCAGTATTTCACAAAAACATCATAAAAATAACAAATTTTCTTTTCACAACCTAATTTACTATTTTGCATGTGCTTCCCCCATCTGCGAACACATCACGACACGGATCTTGTACAGCCAATGAAAGCTACTGGCAGAATTTCGGACTTTTAGGTGTCTTTTTCGTTTCTTTTGCAACCGTAACACTCAAAATTTTGGAGCGGGACATGTGCTTGGTTTGGAAGCAATAAAGTGTTTTAGAGATGCAAGAACTTTCTTTTTGAGATCTGTTGAACTTAGGAACAGTTTCTGAGTTGTTCAAACACACGCCTGTGCACCTGAAACCTTCCTGTAAGCTTTGGTTGTGGTGGGAACATTTTTTCCAAGTGGGGCAAATTATACCAACATCGTTTATTTCAAAATAAATCTGAGAAGGTGGGTCTGGGACATTTCGGGGATGCCGTTTCGGCGACAGGACGTTTCGGCGACGGGACGTTTTGGCGGTGGTGGTCGCAGATGTTTTATATATATAGGGAAAAAAGCGTGTTTTTGAAATACTTTCAATGGTTAGATTGCAAAGGATAAGTGTTTGATAATCGTTTTTGTTGTTATCCTGAGGGCATGTGTGACTTCACGTCCGCCGGAGTTTGGAAGAGTTTAGTGTGACCGTTACCATGTTTGGAAGGAAATATGGCTTCTGACGTTTCTTTTTTCTGGCATGAGGCGTTTGTAAGTTTACACAAAAATTAAGACCTGGAAAGAAAGTTTTACTTCAGCTTTCGCGTTGTTATTCTGATTGCATTTCACAGCTAATTTAAGAGTACATTCGTTCTTACTTTCTGTCGGTTGCCTGTCAGTGTACGAATCTATGCGTACTTCCAATGCCTTACCACCAGTTGCTTCCGGAGTGTGCGAACTCCTGTTCCAACAGCAGTGTGCCGAAGATTGTCTCTGGGCGAACGCGAACACGCGTTTGGCGGAGTCGGATGCCAGAGTTTGCTCAAAGGCAAACTGAAACTCACATGCTTACAATCACATGCCAGCAAGCTTTTTCTTTGGACGTCTGACAAGTTTTCTTGGCCACCGTGGCCATGAATACCAACAGTATGACTTTTCCTAGAGCAATTGAGCACGGTTGAGACTGTGGCAAGTTATAAATTTTGAAGCAACAGCGTTGATCTGAAGTCCATCGCCGAAAGGGCACTGGCCGAAACGGCCATCGCCAAACCGGCGTCGCCAAAATGTCCCAATCAGGAGCAAGGTTGCTTTTATGAGTACGCTTATTTTTGTGTTTTTTTATATTTTACGTTCACTTTCATAATTTTATGCCATCTCTCTATTCTACGAAAGTGGTAACTGACTACATCTGTTAGGCGGTCCCTCTTAACCAATACAATGTTCTAATCATATTTTCAGCACTAATACAGTTGATATTGTGATTCCAAGAAAAATCGCTGCATCTGTTTTTCACCATCAAAAAAAACTTAATGTCGTTATTCACTTTCTCTATTTCCATTTCAACTTTTCCAAGCCATTCCCTTCATATAACTACATCTTACATTCTTGTCTATTGGAGTAATTTTATCTGAGTGCAGTATTGAGTGCTGCCTGGCCATCAAAAAATTTTAGGCCATCAAAAAATTTTAATTTTGCTCCGATGTTTGTGTCCGTGTCATTAATTCACAACGGTTTTCTGTAGGATTTCAACTGAAACAAATGCCCGTGCTGTTTCCAATCCTATTTAAAGTTCTCATGAATTACATAGCAGCAATGGGTGGGATTTGGAGGGTATAACTGTAGGAAGCTGCAATGCGTTTTGCGACCGCTTTGGTAACTTTCAACCTGTATTTGATCGCAATTCCGCTGCGTGTGATCAAGATGGAAGAAGAATGAGCACTGAGATAATGTGGGATTTTGTCTTACCAAACACCAAAGCAATGTATGCTACATGTAAACGATAATACACTGCAGCGGTAGAAGTACGTTGGTATAGTGTTCATGCTCGAGTGGCAGAACAAGAAGATTGATATTCCACGGATTAGTGAAGCAAATGCAGCATTGCATGGTATTTACTACTCTGCAGACTAAAGAGAGGAGCTTTGAAACACGTCGATACTTTCAGTTTATGAACGATTTTTGCTTCGATCATTAATCTATGGTCATCAAACTTGAACAATCACTAAAAGAGTGCTGTTGCATGTATATGCGGCACAGGTGGGAGTTAGTGAAACCCACGACGAGATACTTCGCAATAAAGTGTGCGGCGATGCAATTCGTAAAGCTCTGAATCTCAGCCACTTCTCCGAAGTGAGAGATCCAAGTTGCGATGTTTCAGCCATGTTGCCAAATTGCCTCAAGAAAATCGGCGAGGTGAGTCATGCTGGCTGCTCCCACGCTAAATTATTACCCAAGAGCAGGTGGCGTGATTACATCTACCGTTTATTTTGGTCTTAGTTCTTTTGTTAGGAACCAGCAGAACTAGAAGAAGCTGCTGGAAAATAAGGGGTATTTTCGGAATCTTTATTGCTGATGTCTCAGCGACCTTCCTAACGCCAAAGTGAAGATTATTGCAACTCCGGTGCAAACGCATCTTGAGTTTATTATGCAGTAGGTTTAAATGTGCGCATTTTCTTTAAATCAACTGATTGTTTCTTAGTTCAATGCGTGATACTGGTGCGTGTCAAGAATGCAAGTCATACATGAACCAGTATATGCCGTGAATAACAGTAATATTTGACACGTGACAGCGAAAGCAGTAGAGAGTGCTTTACACGTAGGCTATTGTAGCTAATTCATGTTCAGTGGAGCTTCAACAATGCCCACGAAATTAATAACTAAAAACGAATAACATTTTGTCAAACAAAGCAAAAGTTTTAAATTTCTCAACAATGTTTGTAAAAAGCAAAGCAAGAAGATTTCACCACAATGTTTGATGGAAGGTAATGCTTTATCCAAAATTGCAATAACACCCAAAATGTACAAAGCATATTTTGGTTTGTAATGAGAATTTGCTCAAATTTTGTGCTGTCAAGTTGACATCACAAATTGTTTGGCGCTGAACCATAAGAGCATTCATCGAAAATATAAAACTTGTTACTTAACCAAAACTCTTTGTAGTACACTGTCATACAAATAGTTATCAAGAATAAGAAAGACTTACGCCATGGACAAGGTCTCGTTGCATTGGTGATAATCTAATTTGCCGACTTCTTGAATAGGGGCAATTGATATTTGCTTTGTGATATTCGGATAGCAACAGCTATTGCAGTTGTAGTCACTGCATTGATACAAATTTTCTTCTTTTGATGGCGTCGACTGCAAAGAAAGAAAACGTAAACGTTCCTCCTCAGTGTCTTACAAAGAAAGTTTCCATCAGTTTGCTTCGAAGCAACACGTTTCATTAACATATGTACCAAGCTTCTTATGGGACACAATTTTAGGTCAATCCCGACAAATTGGAAACGAGAGTTTATGTTTTTAATATAGCAATTTAATTATCTGCATGTCATTTCTATGAGTCAACAAATTCTAAAGGATGCTTAAATAGTTCACAAACTCACAGTGAGTCAGATCTAAATTGATATTTTCATACATGATCAGAATGGCTCGACTTGTTGTTACAAACGAAATTTAAAATATTTATGAAATTGTTACAGTAGTGGAAGCATTTTGTAAGTTAGTCCACAAATTCCATCAGTTAGTTCAAACATTTTCTTCATTTTCTGGCAACACAGCATGCGCATGAGGTCGCATTAGTCCAGCACCGACTTATATTTTATACTTTTCAACTCTGGGTATGTCAGATTTGTCGGTATTTAATAGGCATTGTCTACGTTTACAGGACAATTTTACTTTAGCAACCACACAACCAATGATCGCACTGCGCCATACCTTTTGGTAGTATCCCTTTGGACAAGTAGGTTGTGATCCGAGTTGTGTCGAAGGAAAAATCAAAGAAACGACAACTACGAAAGTTAGGATATGAGTCATTCTTTAGTGTTTAGTTATTTTAAAGTTTGACCTAACACTTCCAATATATTTGCAATTGCACTAAACGCCTTTCAAGTAAATAAAATTACAGCTCATCAGCTTAAAAACTACGAAGATTATCTCTCCCGCTAGGACATGATTAAGTAATTTTAATAAACAAGTGTGTCAGCAATACTTCAATAAATGTATTGTCCGCTCTATGGCGTTTTTCTGTTGAACACAGTATTATTTACGTATTTGTAAACAGCAAAATTCTCAGTTAGTAGGGTTATTAAAAAGACAAAAGGAAAATAGCACTGATATGTAGTACGTATCACATTTGTGTCGAATTATCTTCCCTTTTTCTGTGTGCCATAACTTATACGATGTTACAATTTTTTTAGCAACGTAGGCATCAGGTCAAGAAAATTGCCTGAGTCCCAAATTTATTTTTTTTATTTTCCAGAAGTAAAACCATCAAATTAAGGTTCATAAATTGAGGAAAGTGGCTGACGTAATGGCTGTGCACACAAAGGTAACGATTTTCTCGTTTTCGCTCTGCCAAACATGGCGATCCGAGCATTGGTGATTATGATCTCGTATGTGCGGAACAGTTTAATCATTAATTTGTATGTAAACAACTTCCTGCTGAGCCATAGCGTATGACCGACCTACTAGAACGTCAATTTTTTGCGCAAAAACTAGGACGCATTAACCATAAATTGAATACATTACAAATGCCTTTGAATATATTACTTCAAGTCAAAACGTGTTCTAGAAAACATTGAATGTTCCTTGTTTTGCATGAGAGAACTGGTTTATTTTAAAATTAACAAGTTGTTGGAAAGGTCAAATATAGAAAAATTAATAACTGGTTTATTTTAAAATTAGCCAGTGTTGGAACTGTCAAATGTAGATCAATTGAATTCTACCTTACATACCGCGGATGTCCCAAAAAAAGTTTAATTATTTAAACCAGCTTCTAAACAAACGTTGTTCTTGATTGCACAATTGCTTCTCTTTCCCACGTTTGTACGGCATAATCACGTTGGCTTTGGTGCGGCCTTCCTGGTTTTCAAAAGTTTTGCATAAACCAAATTTCCTTCTTTTTTCGTTTGACAAGCACTGTTTACTGCTATTGTTTCCAACGTAAAATATACCTAAATGACTTTTTTTGCCCAATACAAACTTAACTACATTACGAAAAGCACATTCGATCGTGTTAAATTAATAAAAACCCAGGTAAAACTGCAACTTATGCAAAAACGACAAGCCTAATTTTTCTTTTATTGAAATCACAATACCTAAAGGCAACGCATATTAAATGACCCTTTTCCATTTTTATATTAGAAATGTACCTAAATTATGAAATGTCTGTACAAACGTTTGACTTACATGTTTTACAGATATTAACATGATTTCTGTTATGAGATTCGCACCTGCCAAAGCACCAAAACAAACACAAAGGATTTGTACTGACCAAACGCTCCATGTTGTGTTGACAGTTTAAACGTCCTTTGGTTAATCTAAAAGAAACTAGAGTTACTAATTATTTCTCAGGCTAATTTTCCAGCCTGTTTTCATCCCATGTTAGGGACTTTAAATGTGCACGTTACTTACTTAAGCACGTAAGCAAAAGGTTTTTAGGTTGTTTACTAAGCTCGTTCATAACCCAGGCATATGCCTTATTTAATACACTTTATACAATCTTTCCATGCATTTCCTCTTGCTGCCTCTACTAAATCAACTCCTTCACCAAACAACTGCGAAATCTTGGAAAGATTGTGGTGCGGGTGTTCGTTGAAACTGGCGGTAAGCTTGCTTTTCTTCTTTCAAGTTAAACATTAACTTGTTGAAGTGGTGAACATCATAAAGTAAAGTTGGCCTAAACAATGGAAGCGTCTGCGACGAGTCAGTAAATGAAACTAGTCACCTGAAAGCAGTGGGTGTGATGATTGCGTGATATAATGTTGATAACAAACGTTTGCATCGGTGTTTGAATGGAGGGAATTTAAAATTGGGCTCGGCCTCAAATTGTTTCTAATCCACTGTTTGAAAAGTGCCTACCACTCAGCTCACATGTGTAACCACTATAGCTAATTACTGTTCAATGCAATACCTTAGTGCAAAAGGGTTTCAGATGTTTAGATGATGACCAAAATGCAACACCTGCTGCTTCAATGAAACAGTAAAGGATAAAAAAGGGTATGTTTATATTCCGTCGCAATCTCAACTCGAAATGGATGTCGTTTGAAGCGGTGGAGACCGTGCTTTGTTTAGAGCGGTGAAGACCGTGCTTTGTCATGCTTTGTTTTGTATTGATTCTTATGGATCAAATATATGGTCTATACTACTGGAGCTCATCGAAGAGCACAAGGGCGCAAAACGTCTTAGACACAACACATTAAAAAGTAGATGATACATGATACAAACAGACAGCACTAACAATGAGCAGACTCTGAAACAACGAAGCAGTATCACTTGTTTCGGCCATTCTCATACGGTAACGTTACATCTTTAGAAAAAATAACGATTTGCAAACGCATGCCATTAATGACAAGAGTGTAAGAAAAAATAAGATGAAATGCACATCGTTGAACAAAAGTATATTTATCGTTTTTTATCAAGGCATAAAACGTTTCGGATTAAAAAATAACATGATTGGATGAAGCATGCGTTCTCTGGGATGCAATGTAAAATACGACAAGCGCTTTTGTAGACAGCTACTGTTGGAGACGCCTAATACTAGACTGTGCACACATTTTTTTCACAGTTTCCAAACGTAGCTTTGCATGAAGCCGCAGCAGAGCGAGCGCTGATTAAAGGTTCTTTTGAGACATTTATTCGCGCAATAGAGGGTTCTCACTTGTCTCTATATCTCATTGTCATCCTCATGTGACGCATGAAGTTATACACCAAGATGTTTGACTTGTTCAGTAAGCGTAACACCTATGCCAGTTAGACAGAGAACTAGTCCAACACATTGTTTGCTTTTCAATGGAATTACTTCACCGAATGCTTTTTGTAAGCAAGAAATGTATGGGGGGAAATATATAGCAAAAACGACTTGTTGCCTGCTTTGCAGTTGACCGTGGGTGTTCCGTTAAATTTATTGCCAATGTCACTTCCAATTAAAAAAAATTACAGATTAAACTGCATCAATTTTAACTTCTGTGCCTACCAACAACATGTAGATTCTCTTAAATGCTGGAATGTTGCGGTGCATATGTACGTTTGCGTTTTATGCATTCGAAATGACTGATGTCCAGGATTATCATCGATCTATACAACCAAAAACAGGAATGGCTGGCGAAAATTTGTTTTTCCTACCCAAATTGAAACAATATTTGGTGAAATTGTCTCTGTACTTGGTGACATTTGTCACTGTCTGCACTAGTAACGTCAGATCATATTATTGCACTTCTTTGCGGGAAACCTGGAGTTTTCCAAGGTGACTCTTCCTTTGATGTTTTGCAAGGTTACGCCCTTCCCTGTCCAGGGATGACTCACACCGGGTTTAAAATGCACTTGCACTTCAAAACACCTTAGACTCCAGAAAACACTTTATACCTCACGTTTGGAATGGAACGTTGCACCTCTGAAATGTCATTTGTTACATCAAGTCAAAGAATTATATGTTTTGCGTTCTTCCCCTCTCCCTTATCGAAGTGCCACAATATTTTCAATAGTTTACTGAAAAATGAAGGATGAGAAAAAAAAATGTCTTATTGAGTTGGTCGAAACAATCACAGAACAAAATCAAATTTTGTGGATTTTGAGAAGAGAAATGCAAGTTCGTATAAGCGAAACGTCTGGTCCGTGATCTCTGCAAATGTTACTGGTTCAGCAGATATTGTTAATTTTGAGGAATGGGAGAATTTGCTAAAAATGTTCAAATAACTGTCATCGTGAAACATATTTGACAAAATTGAAAAAGAACCCGCATCTTCATTTTCAAAAAAAATTCGGGCGCGAAACATGTTCTCATTATTTGTCCCGAGAGCAATGTGTTATTTCAGACATTGAGAGATTTTTTCAGACTTAACGTTATCTGCGAAACCAGTCGCATTTGTAGAGATCACGCGTTAGATGTTTTGCTCATACGCAGTTGCATTTCTTTTCTCAAAAGCCACAAAATTTGATTTTCTCGTGTGATTGTTTGGACCAACGCAGAAACACATTTTTCTTTTCTCGTCTTGCATTTTTCATTTGCTAAAGGAAACGGGCAGAAACGCAAAACATATAATTATTTGACATGTTATAATAAAATGACATTTCAAAGGTGCAACGCTCCCTTCCAAACGTGAGGTATGAAGAGTTTTCTGGCGTCTGCGGTAGTGCATTTACATGGCTTTTTATGGTGCGTTTTATGGAGGTGGCTTTTTATGGTCCTTCTGCTTGTTGACTGAGTCCTGTGAAACAATAAATCTTCACCATTCCAACCCAGCGTGAGTCACCCTTGGACAAGGAAGGGCGTAACCTTGCAAAAAGTCAAAGAAATAGCCACCTTACAAGACTTCAGGCTTTCCTTACAAGACTTCAGGCTTTCCTTACAAGACTTCAGGCTTTCCGCAAAGACGTGGAAGAAAGAACATAAAAATGTGATTCGCGGTAAATCACAACAGCTTCACTTTAAATGGCGTAAAATGAATGTGGTCTAGAATGAACGGGGTCTCAAATGAATGTGGTCTCAAATGAACAGGTTTCAAACGAATGTGGTATCAAATAATCGTGGTCTCAAATGAATGGGTATAAAATGAATGTCATCCCAAATGTCGTGGTCTCAAATGAACGCAACATCGAATGCGGTCTCAAATAAATTGGTCTCAATAGTCGTGGAAATAGCCCTGGTGATATCATACATTTTTATTATCTGTTTATCACCCGAAAACGTGTAATTGGCCGGACGGTTGAGTCTTTCCTGAACGCGAGTTTTCACTCCTTACTTGGTTCACGAAGCTGACGTTGTCATTGAGAATGAAGTTGGTGTCACTGCCTTGAGCAGTGTTCTCCTGATAAAAAGAACAATCCCATCAGTTCTCTAAAACAAGCGTTCAGGTTCCGTTTCATAATACTGGGTTTATTTTATGACCAACGACGCCTTTTCCGCTTGTTTTGTGCCTGGAACAACGGGGTGTTGCACACCAAAATCAAACTTCCCGATGCCTTATATGCTTTAGTCAACCAATGCCTGGGCCAGCCTAAGAAAAGAATTACTGCGCAAATTCGCTGCGCACAAACGACCGGTACGAGGCTGAATAGTGGAATGACACGCATCAAGGCACGGCATTCGTGAACACAATAAGAATGCAAACGACGCAATCACGAACGCAGGCAATTAAGAAAAGCGGCAGCGCCTTGTATAATTGTCACACAGGGCCACTTTTGTTGCGGTAGATTCGGTGCAAAAAGCTGCTACAAAGAACAGGAGAAATTGTGACAAACCCGTGGTCTAGTGGTAAGTGCGCCCGCTTCGGTGCTGGCAGGTCGAAAGGTCGAGAGTTCAACCTCGGCCGGGTCTCATCAAGACCTTGTAAATTGGTACTGCAGCCTTCTTACCAGGCGCATTGTGTGCGAAAGAGCTGCAGGGAACACTTCCAGAACACAAAAACAAACCAGAAATTGTACAAACTCAGTCGTGGCGCTACAAGACCATTGTAGTTATAAAGCGCCAACAACAAACCACCATATCAAAAACAAATGAGAAATGGCCTCTGAACGGGATAGATCCTGGCAAAAAAAGGGCCCAAACATCTTACTGAAGGCGTTTATAGGGGCATATAGACACACCTGAACTGAACTGACCAAAAACTGATTTCACACATTCCTCCTTCCAACATTCACATTTATCTAATACGTTTTTATCTGATACGTTAAAGAAATTAATCTTCCCACGACTCATAATTTCCTGTTACTTATGCCAATCATTGTGGAATGNATTGTGTGTAGCTACGTTGTCAATGTTTGCCTTCTTGAGTTGGCAGTTTTGTACCAAAGTTGATTGTGTAGCGGCCACAGGTTTCTTTCTGCCGCGTGGTTTTCTTGAGTGCAGTGCAGATTAGTTGATCGAACGCACCTCCTGTGGGATAACGCGATACGGCTTTTAAAACACGAGGCTCGACACGCGCTGGTGTGACAGCCACATACAGCAACCATTAATATTGTTTGCACAACATTTTGGCATTGAGGGCCGAGTTGGGGCTTAGGATTATGGAAATAGTTCCGGCTGATCTCAGGCCTGCACACAAATGTTTTTTATAACTTTCGAAGTAACGAGTTTTTCTTCGCGACTTGCATTTGTTGTTCCCACCACATGACTTCTGTGAGAGAAATGATTCTTATTTTTCTTCAGTCAATTCTAATTGCAAACACAGCTGCGTTGTTTTGTACTCTGCTCGGATGAGTCACACAAGGGACAACGGTAATAAAACTAGCACGCGATGGCGCTGCGTCGACGAGAACAATCCATTACGCCAGGGGTCTCAAGTACGCGGCCCGCATTTGACACACGAGAGCGGTATTTGCAGCCCGGCCCAGAACGTATTTTGGGAATTTTCAAATAATTAACATTTACGTTATTTGCTTGTCTCATCGGTGTTTAAAAGTGCTCGGCTAACGAGTGAACACGTTCCTTTGACATAAACGTGGAGACTGCTAGAGATGGTTTGCCTGTAACTCATGGTACCTTTAGCAGGAAATAGCAGGTTAAAGCTGTTTCTAGTGAGTCTCAGGCACCACTATTGTTGTGTCAGCGTCATTATGCGAACCTCGGGTTACTCGTTCGGCCCTCGGAGCAGTTTGAGTTTGATACCCCTGATTCACGCGTTTTGTGGCTGATTTTAAGAAGGGATGGCCTACAAACCGGCTTTTCATGCCTGTAACGCTAATCTAGAGAGTTGCTTTTATGCGTATAGCGCCATCTTGGATTGTTTGGATTGTTTCGTGGTAGTTTTTTATGTTCTTGAGAAACATTACATTCCGCAGTATCATCGTTGACTAACAAGTCAAGTTTTTGCTTGTTTAAGCCAATGTTTTGGTCAGGTTATTGATATTTTGCGTGTGATAAAACCGTGTACCAGCAGCTACACAAGTACACTACATTTTTTGATACCACGCAATTGCGCAAACCTTGTCTCACTCGGCAAATGTACCTTTCAGGCCTAAATCGGGGTTCAAAAATAAATGTCGGTCTCGTGCCGGGTCGTACAAGTTCATGTCGCGTTTACCAACCCGTGGTTTCCTTGTCGTTCACGCTCAGACATCACCTTGCAGTTCCGATTTCGCTATGTCGTTCACAGATGGCAGAGTGTCTCAGACCAGCAGTGCCCAACAGGGTAGACCTTCCCTTATCTCCACCACTGCTGACGCTTTTAATGCCGGTACTTCCAACGCATCTGTAACGGCAGATGTTTCGACGTCCGTCACTCCATCTCCCAGTATGTCGGACCATGATCCTTACTCTGCAGCGGGCCCGAGTGTGCCTATGGATGTGCAACTGGAAACACGTCTAGTCGTAACACACTTCCTTCATTTCCGTGCATCTCCGTCCCCGTGGCAGGTTCGACAGAGGAGCAGAATTTTTCAAAGTAGATTTTACAACATTCAGCCGCTAAGCACGTACCGCCAGTCACACCGCTGTCACATGAACACCACGAATACACACCCGATCGTATTAAAACAGTCAAACTCTGCATTGCCGAAACAACCTCTCAGTTACTTACCTCGCTCAACACTCCACATTGCATTCGCTTTCGTCATTTCTTTTTGGACATCACCACCAATTTTCTCCACATAAATTCCTTATATATTGGCCACCTCGAATCTCTCAAAATTCCTTGTAGCAACCTGTCATCTGTCCTTACCCAACTCCTCGTTCAACCATTTCCGTGGCTTCCTCCACTGGTGCACTGGTCGCAGCTACAAACTTTCCAATTTCCTAACGCTACACGCAAAGACAGACGCCTTCGACGACATCCGCCTTCTACCAGGCCTGCTACCTGTTTCATTGCATTCTGAGATGTGGTCGCTCTCATTTGGACGTTCTCATCTAGTGTCGTTTCCGCGTTTTTTAGCTTGCCCTCTGTTTTGTGTCATTGTCCGTAAGCGCCACATTCCACCACGACCTTGCGTTTTTTCCTCCATTTTCAACCTGCATTTTTTTCTCCTCAACACCCAGGGTCTCCGGTTCGTAACCTACGATGCCGTTGACTACCCCATTCCGTCCTGACGTCACTCGCGGGCGAATGTCTGTCGGGTATACTCGGAGCGTTTTCCATTCACAGGCCTGTCCCCCTAACTTACCTCATGCACTTCTCGTTGTGCCTACACTTCGCAAATTTTTTTAGGTAACCAAATATTCGTTCGTTTCGCCTTCTATGCCTACGCGAGTCACTTTGTTATGCTTACGGCATCCTTTTGAACAATGGTTTGAGCTTGTGGCCAGCGAAGCGATTTGTGAACGTCCTCTGAGCCTCAGGATTTCTTCTCATCATGGAGCTTGGCTGCCGCCTCCCCTGCCCAACTTGTATCATTGTTCATTTTACCGCCGTTCTGACATTGCTTCCCGCCTTTAGTAGGATTGTCTTGACCGACAAATACTCCCAATTTTTTCCATTTCTTTTGTCGTTCTTCTCTTTTCGCGTTTTTCCTCTGCAAGTCTTAGCCTGAGTCATTTCTACTCATTTTTCGCAGAAATGCGCTGTGTCGTTTTCGCTTTGTGTAATGTCACTCTTATTCGTATTTTTGTTTATTTTCCAGAAAAATTTGATGTAAGCGTTGGTCTGTGCTCACTGTTTTCCTTGTGCCGTGTCAGATTTCCGTAAGCTATCCACGTACGTTTTCGCCAGGAGGCGCACTCCTGTAGTGGTCACAGGATTCTTCCCGCAGCGCGGTTTTCGTGAATGCAACCAAGGCCTTCCAAATAAATTTTTAGGGGGCCGTGGCGCAGCGCAGATTATTTGATTCGAACGCACCTCGCTATCATTTGCATTAGCATTGGTTTGGAGACCGCTGGAAGTTTCGTTTGATGTGTTCATATCTAATTTACATAAGGTCTTTGAGTTTGTCTTTGGACTTAGATGAAGTCAGTGAAAATAAAAAAGCTTGCTTACGTAAAACTCAGTCTCACTGTGCCAAAAGTTCCTAACTGCTAGGCTGTAGCGGTTGCAAAAAATCAAACAGCTCACCACCATTGCAAGTATTTTTAGTATAGTCTACTAAGAAATTATTTAGGAAACGTTTGTCCTAAATCTGTGTTTTATTGTTTCGCTGTAGAAGAATAGAGTAACCGGCTTCCAAGGTATACAATCATTTGTAATCATATTCGTAGCAGGCGCCTGTAATGTCCAGTGTATCTTGATTCAGAATTGTCCAATGAAATACTGAACGCGTTACAGTTTATACCAAAGAGAAATCCTGGTTTAACCAATATCACTGTATCATTCATGATTGTACAGTTATTTTAGGCAATGAGTAACGGTTTTACAGCAATGTTTAGAAGTTCTTATCTCAAAATAACGCTAATCGCATTCACATTGTGAGATTTAACATTGCATGTTGTGTCTACAAATGTTTGTCCAGTTTTTCGACGATCTTCCGTAGGAAGGTTTGACTTTTCGCTTACGTTCGACTTAGGAAAAACAAAAATCTTTTATTCGTGGTATTGTTTTTATCGTCGGGTTTGTCAATGTGGTCTTGTAACGGATGGTTCACTGCCACCATGCTAGTTAGGAAAATCGCAGTCTGACTGTTCGTTAGATCAATCAACATTTTTGCTCTTTTGGTGTGAATTTAGGAAAACAGCCTAAATTTAAATCAGGAGTCACCAAACTACGACGGGCGGACCAAAATCGGCGAGCGAAGCCATTTCATCTGGTTGACAAGACATTTTGTCTGTAGGGTGCAGAGGGAAGGGAGCAAACTAGGCGACGGCCCCGGGCATCTATGTCAGGGGTGCATCCAAAGAGTGAAATTACAAAAATTAAAATGCTGTATCTAGATGAAATTTTGTATTGTGGGGCACTAACAAAACTAAACAGAACCGGAGGTAGTTTGTTTTTATGGTACGGACAAAATCAGTAGATATCGTGGATCCAGGGAATTACTGCTCCCATAGCAAAGCAAAGCGGTTCCTTTGCGACTCTGTTTGCACTACCTGGAAAAATATGACCTTTTTAGCCATTCATACTTAGCGATGCCTTGTAAGCTCTTCCTGCCATAGCGCAGTTGCGCAACAAAGCCCAAAAAACTGAATACTACCGTTAACAAAGCATTTACTGCTTAAAGGCTGTTCATTTCCTGTAATCTCACATCTATGCCTCAACTGGTGGAACTAATTTTGGATTAACACCAAAAAAATCTTCATGTACAAGCAGTTCTTTCCACTTACAGGCAACAACCCAAGGAACGCAGACATTATCATGTGACCTTTCGCCTCCATACTGGTCACTGCAAACTGCGCTATACCATCTGCATCGAATGGGACTTGACACGAAAAGGCCTATGTGACGTAACTCACAAGAAACGATTGAACATTTCCTNATGCACTACGAACATTACATTTCAGCTAGAACCAAGCTTCGACAGTTCATACAGAAACTGAAGATTAGGTTCCACTGGATGCATATTTCACAGGATATCAGAGAAATCCGCTTGTCTTCGACTGTATAAAGTCAACTAGCCGTGAACTTCAATATTTACTAAAATAACCAGAAATGGCGCGACCAAACCATGCAGTTGACAGTGAACGTTCACCATAATAAATTTTTTTTTAACTGCGTGGACGTCAGCGTTAACTGTGTTAAGCTGTACTGTTGTCTCAGTGAACTAACCTCAATGGTCTTTTGATCGATCTTTCAGTTATATACATTATCAGCTTATGGCTGAATTTTCTAGTTAAATAAAACCTAGCGAAAATTTGTGTAATTGTTCGCATGAATAGGTCTCGACAATTTATTTAACAAGAAATGGACAAACATCTTTTCAGGCCACACGAGATGTCGCCCGAATCTGAATCGCCTGTTAAAGGGAAGTTTGCCTGTAACATCTTATTACTGTACAGAAAACAAACTTGCTGAAATGTCCTCAAGCCTGAGATAGCCAGAACAAATTCAGAAAGATTACAGCCAATCAAAACTGGTTATTAAGTCAGCTGACTTGACTGAAAACAGCTATCCTAGGACACTAACCTCAAGTCACCCCAGGGACAACATCATCAAAACGTCAGCAGAAGTCACAAGACAAGCAGTAGAAATCACATGCTGCTGATCACGACCAGGAAACATTGACGGAACAAAAGGTGAAAACCCAAGCACCGACAACTACCTGAAGGTTCTGGAAGCATTTGAAGCCAGCCAATTACCAAGTGATTCAATAAGCAATAGCCAATTACAACACCTGAAGTAAAGGGGCGTTAACAAGTCACAAGACGACTTAGGGGTATAAATACAAAACCATCTGAACTGAAATTCAGTTTTTTTAAGACTCATTCCGCCTTATGGTCCAATGGCCGAGGATTGTTACATAAGTAACGATCAGGAAAAAACTGGCTAGTCCGAGTTAATCTCTGTCAGACCAGACTGCAAAAACTGGCTTGTCCGGGTTAATCCCTGTCAGTTTAAACTACAGAAAGTGGCTTGTCCGAACGAAGTTCTGTCAGACTATTTTATGAAATTCAGATCATGAG
>JGI24021J15306_10000033_pt1 | contig 51520 bp, 24 predicted proteins | sample Ectturendosymbi1_FD_15306 | JGI IMG/M metagenome (IMG submission 15306)
AGTCCTGTAAATGTAAGACAAATCTCACAGGCGAAATGTTGGCACTTGAAAACAAGTAAAGAAAAACACACGAACTGTGGCTAGTTGCAACGATCTTGTAATGACATGGTTAAGCGAAATGTTTAATAGTATTCCAAACAACCAAGTACTCCTGACAATTTCTTGTGAGTCCTGCAATTTGAGGGCTAGTGGCTGAGAACCCTGTCCCTAAAATAAAAAATAAAATTGAAAACACATTTAAACAACAAAGAAACATTCCAAGGGCGTTGCTTTTAAGTGTGAAACCTCTGAGCATGCCAGCACCGTTGCTTCCTTTTCAGAGCAGCAATATTCAAAGAGTTTAATTTTTTCAAAGCAATACAAACCAATTCTCCGATTCCCTACAGATAGATGAAAATATGAAAAAGTGTTACTGTCGCTGATTTTTATACATAATTCAAAATAACAAAACCGTTTCGTATACAGGTAGTTGCGAAAGTGAAATTTGTGCAAAACACAAACAAGAGTAATATAAGGCGAAAGTGTTGTAAAGAAAAGACATTTCAAAATTCTTGAAAATTGTGCATAAACATTCCATTCTTTGAAGCAAATCTTCTAGAAATTTGTAATTAAGGGATGACGAAGTGTTTATAAACTTTTTTTACGATGAAGCTACTTTTCAGTCAGTGTGTAGTGATGCAGAGAGATGCAAAAATGAGGTTAAGCGATGTTGAATATTCGTATTCTATGATAATTCTGTTTAGACTATTGACAACCATTTCATCCAAATTCTTACTCTCAATTTATGGTACAGCTCGTTCGCTTCTCCATGTACTTGTCAGTATGTCTTTATTCTCTCTATTTTCATCAGGCATCTTCATGGGAATAAAATTCCCACAAGCATCCCATAGGAAGAGACAGTGGACTTGAAATTGGCTCTTTTCCTATCATAAATGATTTCGCAGCAGGAATTTTCTGAAATTGAATGCTACCATTATATACTTACAGCACAGTACGTACTTGATGTAGAGATTTTGTTCAATTCCATGGCATAGTGATGCGTGGCCCCGAAAATAAACTTGTTGAGCCCTTTTTTAGGTTCAAATAAAATGGGTCACCCAAGTTTCATTGGCACCCCTTAATGGGGTTTGAGGCTAGACACTTGAATTTTACGTGCTGTAATAAACTTCGTATCACTAGTTTCTTGGGAATCCCGTGGGGTGGAACAGGCGCAAGTTGCCATGGGATAGGACAGAAAAAAGTGTCCCATGGACAAGCCTGAATTTTATGCAGTACGAAGCTGCGAAGTTTGTTGTGGCTTTAATCAATTTTGTGCTTGGCCGCTATGTTGGCTTGCGTGTAAAACCAATGGTATTGGAAATAAGAAACGGGGCTAATTACGGCTAATTACTGAAGAAACGGGGCTAATTACGGCGAAAAGGCTAATTACCCAAGATGAAGATATTATTTTTAAATTCTTAATCATTGAGCAACTGTTTCGGTTTGAGAAATCCAGCTGCAATGCATTGGTCACATGACCAGATGCTGCACGAAAGCTTAGCAATGGAAGTTCTGCTGGCTATACGTGAATAGGCAAGCGACGTAATGCCCCGTCAAAGACTAGATGGCATGATTGCCAGGTTGACCTGCTTTGGTCGCGCCGTAGTAGGAGCCAATAGAGCTCCGAGAGGTCGCTGGGAACAGCAATATATTTCGAAATCTCCTAAAGACGTTGAACCCACGCATTTCCTTCGAGGAAATGTAGATTTATAGGATATTGATGATAAAGAAAAAGAAGAAACAAGGTTGGGCGTCAATTATTCTCACTTCACAAATGTTTCCCAAACCCATATCGTGGTCTGTTTAAATTGAACCGCTCGTTCAGCACACGAAATGTTTCACGCACATTAATGTTTTTATTCTCCACTTTTTAGAAAACAAGAAGCTCAAGATAACAAGAGATCAGCAGATTTAAATGTTCGGCTTTCGATTCTTCGTATGGAAAATCACCACGGCGTATTTGCAAAAGGCAAGCTGGGCGAAAACAAACACTACCGTATCGACAGCACAGACTTGTCGCCATATCTTTATCATTTACATATACTTGCTGTTACATGAATTACTTGGCATTTGAGGAAGAACGTTACTCACTGGACAACTGTGCATATCAGTTGCCTTTTGTGCTGCGACCATGCTTCAACTGTTTTCTAAATCGATTGTAGGACTAGGTTTCATATGAAATTTTATGCTTCTCAAAGACAATGGCTTAATATTTTGTCGTAAGCTTGTCATGCAGAATTGGTCTTTGCCCTCTGTTTTTCATTTCTATCCAATCAGACCAATCTTTCATCTCCCTGTTATTCGTGGAAAAACGAATGAAACAACAGCAACCAATGGTGTTATCGTGGATCTGCAACATTGTTAAAATACTGTTTACCCGGAACAGCTACACAAAGGCGACAAATTAAAATACAATGCGCTGTATGTTTCGAAAACAATTATTTTATTGTCAAATAAAATTCGATGACTGAGACCAGAGAAGTTGGAAAATAAAATGAGTTGTTTTAAGTTTTATTCATGGATTTTTGTTGAAGATAAAACAGTGATATTTGCAGGATGGTCTGAGTTGGCTTCAATTAAACCTATGATTGTTTCGCCATTCCTTCTTATGACATTTAGAGATTTTACTCTGTTCCGAAAACTCAATTAAACAATGCTGCGTGAAAAATAGTGACCAAAGCTTCATTTTCTTCACCGTCGTAGTCAGTTTTCACAAACACACATGTACATTATTTTGTACTTAGCGCAGCATTTATCACCAATAGGGTGTGTGCTTTTTGTTGAACAAATTCTCAGTGACTTTTTTGTGTGAAATTTGCAAATAAGCACAATCTGCCGCTTGGGGATGATCACGATCCCTAACACATAATTTCGCGCGGTTTCTTTGTTTGTTCTCCACCTAGGCTGAGCGTCTTGAACAAAAATGTGTATTTGTGCCATTCAAAACGTATATGGGAATATTGTGCTAGTAGTATACAATTTTAGAATGGCGCATAGTACTACTGTAAATAGCAAGTTGCTTTCATCGCTATTTCTGCAAATTAATCTGGCAGTTTCGGATTTAAGGCAAGGTATTTTGATCTTCTATTCAAAATTATCACTTAAACATTGTTGCAAAAATGTTTTCCTTCGTGGGATATCAGGTCAGACCAACAGTAATCAGATTTCCGTTGCCGCCGCCATTAGATTTTATCACATAAACTCATGTCAGTTGAAGAAATCGTATGGGAATCGCAAATTTGGTAAACGGCGAAAACAGATCAAACCTCGATCGCACAGTGACGTATACCCTAATAAAGAAGCCCATTCTACTTACTGCGTTCCCACAAGAACTGAAGAGGTCCGGTGAAGGCTCGACCTGCTTGGCTCAGAAGAACAACCATGTTTAGAGGTGATTTAGTAGAACGGAGTAACATTTTAAGTGTATGTTTAAGCCATTCGTTTTCTATCAACAAAGCGACGAATGCTTACTGCCAACCTTTCACCTTTTGGTTTGAGTTATCTGCAAGTGAATTGACAATGAAGAGTTCCTGTCTGAAACGTTGGTAGATTTGCTACTAGTTGTTGAGCCAATCTGCTTTCAAAAGTTACTTCTCAGACTATAACGGGGCATTTGTCGTTACACAGGTCGGCGGCACGACACATAAGAGACAATTTTCTGAAAGCTATTCCTGTTGTCATTGAGGCTCGATGACATGTTATTCTTTCTGACTTCGCTAAAAGTGGAAAAAAATGTTTTGATGTGCATTTCATCCTTTTGTTTTACTTTCATGTATACTTCGCAAAAAATACAACACTTTCCAAAATGGTGGTTAGAAAACCGCAGCAAGTACTATTTGTATCAACCTCTTAGAAACACTTGTTAAAGTTTGAGATCTTCATCGAAAATATTTACTATCGCATAATATGGTTCTCTGAGCAAGTTCAAACACTTAACAAGCAGTTATAAACTAAATTGAAGTTAATTTGATTGCTCATTCACCGCGACAAAAGTAAGCTTAACTTCATTTTGTTTTTGAGGCGTCGCTTGAATGCATCAACAGTCGAATTGTTTTTGCTAGAGAGTTGTTTTCATAACAACATATAGGGAAATTTAACTACCATTTGATTCAAGGATTAAACCTTGTATAAATTACTGACGTCATTGAAAAACCCACAATTTTGATTACTTTTTCGTAACCTTATGACCTTATGTTGCAGAGGTATGTTTGAAAGGAACTGAAGCATAGATTTGTTTCATGTGTGCAAAATGTAGGTACCAAATAGAGTCACAGGAATACATTCGTTGTTGTCATGTTAACAACGAAATGATAGGATATTTTAGCGACCCAACAATAATCCCTAAAGTTATTTTTATTCCAGCATTCTTTAATTTAAAACCGCAAGGTAAATAAAGTTCCAAGACAATATTTACAAACTCTCATCCAATGACAAATTGTGAAGATGACCTAAGGAAAAAGTGGGACCAGAAAAGACCTTGCAAATGATCACACAACAATGCATCTATTGTTTCGTCTGGAACTCCTTGTCAAGATTGTGTACTTAATGATATGGCTTATTTTTAAAAAGGTAGCTTTGGCCTATTTCTACAATATGCCTTAAGGCCGCATTTTCAGTTTTTTTGAAAAAAAAATTAATTTGGAACCTAAAATTTGTCTTTGACACCTTGATTCGGAAAAGACTCCCTTCATCTTGCTCAACACACTATTCTCTGGCCAGATAAAAAGGTAGTAGTTTCTGAAAACATTTAATACAATCCCTTTTCGCAGGGTCAATAAACTGCGTAACGTAGGGCAAAGAGATTCTAAAAACTTGAGCCAGTAGTAAAAAAATGTTAAATCTGCTAGAAAAAACGGATATTGGGAATTTAGCGATAATCATTAACTCACTAAGCGTTTCCCCTCTTGTGCTGCAAACCATCGATTCTGCAGAAAACAGATTGTCCGATTTGTTGCGGCTTTTCCTTCCCCAAATAGGTTTGGAGATAACGCGATCAACGCAACAGGGCAATTGGTTGTTTTGAATCAGAGCAGAACTAGGTCAAAGGTTCATTGAACTTTTGACGTTGCCTCCTGAAAAGTTCATGAATACTGAAGTGGCAGTAGAAATGAAAAGGATACTATCTACTCAAAATTAAAGCTTTTTCTCAGTTGTTGGCAAAACATTGCTTGATATAAAAAATGGTGGTAACGCACGTCTAGCCAGTCATACCGTGTTAATGTTATAATATGAGTTTTATGCAGCGGTACTTTGTCTCTTAGAATGCTACATCACTGAAAATCAACCTGGAAACCAAAGTGGTGATACAAAATACGAACGACACTATATTACGAGCTGTTTGCAATACAGCTCGACAGAGTCGCCGAAAGGGAAATTACTTCATTTTCACAACTTAGAAAATGTTCCACATATTTTTAAAGTGGACTTTCGGTTTCTATTTATCGTTTTCATAAAAATTTTTTGATACAATGTAAAACATTTCATACTGAACAAAGTCATTACTGATACAGGTGATGAATGAGATTTGATTGAAAAGCACGATAGTTTTTTGGGTGCATTCGTTTTTTTTCTTTATTTACTCCAGTATTTAATGGTTCGTTACTCTGTAACTGACTATCATTCAAGTCAAAGTTATCAACTTGTGGTCTTTTCCAGTGGTTTAGTGGTAAGCGAAAAGTACCGGAATGCTGGCTGAAAATAATTTTTTTCAAACGTTTACATTTGCTAAAAACCAATTAAAGAAATCAACTCACAGGAAAGACTACAAGGCGGATGCATTGCCTTGATTTTTCCCCTGCTGTTCGTACCCTGGTATCGTCAGCGCCTCGGTGGTTGCGTAACCAACTACTGGCATAGCCCGTAGATTTCCGCAGGCTGAGTGCAGGACTACGCAACTTAATGAACATCAGTGTAGATACATGGGGGGCTGTCAACTTGGAGCTCAAGTCTGTGCTAATGAGGTTCATTGCGCTGAAACCTCTCTCGCTGTACTAGATATCGGGATACATGCCAGTGTCGGTACGAAGATCACTTGCACTCGCGCACCACGGAATTCCAAGCACGCGTGTTCGACCTATCTTACTTAAATAATTACTATGGGCAGGTTTTTTAAGGTGTTTTAGGGACCCGATTCGGGTCCCCAGAATTGAAAATCGGGTCCCTAGAATCAGAGCAAATCATCATCGGTTCCCTAGAATCAGAGAAAATCGGGTCCCTAGAAGCAGAGAAATCGGGTCCCTACAGGTCTATACCAGGTACCTAACATTTTCCTTAAAAAACCCTGCTATTGGAACGTCTTTCCGGTGCGATCCGGTACCACTGCACCCCTGCTCTTTTGGAAGTTTTAACGTCTATATTTGTACAAAATCTCTTCGAAGTCTTATTGAAACACAGTGATATTGCCTAAAACGGAGCTTATCCTTATGTTGGCCGATGTCGGTAGGTGCTTTTTTATTATCACATATTTCAGCGATGCTTCCCGATTTTTTTTGGATCCATTTATTGGTGCACAAGTCAACTGAGGATTGGAAAGGCTTCCTAGTGTATTCCGTCGTGATCAGACGCTTTCTAATTCTAAACCAAAAACATTCTTGCAGTTCAAAACATTAGATTGTTTTTAAACAGATATGCATGCTTTCATTTTGCTTTTTTACATTTTTCAGCCCAATTTCAACACTAAAACACTTTTCTCTGTTGTTAACAGGATACCACTAGCTTTTTCTCTGCTCACTGATTTCGCCAGCAACAACAAGCGACAACAAACAGCTTCTGATTTTCCTGTTTTGATTTACCGTGCTGCCATTCAATGCTAATTTATTGACCACAACGAAAAAAGTTTCAATGCTTATTTGGTGTGAGAAGCTTTCCCATTCTACTTTAAACTGTGAACGTAGCCACTAGCCATGTGGTTGATTCTGTACCATCTCTAGCTCTATCCAGGAGCAGAGAAGTTTCAGCATGATAGCAGTTAGTCAAGACTTGGTATAACGTTCGCATTAGACAGATTTAAGCAAACTCACTAGGTACCTGAAGGCGCCCTCACCAGAAAGTATTTTGAAAGTAAGTGGGAAAAGGTTGTTAAACCAAATTTCTGCGCGTATGTCCTAAACCTGTAAACTACCAATGTGAGAGCTTTTCATTTAAAGACGTTAGTGTGCCATAAAGGCAAAAAAATTCACAAAGGCAAAAAATAGTGCAGAGTTAAAAGCCAGTCCATTACATGGACCTCACAACTGGTTTCAGTCTAAGTTGCAAATGCAACTTGGTTGAAACACAATAGCATCGGAGTATGTTAACGTTTAATAAGGTAGTCGCTCTTTGCTTTTGCGTAGTTTCATTGCTGCTGTCATTGCATCGTAGCGGACTGTGCGGTTGATCTGCGTTTAATACGGAACAGAAAATAGCGTAAACGGCCGTAGGAGCTCAGATAATAAAATCCTGAAGATTTTATCAGCTCAGTTACAAAATAGCGCACGTGAAACGAACAATTCAGGGAAGCAGTCGACTATTTGTTTGATTCTGAGTTAAAAACTGCCTTTTGTTTGTATATCATCTGTTAACGCTTTGCTATTTTACGTAATGAACCGAATGCAGTTGCATTCGAACTTTCTGCATTAGAAAAATTCAGACAAACGGTCATGAGTGAGACAGTATTGGTTTTAATATCGTATAAAATCAGACCAGTTTTACAACCTACCACAATTAGAATATCACCGAAGTGAAAAAATCTGCAGGCAAAGTTTATCCTGCTTGTAACTGCTCCGAATTTCGCCACTGCTCAAGAGACAACTCATCTCCTACTGCTGTTATGGGCTGTTATCTTTTATATTTAGTTAGAAAAAAAACTTTATTGCCTTTTACCACGTTCTCCAAAATGCTGCAATGTTGTTGTCGATTGCGAGGATTGTTGTTGATTTTTTTTGTTTGTTATCGGTTTGAAATGTATAAAAAACAATAAATATTCATGGTGTCCAAGTACCAATATTCATGGTGTCCAAGTACACGTGGTAGTTGCTTTTCAGCAACCGAATAAAAATAAGACTAAAATTTATATTAGTTTCTTTTTCTGGAAGGTGAAAGATTTCAGAAAGTCATTTGAACACTTAGAAAATAAAACACCATGACGTTTTTTTTTGATACGGTGGTTTGTTGTTGGCGTTTTATAACTACAATGGTCTTGTAGCACCACGACTGAGTTTAAGAATTTCTGGTGTCACTTCACTCGGCTTTTTTCTGCTGTGCGTGTGTTCCCTGCAACTCTTCCACATACCGTGCTCCTGGTAAGAAGGCTGCAGTACCAATTTATATGGTCTTGGTAAGACCCGGCCGAGAATTGAACTCTCGACCAGCACCGAAGCGGGCTGGTAACCTTGACGGTCATGCCGTGGGAGTGGAGCAGAAGTCATGTTCTGCTTCGGGCTTCACTCGAGGTACTTCAAATATTTTCTGAAGTACACCGAGTAAAACCCACAGTAGAACATGACTTCTGCTCCACTCCTACGGCATGACTGACATGCTGGTCATTTACAGCAACGTTAATTTTATAAATTACAAGCTACATTATTCGAAATACATTGTGAATGTATTGCAAGTGATTGGGTTTATCAACACTGCATTGATTTTTACAAGAAATCAAGCACCAGGAAATTATTATCTGATAACCTAACTCTAAAACTGGTTTGGTGCAATTCGTCGAGGTCTTTTGTGAGATATGAACACAGACGGCAACAAAAATTGAAACAATGGACTTTCATGAAATGAAAGTAAAAATATTGTGTGACTTGTTCATCACGAAAGGCCTGGAAAACATTTGATGAGCTGAATGAGTTGTGCACAATCTGGGCAAGATATTGTGCCTGGAAATAATCGTTTTTATACAAAGGCAATCAGGTTTTTTATTAAAATAGTAAAAATAAACAGTTGCCTTTGTAGTTGCTCTGCATATTTTCTGTGGCTAAAATGTTTTTATCTAAAGAATTGCCGACCTTGACATTTGTTACTTTTAGGTGTAAACACGCTGATACAAATAAATTATTCCAATGAGACAGGCTGCTTCAATCACTAATAGAAAGTGGGTATTGCAAAAAATGGCAAAATTTATTGAAAGAATCTATTCTGTAAATTACGAAACAACATACACAACCTATACGATACATCTTAAATGGTCCGACATAAATAGAAATTTGCGCATAATTTTAAGCATTTGTATTTCCTCATGCGAAACTGTCCGTGGAGTAGTTTCATTTTCAATGGTTATATGCTGCTGGCAACAGATTTGACGAAGGAGCAGGCGTTTTGGAAAAGTCAGATGTATTGCAAAACGTGATATCATTACTTGTGCTAAAGTTAAAAAACGTTTTTGAAAAACGTTTTTGGGTCCAAGTTGTTTTCATAACGTGGCTCGTTTCAGATTGGAGCTCTCCCCGCTGCTACGAAATGAAAGACGTTTTCAAACGATTCCTTGCAAGAGTGGGGGTTTGAGCAGCTTCTTGCCATAATGGTAGTACTGCGAATGCCACTGAAGTATATGATTATTATCGCTCAGAATAGTCCACATAGAGAAATCTATAACCCATCATTTTAAACAAAATCTTTCCAATGTTTTATTGCATTTTTCCTTTGTGTAATTACAACAAAACTCTAAACCACTTATCGTTTTCGTTTGCTGTGATGGACATCTTGTCGATATTTTACCGAGATTTCATTGAAAAAACGTCACCATTGTTTGAGGGACTGAAGCAATCTGCACAGGATATTTGCGCAACTTCATTGGAGCTGTGTGTTCTGACACACAGGAATAACTTTCTGTTTCTTTGCACGATATAAATCTTTGAAATAATGGATTTAGAAAGTTGCCTGTGAGGACCGCGAGTTGTTAACAAAAACTTGTTTGGAGGCATGCAGAAAGCCGGGATTGTAGTCGTAAAAGATACGGCGAATAAACAAAACGTGATGCCTTCCCCATCTACGGAGTGGGCAAAGTTATGACAATACGGGATTCATCTGGAGGTTGAGTAGCAAGGCTTTTTCTCAATTTGAGCGTGTTATGACAGTATGTTGTGGAATCAGGTGACATTACGTATGCTCGATATTACATCCTTGTAGCAAAGCCTTAACCACCATAGAAATATTCAGTTTGAAAAATGTAGCAAGAAACTTGGATGTATGCGTATTAGCGTACTAAATCTAGACAGGTTTTACGACCAGTGGTTGATTCTGAGCATTTCCCCTGACCGCGAAGACGCTTGTGCCTGTTGAAAATCAAAGTTGTGCTTCAACTAAATTTTCATCATTTATTTGAGTGCAACTGTTGAACTTAAATTGGAGCCAAGCACATCGGTGCTGATTTTGTTTGTAGGATGAAAGGAGTGCAATAATGAACTACCGACCCAGTGGCATAGGTACTACGAGCTAGGCATGCCAATGAGCTTCGAGTCCGTGCTTAACGCTTGCAGAAGTCCAATCACAATGATGTTTGAGGCAGGAAAAACGCACTGTACAATACGCTTCGTCATGGGGAGTGTGACTGCAGTAAGCCACAGAGCGATCTGATTGTTTGAGAGAGGGCATGCGTAATAACGGGTGCCACGAACAGTTCACGATTTCCTAGAATGAGGATAATGTTGACTACACAGGTATCTGAAGCGTGCGTGAATACATAGGAAAGTGTCCTCAGTCTATGCTGCAAGTGCTATTATATTGCGTGTGTTACGTCTCAGGGGAGAGCACTCGTTGTAGGTCGCTGTGTTTATTTTATGCCAGGTGAATACCACAGGCATACGAAAGTTTCGAATACTTATTAACAAGGCGACTTACTTTAATCTTTTCAAGTGAATATTTTGTCACAGCGTGCAAAAACGCACAAAAATCTAAATACTTTTATCTAAGAAACAAAAGCACTGTAGAAAGTTAATTGAAGACATTGCACCTGTACTGCTTGGCTGATTTCATCAAAAGACAAAGTTTTTCAGCTCTGGAAGAGTGGAGAAGTAAAGGTTACTTGTTCGATAATAAAGGTAATACAAATCTTTAAATCTGATTTTCCTAATCAAGTTTATTCATTTGCTTATTCAGGTAATCGCTGATGGGGCTGCATTATCCCATTTAATACATTAAATTTGAAAAGCGGTTGTTTTGAAGATACAAGCAAAAATGCACACGCAAAATTTGCTACAAAATTTTCAGGAATGAAGTCATTGCAACTGGCAATCGTCGTATGTTCATACTTGCTACAAAATTGCTCAATCCCGCACAGCATTTTTGATGGCGATTTTTGCACACAAGCTTACTGAGAATCCCAGAAAAGTAATGCCATTTCCCTGCTGGGTCGCGTGTGCTTTTAAGGCATTTTTTAGCGGTTAATAAACAGATTCAGCAATTCAAGGAATTTTTGCCTACATCCGTTGCATGAAAACAACTTCATTATCTATGGAGGTTACTGGGCATCGATAGAGGCCTTGCTAAAAAACACTGTTTTTGGTGGTAACCAAACCAGGGAATTTCAATCCGCAGTCCATGCAACTTCTAAAAGGTGTGCGATTGCCTTTCGGAGTATTTTGATGACCAAGTATTACCGGGAATTTTGTCTTGTTACTGCGGCAATAAACGTTTGATAAACAAACCACATTGCAGAAGTCACTACCAGCTTGTGTTCATGTGATTTGATGCTTTAAACCAACTACAAATGATAAATTATCTAACAACATTCGTACTGATTGTTTGCAATAAGGATACAAATTACACACGTATATCCCGACTTTAAGTTGTCAATAATAGGAGAAAATATATATTTTATCACGGTGACAAGTTTTATCGCTTAACCCAGGATTTCTCAAACTTTTTTTGTTGGGACGCCTTTGGAAAAGTTTGTCGAACTTGCGACGCACCAGCAATAATAATTTATTAAAGATGTACATAACAAAAATTTTGTTTATTGATAAAACAGCACAAAGAAATATGTATCATTTAAAGTGATGCTCGAGCTTGCTATTTTCACTATTTAGTCGAATCTTGGAAAAAGTTGTGAAACCGCCACCCGCATTAACCTCTCAAGGTTTATTCGTTATCAATATTTGGTTTTAATCACGGCAATGGCAGATAATCCCGTTTCGCATAAAAACGAAATGGCGAAAGGGCTAATCATTGGTAGTGATTTTTTGCCAAAGCTGGGTATTCGTTATTCAATGAAATCCAAAAATTTGTCGAGTTTCTTGAATTAAACTTTCTTTTCAGGAAGTCTTCACAGGTAAGTATAAGTGTAGGAGCAAGCAAATTTTTGGGGTTGCGATGGAAGTTTGCCAGAATTCTCCCAACTTGCCCGAAAAATTTCAAACAAAAGTGATCTCCAAAAAAAGCTCTTCCTATCAATTCGGGTGCCATTTTTTTCAAATCAAAGCATGTTGGGCGCCATTTTTGCTGAAAATTTCAGGTAGGTTGGGAAGGTTCTCAGAGTTTTTGCCCGGATTTTATGGGATTTTGCCTGGATTATCACCAAATCAAAACTTTTGGGGGTGCGTTTGCACCCCTGCACCCTCGCCTCCTACACCAGTGCAGGTAAAGTCGATTTAGTTCGTTTCTTTTTAGGGTGAAGGAAGACGGGTTCGGTTGGACGAAACGGTCATGAATCCATTCTTGATAAATTCTCTGGAAAGTACTGAGCAAATTTCGAGCTTAGATAGACGTTGCAAAAAATACTTTGTAAATTTGAAAGCAGGATTGTACATTTATTTTCAAGCAACTCATTAGATAGCGGTATCAACTTTAAATGTTGGGCAGCTTTTCCTTTCATCGTACTTACAATTTCGATTGTAGCAGGCAGTAGTAACTCATTCCTCATCAAGAGTGTGCGGCATTTTAGACTTACTACTTCTGTACTCTTCTTGTAGCATGCCAATAAAGTCCTTGGAGTTGCATGAATCGTGAAATGGACACTGGCGTTTTTAGATCATTTACTCTGCGAGAAAAAAAACTACCTAGTTTTTCACAAATTGCGGATGTAGTGATGTTAAATGACGCTCAAACGTATTTGGTAGCACGCTTTCAGTGACCAATAACTTGCTGCAAACAACACGCTGAGGTTTTTCTTCGTTCTACAAGATAAACGTGAACCCCAAATAACTGTCGTTATACTTGCAAGATTTTTTAGGCCTTTCATTTTCAATTGCGGATTTACGCTTAGGATGAAATATTAATTTCCTGTTTACACCAACTTTATTAATGTCTACTGTAACCTTCATTTGTCTTACGCAAAGTAAATTAATATTTGTGCAATGCGTTTATTAGTAAATAATAACGACAGTTACCGAATCATGCGATGGCAAATATAGGCTATCTACTGTCAGCATAATCGCACTTGAACAATAAGTGTTCTTTAGTAAAGTTATATAACTGCACTGAATTTTACTGTTATTAGTTCAATGAATAAAACTGCACTGAATTCACTTCTGCGCGACGCCCTTGGGAAATGAAAACGACGCTCCAGGGCGTCGCGACAAATGATTTTAGACTTCACCCATTAAAAGGCGCCATTGTTCCAATATTGGAACGCGTTATTTGGAGTTACGCAGCTTGCTTAGAAAGACGTTAACGTTTGTTTCCTTACAATGGTTGTCTCATGACGTAGTTTGCTTCACAAAACAGCCTTTGAAATTTGCAGTGATGTAAGTATCTTGTGTATGACGTCAATTTGTCATGTGTTTTTTTGAGTTTTTTATGTCCTGGTTTTGAAAGAGCACCACAACTGCAGTAGTAAATCAACAGCAATAAAACTCTTGTAGTTCTTTTGTCAAAGGATTTTCCAAAAGAACTGAATAATTTCTTATGTGCTCATTAGCCCACCATGCCACCACATTGTTTTTCTCTTGTGTGTTTCAGTTTTGGAACAATGGCGGGAAGTGTGGTAGTTTCTTCGATAGGCGAGGACTAGGTTGTGAAATCTTCAGCTGGAAGTTGTGCTCACAAGGAGATTGGAGCATTCAATTACTGAATGATGGAAATTAGCTACACAAATTAGTCAGCAAAAAGCTTTGAACATCATGATTGTTTGTTAGGTCATAAAATGTTTAGTAGCAAAGGTCTTAGTCGACTGTGAGGTCATACAGGTGGAATGTATAATGTTTTTGAACAGAGGTTGCTGTTTGTGGACTTGGAGCAGAAGCAGGCATAGGTGCCTAGTCCACCAGCAGGGTTGCCAATTTGGCTTTTATGAGGCCAAACTTGTAAGTTTTGGCCTCTTTTCAACTCCTTTGCCTTTTTTTATTTTTGAAAAAAGGCCAAATAAAATTTGGCTCTTTCTGGCCTTTTTTGGCGAATTAGATTTTTTATGTCAATTTGGCATGTTTTAAGATGATTTTGGCAGATTTCAGGGCACTGGCAGATTTCTAGACACAATTTCTGGACACAGAATGATAAATTTTCTTTGGAAACTCTCCACGAGAATTCGATTTTTTGTTTTTGCTGTTTCATGCTTATAGGTTTGTAGTGTCAGGTTACTCATCAGCAAAACCAAAATTTTCAATAAATTCATTCATGCAGTGAGCTTTGTTCTTTTTAGGTATAAAATATGTAAGTATTGCCTTTCAAACGCGTTTGGGTGTTTTAAAGGTGTCGTTGTGTAATCATCATGTATTTGGCTTTTTTCGGTGCTATTTGGCTTTTTTCAAGGTTGATCTGGCCTTTTTTGCTCATGACTACCTGGCAAGCCTCTCCACCAGTAGACTTCAAGCGCAAAGACTGAATGGCTTTTCCAGTATCGTTATTTTTCTTTATCGTGGTAATCTTCAAAAGCTTAAGTCATTCATGTGCATGAGCTTGTTGGTGAGCCATATTTGCAGTTAGTTATGACATAAGTGGTAATGCCATTTAATTTTGTCAGGTGTAGATTGTACAAGACAGTAATTTGGCTTAATGAAGCTATGGCAGCAGATTAATACCTGACGTTGCAGGAAGCTGTTCCACAAATATTAGAGGAAGATGATATAAATGTGGTTATTCTTCCTGCAAACGACGATGGCATTGCTGATGATGTAGAGCTAATGGACCATGAAAAGTTAATTCCTATTACATCAGCAGACGTAGCAGGAGAAGTTGAAGTGCAATAAACACAAATAAAATACATAGACTCTGGAAAATATTTGGATGAGACAAAGAAATCAACACCTCTTATCAGTGCAGAGAAACATGTGAACATATGATGATATCTACTGCCGATTACAGAACTGGAGCGTTTGGAGAAAAATCCTGATTTTGATTCTAAATCGCCATAGAACTCTTTGCCATCTACTTGAATGAAGATATGATTAGGTTAATGTGTAAACAAAGTGAATTGTGCTCCAGGCAAAAAAATTAACCAACTTTTACTTTGGATTCTACATATTTAATACAGTTTATTGGGATTTTACTCCTCTGTATACCACTCACTTCCACAAGAAGACTTCTACTAGTCAACCTCTGTTGATGCTCAAGCACCAGCTGTGGCATTGAGTATGTCAAGGACTCAATGCCAAGGTTTCGAGAGACTAAAAATATCTGCATCTTGCTGACAACACAGCTTTGCCTCCAGACTATGAAATAGCTACGCTAAGACCGTTTTTCAATTAGCGAGATTACAGATGAAAGTTTCTCAGTGGTGATGAGCAAATTGTTGGATAGTTTAGTCATCACAGTGTCAAGTTGTTCATAAAAAAAACAACATAATCGCTTTGATCACAAGCTTTGTGATTTGGCTTCCGACAAATGTTACCCGTTAACTTTGAAGTATACGAAGGAAAATCCAAAAATAGTCAACAAAACGAAGATAAACCACTTGGCACCTTAGTTATGTTACAAATACTTGAATGTGTAAAAGAGCATTTAGCTCGTACGAAGTTTACTTTATGATAAGTTTTTCATATCTCATGAGCTCGAAAAAAACTTAAAACAAAAGGGATGCAAGCCACTGGGACTGCCGTTTGAGGAAGTGATCTGTGAGAAATGTCAAGAATTAGCGCAAACACGTCATTGTGCATGCAAAGTTCAATAATGTAACTTTGATTTTCACGCCGTGCAGTTGCAGTGCACCAGCAGGTCTTGCTCAAATCCCCTACAACAAAAGTGACGTCACAAAATGGGTGGCGTCATGACAAAAATTTTTTGTGTGTAAATTCGTGACATATCAAGCGTAGTATCCACATTCCAAAGCAATGGAAACAGATGCATTTTCGTTGCGAATTTCTGGTTTGGCGAACAGCTCATGAATACAGAATAATAGACGATAAGAAGATTGAAAAGTTGCCTTGGTTTTTGCCACTGTTCCATTTTTGGAACACACGAGTTCCAAAAATGGAACTCATATGTTCTGGAGCAACTCGTAAGCTATATGAAAAATCTACAGAGCTCATTCAATCAAACTATGCTTTGGATTAGTTAGAAAACATCAAATAAGAAAATATAAGATTTTCGGCGCCTAATGTGTTTGACAAAGGCGCTTCCTGAGAACCTCGACATCACGGGTAGAAAGCCAGTGTACTAATTTTTGTATTATATTGTACACAGGAGTGGTTGCACATTTCGAATAAATAATTGATAAACCGAAATATTCAAAAGTAAGTTTGACCTTCCCACCATTTGTTGTACCTAATAATTGCTCACAAACAATTTGTCGATGAAGTTTAGTCAGCGAGAAATTGCCTCTTAGACGTTTTCTTTGTAGTGCACTTATATACATTAACTACTTTACTTTGCCAGAATGGTTTTGTTGTGACATACTTTATGTTGTGCAGACATCATCAAGTTGTACTCCTAAATATTCCTTCGACGAAAAATTGCTTTTTCTTCCATACAGCTTCACTAGCTGTGGCCAACTTGAAAGCTTTATTTGAATCCACCGCGCACGGCAAGGATGTCGGATAAAATCTACGCAATACTTCAAAAAATTTGTAAGTTGAACATATTTACTCCGTTGTTTTCATGGGTACAATATCAACGTGAACAAAAATGCTGTCGTCTTAATTTACCGGTGAAGCCATGTTAATCTCCTCTAAAAATAGTGCTTGGTTGCCCAATGTGAGCTCACCAAAATTGAGATTTTTCATAAATTCACAAAATACTGCAAATGTAAAATTCCAAAAGCAGAGTGATTTCTTTTCTAGAAAAGTGAAACTCATTGAAGAATTAAAAACAGATTTCAATAATTTATGTTTCTGTTGCAATCTTAGTGAAGAATGTTTATAAATGTCACTCTGTCTGGCTGTATTCGAATCATTCTAGTTTGCCACACATTTGATCACTATGATATTGTGTGGTGTATGTTGGTATTTCGTAAATAAACCTCAAGCACCTTTTTACAATATTGATATTTTGCTTTTACTGCCTGCATTGAAAAAGATTCTCTTGCTTGGAATGTGGTCCATGTTTTTTGCTTTTCTTAATGTTTCGTCATCACTATGAACTAACTTGTTCTGTTTGAAACTCAAGATAGAGCAAATTTTAGTATAGTTATGCTAATATGTAAGGTTGTACCTAAGAACACAAATTTTACTCCAGGTAGTGGACTTTCAATGCATCTGTAGAAAACTTCCTTGCTTAGTTTGAGAAGCATTCGCTGGCATGTAATGTTTAAGCCTGACAAGAATACATGGTCTTTATAGACATACAGTAGTTGTCCGCAAGGAGGCGTCAATGGCTGGAGCATGCCAAACTGGCATTTCCTTTCAATTGTGTCCTAGAGCTGACAGAAACAACTTAAAACCGCAAGAACGCATGGGCGTTATCCGCAAAATATTGTTGCTCTACTAACAAACACAATAGGTCGTTTGTTACTATCGGGAGTTTTGCGGGCGCCTGAATGACGGACGGCTGTTGACTATCGAGATCATTAGTGAACTTGTGTGTGTGTGTGTAGATGGTTTGTGGTGGCGGCTCAGCGGAACGTCCTTGTAACTGCCTTATCAGGTGAAATGAAGGTTGAACAAATATGTTCAACTAAATGACGTTTGTCTTTCAGAATATTCATTGGCACAAAATACTTTTTACAGATTTTAACTACTTTCTCTTGTTTGCAAAAAAGATTTTCTTTATGCGACTTTAGTAACTTTGTAACATGATTAAGGCTAACTGTTTCTATGTTTCTCGCGCCAGTCCAAACAACGCTTTGGCTCACTGCTGTGATCTGTGAAAACAATCTTAGTGCGGTGTTGCGCAAGTCAGGTCTCCGGACTGTGACTTTTTCTTGAGTTGCTGTTTTAACAAAACCGCAAAATGACAGAGTGAGGATCTCAGTTAGGGATCTCCTCCTTACTTGCTTTATTCTTTGACCTTGAAGCTGAGTAGAATAATGAAAAGAAAATAAGTTTCATCCAAAGATTTGTTCGAAACTTATTAGCTTTGCAATGTTTTCAGGATCCAAGCTTTGCTTGCTACACCAGAATACATGTAAAAATTAAACTTGTATTATAGTTCCTCCTAGAAAAAATGGCTTATAATTAAGCATTTTGTTGAAATGTCAAAGTCCAGATTTAGAGGGTGAATATTTAAGCAGATGGGTGATTTATCAATGTCTACGATTTATTGACAAGTTATATTGCAACAGTTCCGCTCAGAGATCCACAACAACCAGTTTTATGTACTGAGCTTGTAGCGAATGTTGGCTGATTGTTAGAATCGCTTTAATCAATCATGCATCTGCAATACAATTCAGCGCTGGAGTTATTAATGTGGTCTTGACAAACCTCGATTTCGTCAAGTACGCACTTTTTTTAGGTACTGCCTACGCTGTATTTACCTATTTCTTAATGGAGTTTTTTTAAGTTTGGGCGGATATTTTTTCTTAAAAATCAGTTTTACATTAACACTAATCCAAAGTTTTATTGCTATTGTAACGCTTACGTTTTCAAGTTTCCTGTTGGAAAATTCAGTTAATGCAGTTCAGTTACTTATCTCAACTAAAATGTCTTGAAAATGAGGCAAACAATTTGTTTGAAAAGTTTGTAAAATGTGCAAAAATAGTGTAACACAAATTTGTAATCCGCATTGAGCGGCAGCCATAGTTAACAAGTTTCTGCATGGTACAAAACGTGGTTCCTTCTCAGCAGGAACTTCACGTGTTTGCGCATTCACCATCTATCGAATGGAATCTTTTCACGGCTAAGTATCAGACATTATGATCTTAGCAGAGTATATATTTCGCCTACTGAGTGTTGGCATCTTCAGTTATTATTCAAATATAGCGTTCGCGCAGCGGTTCAAAAGATTTATCTTCATGTTTCAGTGTTAATAAAATTTAAACGAAGGGTTAGGGGATATGCTATAACAAAATAGAAAGTTGAGGAAAAATTATTTTGAAACTGCTCAAACAGTTTGTTGTTGCCTATATACAGCTATGACGATTACTGTATAATTAAATCAGTTTTACTTTCATACAGTGGCCCATTGCAAGGATGGAATCCCGGACCAGCTTTCCAATTGCCCAGAAACTACTAATTGTGTAAATGTGAACCAGAGTTCATGATCTGATACAGACGAGAGTTTTTTTTCAAGCAGTTAGCTTCAAACTGATATTGGTTAAAATGTTTTTACACTAGCCAATGAAAACTGGGGTCGGAAGTGCATATTCTGTATTTTGAAAATGTTAAGCATTTATGTAATTTGTTTGTTCAAAATTAATAAAAACTACAGACATTTCGGATTCAAGTCAGATGCTGAAAACTTTGATGAAGTTTCGATACCTTCACCACCTGTGCTCTTCTTATCATGCCAGAGCACATGCGTTATTCATGCATAACGCTGCCCCAGACGAAATAAGCAGACGGTTAGACTTTTGCAAATGCACCACCAACTATACCAACGACCAGTTCAAATCAAGTATGCGTTGGCTACAGCCGACTCCAAAACTGCACAAGGTTAGAAAAAGCAGGTTGAAACTAGTTCTAGTATTTGGTGCGTTAATGCACTGGCGAAGGCAAAGTCCCCTACAGTTGGTAATTCGAACTCCAGTGTGGTCACGTAGTCATCGCAGACCCTTGGCAGTGAGGTCGATTGACACGTATCTTGTCGGAAACTCCAGTTGCAACCAGGGGCTCTCCTGGTGTAATTGTGCATCGCCATGTATAGCCTATTTGGTCCCATGTGGTTTGCACCTCGATGAAAACAAATGAACAAACGTCCTCGAAGCATTCTAACTGTGATGAAAGCGCTTTGCACGCCGCCACTGCTTTTCCGCGATGCGTTGGCAAACACCGTCCGCGATGCGTTGGCAAACACGATGCGTTGGAAAACACCGTTGGCGAAGTCATGTTTCATTGCATATTATATGGTTGCACTTTCTGCGAAATTTCTCTCGCCACTGGTGTTTCAATACATATTGTATTATACGCCACTTGGTAACTGTGCTCGCACATTTGCAATTTTAGTCACTCGTCAATTATTGGTACATTTACGAAGGATAGAAAACCAATCCTTCGAGAAATTTGTGCAAAGTAACATCCAAGGTATAAAACCACACGTTTCCCGCCATTTCTTTGCTTTGTTTTAAAGCCACTAGGGCAGAATTCACAACCGCAAAAGCTCTTAGCCGTGACACTCGTAAAACTTCGAATTCCTACCTAAAACACTTTGTTGTGTGTGGATTTCAAAAGGTGGCTGTAACAATAAGAATACCTATAGAACATTGCACAAGTAAAAAAGAAGCTTTATTTGATTTATGTCAAAGGTGTTGTTTTTTTGACTCACTTAAGTTTCGAAACTGTGAAATACACGTAATTACACAACATTTTGGTCTTGGCTGGTGCTTACTCACACGATGTCTTCCAAAAGTAGGCTTTTCAGTGCTCGTATGTACATTTATTTCACTAGCTTGTGGCTATATTCTGAGCATTTTGTCTTGTCAAAGCAGGGAAAAAATGTTGAAAGACGAAGAGGCAGTTATTTTTTGGTACACAAACTTACTAAAACTCATGGTGCATGCAGGAAGTAGGTCAATAGCAGCTGAAGTATTAGTAAACAGTGCGTAGGCACAAGCGTTCAGCCACGTTCTATCGCAGTGAAAAGGAGTTACATCACGATAAAGATTTTCGGTGCGTCAGTGTTGAAAAGGACACCAAAAAAAGAAAATGGTATCGTGTCATTATTACATTCTAGAAAATTTTGCATTATAGAGCATTATAGAGATTGTCTTATAGTTTAAATTACTTAAATGCAAAAACTCCTTTTATAGTCACAAAACTATACACTGCTAGCTGTCACACTCTGAGTTGATTGGCTACTTCATCATGCTATATGCAAAAAGACTTGGCTGAGGATAAAATAGAACCCCGGTACGTTCAATTCATTTGTCAAATTACATGTCCTGCTAGTTTGCTGCATTGTTCCCATAATCGATAATTCGTTGTTTCAATTCAAAATAAGCGACTCACGAGGAAATGTAAATCGCAAATTTTCTCAGCACCAATGCCTGGTTTTATTTTTCAGTTTCCTTGTAAGATTATATTATGCTTTGTTAAATAAAACGATAAACCCTTATATTTGTCACATAAACCAGTTCAAATTAGATTTGTGTCAAAGGTGTTGTTTTTTTGACTCACTTAAGTTCCGAAACTGTGAGAATAGTTGCATAACATTTTGGTCTTGGTTTTTGGTCCTTATATTTGTTACATAAACCAATTCAAATATAAGGGCTTTGTTACATAAACCCTTATATTTGAACTAAATCTCAGACTACTTAGGCACATGAAAGGTTTTGGTTTATAAGACCTATGTCTGATTCATATTAAGCACGACATTAGTTAAAATATGCAATCCATCCCTCAACTTGAGAACCCTGGTTTACGCTTTTCGAAAAGGCAACTTTTTCAAGGCGATGCTAGTGCGCAATGATTAAAAAATGTTGTGTTGACGTTTCCTGGAATTCGCGTAACTGTAGAAGTAGGTGCACAATATAGACATTACTCACCACTAAGCAGTGACTAGAAGTTCTCTATGAACTGCGCGCCACAAGGAAAATCTCACCAGACAAAATCACGTTATGCACGTTATAAATCTCGATTCTTTCTATTTTTCATTTCTCTGTTGAATTCGATTGTTCATTGTTTGAAATTCAGGTTCACTTTATTTAAAGTCAAATTACTTTTTTGCCTATTTCAAAAAAATAGAAAAAGAAATCAACACATTATGCTGACCGCGGGAACAACCGGTTTTGAAAACGTCTGAAATGATTGCATTTAAATATGTATTTTTCAAAACACTTGCTATTTTACTGTGTAACTATAGCTCGTATAGCGGAAAACAATAGCTTCAAACCTTTACGATTTTTTATACCTCTGTGCAGGGTTTTGTAAGGCGTTTTATGATTTCAAAACGGACCCAAAAAATTCCTGTGCGGACCCATAAAATTGGTACTTCCACATTAAATCTGGACAACCACGAAAAGTTTTAGCTGAGTTGAATGGTTGATTCAATTAACATCCAAAACCGATTCGCCTCGCAACAAATACGTGCAGTGCAGACAGTAACCTCGCCTATTCATCATAATCATCTCTGAAATCTGATGCAACGCAACAATTGATCATTCGACAACTTTTACGAGATAAACAATTATGTTACGCAGTTTTTCTTTAAGGAAAATGTTACGTACCCGGTATAGGCCTGTTGGGATCCGATTTCTCTGATTCTAGGGACCGGATTTTATGTAATTCTAGGGAACCGATTGTAATTTTCTCTGATTTTAAGAACCCGAATCGGGTCCCTAAAACATCTTTAAAAAACGCTGCCGTTACGTAATAATTAACGCTTTGAATGCCACTGAGTCTCGCGCTTTAAGCAAGCCAAGTCTTTTCCACGGTGTCAGACGTTTTCAGCAAGCCAAGCCCTTTCCAGATTTTACACATTTAGTTTCTTGTGTGGGTATTTTCAGAAGATAGTGTCACACCAAAAACGTAAAGCCAGCCATCCAAGAATAAAGCAGCATTTTTGTGATAAGCCTAAACAAAAATGTCTTGCTGTTAGCCAGCCAGAAAGTGCAAACACCAGCACCAGTGAATGCAAAGGTTCCTTCGATTCTGTTGTGCAGGAAATACAGCATTCAATTGTTAGAATTTCAAAAGCATCGTCAGTTTTAGCTAGCAGTCAGTCATAAGCATCTGACAATAAGGTTTTTCAATCATGAATTAAGCTGAAGGATTTTGATGAATCTCCACAAAAGTATGCGTTCACTCTGCATGCTGAATCATACGTTTGGTATGCTCAATGCATCCAGCAGTTACCACCGGCCGAGGAAAGAATGGTAATATTTACACTTCCGAGCCTGCCAGGTCTCCACGCTCAAGCCACCTAGATAATCATCTCGGGTCTGATCAACTCGCAAATGGAAAAAAAACTGAACGCATTTCACTATTCCAGGCTAGTCATCAGGATCGCATTTCAGATAAAGCTAACACGGTAGCTGAGCGCGTACTTCTGGTTTATTGGGATTTGAAAGAAGATATAGCGAATCGAAAATTATCTTCATTGCCAACCATGATGGACCGCATTGGCCATAATGGTCGGCTTCGCGGCCTCCACCATAACAGTTATGTGGCAGTAACCGAGTTTATTTTGCTCATCTCGGAACATTTGAGTAATCGCATTGTTTCTGATGTGAAGCAGAGCCCATGTTGGGCTAGTGGTCGACGAGACAACCGATATTTCTGCAGTGTGCTGTCCATTCCACTTGCCACAGGCTGGCCGGAGTGGGGATTTTAAACTCTGCGCCGTGTTAAAACCAAGCAACGAAACCGGCTGCTGAATGTAACTCTGAATACTCTGATAAACGATTCAATGAGCGGTCCAGAAAGTCTTCACTAAAGGGGCTTTCATATTTCAATTTGTGGGTCTGGGAGCTTTGTTTGAGGGCTAAGGACACCAAGTCCACCATGGCAACGAGACTGCGTGCAGAGCAGCTCAATGACTAGGGCGCGCTTGAGATCGCTCATGAAATTTGTAACTGAAATGGATAAAAGAAATGGATGAAATTCGTGACTGAAATGGATAAAACAGAGAGTGACACAACGAGCACTAAAGACCGTAGAATCTGCAGATTACGAGTAAGAAACCGATGCATTCACTGACAAACAAGAGTTGTTTAGTGATGTGTTTAGTGATGTGATGTGTGAAATTTAAAAATATGTGTTGAAATTTTTGTAAATACAGTAGTACTAATTGTGCACTATGACTGTCAATACTGTAATAAACAATACGCTTAGAAATTATTTGGAACGTTTTGCTGAAAATATGCGACCTTATAAAATTTCTTGGTGTTCCTGTTAAACCAAACCTTAAAAAAAAACTGCCTCTGTGATCCACGAAATACGAACAGCAACGTCTGTGCTTTTACCACGCTGTGGTGGATTTGCACTTTTCTTTATGCTAGTCCCGTATGAATTATGCTTCACTCCTTCTTGCAGTTAAACATATAGTTAACTTTAAAGCAGTAATGCACAAGTCTTTTCCTATTTTCCGAATTGAAAAACTGGCAAACATTTTCTGGATTTAAAACATTGATCTTGGAGCTTCATAGTAAGCAATGCTCTTGTATCGAGAATTATGTAGTTAACATGGTATTAGAATTATTTAAGCATTCATCTTTATTGCCTACAATTAACCATTGGAGTTTTCTTTTGGTAAATTTTTCCTTTGCACTCTACATTAGATGAATCATTTTGGATTGCCTGTTTTCAATAATTTCTCTCAACTGTTAAAATTCCTTCACATCTGAGCGTGTAGAAATACTTGAAGTACATCTGCTTAGAAAGACCAACGACTACTAAGACACACAATTCTGTTTATCACCAGTCGTCAGTTTTATGATGGATATATTTGTGTTTTAATGTGCTGTGCATCCTTAGCGCGTGATTTCAAGCAATTTCTACTCGTGATTTGATCCAATATACTTATTTATCAACAGAATAAACCGTTGACATGGTATCCTGCTAACACTGATCACGGCAATTGGGCGCGGTTTCCGGTCGTTCTGGTGAACGCTCTGTGCTGTTGTTCGCTGTTATTCTACACTGTGCCGTTTAACGTTCCTTTATTCTGACTTTACATTGAAATGTATTGGAGGGGTTTATTGCATTTTTGAACATATTCAAAGGAGGCAATTAAACTTACGTTACTACTGGAGAGTTATTAACGGACGAAGTGGTGAGAGCCTTCAATTCGCCTTCCTTTGCTTGGCAATTGCAAGACGTCAGGTCGCACAGTTGGGAGACTGACTCGCGCTCCTGCAACAAACAGGTTGGCCCCTCAACTTGTAGGGATCTCCGTGGAACCGTAAACTACAACGCGTCCCCATATCTATCAAGTTCCTACAGTTCTAAATGCAATGAATCGCAACGCTGCCAATCATTTCTTTGTATTACAAACAAACACATATCCTTGAAATTCACTATGCAGGACGCATTTGTAAATGTAATGTTACACGCATTGATACTTGCACTGAGCCTTTTTTGTGGTGTTCTGAATCAAATGGCCAGCGAAGGAATAAAAATTAATTTGAGGTACATTTTTCATGCTGGTGCTACAGTAACTGGAAATGTTGTCGAGGTGCCCATTTGGTTGTACGTTAACCTACTGACATACCACCATGCTCAACATCTCTGTGAAACCTCGCGTTGTGCTTAGATAAATGACAAACTTCCTTATATGGAGGTGTTTGGAGCAGTTATATTGATAAATGGGTAAAAAAGAAACTTGAAAAGTCTTGCATCTGAGACCATTAACGTTTTGCTGTTACACCCACAGCGAAAAAAGAACGTGATAACTGTCGCGTTCCTTTTCTGGCGGATGTGGTACATTGTCAGCACACGTGTCGCAGGAAAAATTTAAGCAATGATAGAGACACCATAAAAAGTCCTTCGCTCATTTTGTGTCATCTACAGAACCATGCTCTGACGCTACTTTAAAATCATCGTGTCGTATAAGTTTCAACCGTGCAGCAATTCTAGGCTTTCGAAAACTTTCCGCTGCTTCATATTTACGATGCAGGGCGGATGATGCACCTGTTGCAAAGGACGTTGCAGGACTGCAGCAGTCGGACGTGCCTGCAACGCTTAGGGCATATTCAATCATTTTATGAGTATAATGTACTGCCGAAGCAAGTACATTTAATCATTGTAGACTATGTTTGAACGAAAGCGAATTAACTGCCGCTAATGCAGGTTTACAAAGGCTGGTCATTGATGTTTGTTGCGTAATTACTTGCTTGGCCCAAAAAATGAAACCTGGTTGAAAATCAGTCAACGGAACGTGAACAGATTAAAAAGTTTCATTCAAGCTCAATACTTTCAAAATAGGAAGTTTTCAACTGAAGCATATCAGATAATAACGGGAATAAGACTGGTTTAGTTATTTTGTTATAGATCCCTTTTCAGTGCTTGTGACAAGAAGACATAAAGTAATTGTGGCAGTCCATTAAGAATTTTTCATGTTTCTGCAATAAACATGCTCATCAGCTCCTCCTCAGTTAGTAGTTGTTTTTATCAAGATAACCAATTTTTTCGACATTGGCTGTCATTACGAAAAACGCGGATAAAAAGTCTTTCAAAAGCCCTTGAAAAGTTTGAGACGGTTTAAAATTGCAATTTCTCACCTGTAAACATTGATAACATTGATGCTCAGTTGATCACCAATGACACCGATGGTAGCTGGAACTATTAAAATTGTTGCATTTGCACAGTAAATGCAACATGCCATNGGAAACTATAAACTAGTGCTCTTCCATTGTAACACTTCGCCAACTAGCCGAGCATCCGCAAGAAGACAATTGAGATGGACCGTGTGAAGGCCATAGGACAAAGTGGCTCATTTCCTGCAGTAGACAGTCTGATTACAACGTTTTGTTCAGAAGTGCATCCTCATTGCGTTGGTTGTCAAATGGTTTTAGACGTTAGCACTTATTTACCGTGGATAGCATGGATGAAACAATGGCTCATGCGTGGTGCAAGCATAGGGGAATTTCTCTTTTTTATTAGGAGAGTTGTTTTTGTAGCATATAATTACTTCAGTTGCAAGTATAATCGGCAGGTATTTATTCAGATGGGCTTAACGATTTTTTCCAATCTGGGTAGCTCGTTTGTATAATTTTAAAATCAAGATTTTCTCATTGGAAGATCATAGCACTGACATTATGAAAACTATTATTCAGAATGGAAGGTAAAAGTTTTTACACAAAGACGTTACAAGCATAAGGGTCCAAAAGAAATTGTTAATTGTCCTAATTAGCGCAATAGAAAAATTTAAGTTTAAAAATGTGCGGTTTCTGTAAACTCAATTCAGTAAATTTACCCCTTGGACAGGTACAATTTATCCCAGGAGTGCATTTAGCCCAGGTCAAGAATATCTGGTTTGGAGATTTCCGGGAGCATATTCTTAAAAATGCAATCTTATTAAAATCTTGCTAAAATGAAATTGAAAAACAGAGGCGACATATTGTGCTAATACTAACTCACAATCTTATCTGCAATCCATTACAAAACCTTTGGAAGATATTTGCTTTTCTTTGTAAAATTATTTCTGAAAAATCTCATATACGAGACTGCTTTCGATCAGAAAAGCAAACACAACTTTGAATCTTACTCATTCTAAAATGATATATGTGGACATGAAAAATTTAACGTCTAATTGTTTGCCTTGGAATGCAATATCGGTTAATCTAAGTTTTACATGTTTTTATTGGAAAAAATTAGAAGAATTATTTGTAGTTTTGCGCAATGTTAAGGAATGAAAAAGCGAAAATAGGATGTTCATTCTGTGATCAACTTGCACCTGCAACAACACTTAATTTAAAAAACGCTATCCAGGAAGCTGCAACTACAGGCTTTTGGCCATCTATTGTATCTATATTTTTAATGTACTGACGGCACCTTGTTGCACAGAGAGTTATTGTAAACAAAAAGTGAATGTGCAAGTATTGCTGCTACTGCAGTATCAAATTATACACACAGCCGTAGGTGATTAAAACTTTCCTACTGAGCTAGCACTCAGTGCCTTGCCATGGCAGACAATCTTGAAACGTCGATTTTCTCTAACCAAAGTGATGGAGGACGAGCGTTAGCTGTAGCAGGTGAGAACAAATGTTTTTCTTCAAATATTAAACAAATTTTCTCGACGCTCAAATAAACCTGGTATACCTAGTACAATACGTCATCAACTTCAAACACTCCATTTTCTCTGCCTTTATTATTGTGGACGCAAAATTATAACTGGCAACGAATATTTCTTATTAAATACTTTTGTGATTTGCAAAGATCTGAGAACATATTTATTTCCGTTTGTTTAAGCAGGATTACTACGGTTGGAACCTTATCAAGGTGGACGCCTGTTCTTCAGTATTTGAATAAAAGGGCATCTCTAATTGGTGGACGCAGTCAGCTGTGTGTTGATTTCTTCGTTTAACTGCAATGTTTTGGTTACGCTTTGGGTGCGTAACACATCATCCTGATTTTGCTACAAGATTTTGTTGTTTAGCAACCGTGGTTTCAATTAGGACGCCACACGCAAGTTGCTCAGAAGAAACAGCCTTGAAAAATTTAGTCTGACTGGTTTTGACAAAAAAATTCAACGTTTTTAATGCAGTTTACAAAACAATGTTTAAAATACGTCCAAAGTATGTGCTGAGCATTCCAAGTTCAAAGACATAAACTAAACTCAAAGGTATGGTCCAATCAAAGACATCCACATTATGTATGAGCGTTTTCGTGTAGATGCGCTTGCATCAATTTGCATGGGCTCGAGGCTCCCGCACACAGGGGTCCAGGAGGTAATTCTCCCCATAATTTCTCCCAACTTTCCCAGAAGACCCAAACAATTAAAAAATACGAACGTGATACAAACCAGTCATGCTACTTCTGCGTTTTACTTGCCCTTGAAGAAAAATTAGATCTTCAAAGTAAGCTTGCAATATGTGTAGGAGGCCCTGTTTTGTAACCATGTGATCTTTACCGATATCCAATTCTGCGAAATGCTGCGCACCTCATGACAGTCGCACCATTTTGATATAATTTCTACTGCAGAGAGATTTTAAACAGCAGGGGTGCAGTTGAAACCTGAAGCCTTGTGGTTTAAATTTCAAGACGAAGACTTTGCAAAAAGGCTGAGACGAGACAAGGCCAAGACCTGAATATTAGAGATGGAGACTCGAGACCTGAGATTCGTTTGCTTAAAATTGGTGCCTATTTTTATTTCTAATGCTTCATAAAGGATTTGAATTATTTTCGTATTTTTTAAGAGCAAGACGTTTTACTGACGGTTGACATTTAAACAATCAATTTTTCTAGTCAGTTTTTAGTGTGACTCATTTTATAAAACATCAGGTTTATTCAAATCGTTAGAAGTCACGAGACAGACCGAGATTGGGACTCATCGAAACACGTCTCGAGGCCGAGACCTAGTCTCCATGCATGCTTCATTAGTGTTAAATAGAAACGGGAAGGATAAAATGTGCACATCAGAAGGGATTCGGAGATAGAAAAAGCTCACAAAAGTAACTTTCAAACGACGACAATGCAATATCAATCTTCTTCAATCGAGTGAACTATTGAGAAACGTTTTCGCAAGTTCGCGACGAGCAAACGGCTTGCAAACTTCGTAGAATATTGTAGGGAAGCTTAGAAGCAATCATTTTGTGAAATTCTGTCTAGTAAGCTTCCAAGAGTGTTTGCAAACGTTCTGTGCTTTTCTCGTAATTTTTACTGGGTTTCAAACTTACGTTTCTTTTCACATATCATGCAGTAAGTCATCGAAGTTGGTTGTACTTTGGTTCAGCATTATTCATAATTTTCTAGCATGGCTGTCTACTTAATTTAGGCAAAAGTGATATCAAAGCAAGCTTTAGCTGTCATATGTTAGTGCAGCATTTGCGGTTGTTGTCTTGAAAATTGCAGCCGTTTAACGGACTGACAATTTTACATGATATAAAAATATCAAATTATTAATTACTGTGTTTTAAGTACAATATTTTAACATATTGTTGCAGCAAATACCCACGACTATGAAAAGAATCTTTTGATTGTCGATGACCCTGTACGGGTTTTACTCTGGAATTGAAAACCTAATTTAAGTTTGGAAAAAGCAGGACATTTTATGTAATAAATGAATTAAAAGAAAAATGTGTCCATGTGTACAACCAACCTTCGTAAAATGATCAACCCTTGAGTTCTTTATTGATATAGACAAGGTAGTGCCGGTGATTAATAACGTATCAAGTACGACAATGATCGGTTGAAAGATTTAAATTTGCTCACTGTTCATTTTAATTTTTCGAAACGTTGAACTATCACATTGTGAACGTTTTTATGTCTTTAGAATAACTGCAACTAAAACCTGGGCGTCTTGATGATGAGGTTGTGTAGTGTCAAAGGTTTTATTAAAATTCTGTTCATGAAATGACTGCCATTGAACAGACAGTGACGAGCATGCCACAAACGAGAGTGACATTTGTAAAACTAGGAATCCACTACAACTGACTTACTGATAACACTGAGAAAACTTGCACACTATTCACAATGGATGGCCACATAAACGGTAGAACCGAAACTCATAGATATCTCCACGAAACACGACGCCCAAAGAAAATTATTGAAACAACATAAGAGGAAAACGTATGAAAATGTTTTCACCAAAATTACGCACCTGGTTGCTCTTGAAATATTTTTACAGGATGACAACATCAACCACACAAGATTTTACAACTCACTGAGGTAACGGTACACACCGTAAAAATTTCAAAGTATCTCTTGCAGCAAATTTGCTTTTGTCCGCTAGTGCCATGTTACTTCACGAATCACACTCTTGAAAGGCACCGTCTGTATTGAGTTATACCTCAACATTTTTCCCAATTCGCCAAGACAGCATTCAAACAAAGTCTGTTGTCTCTTATATTTTTCTCACAGCTGCCGTTTGTGCTACATTATTTCTAAATAGACGTCGTATATTTATTCACAGTTTCTACTGGTTTAACAGCTGAATCTTCAAACACTGAGATAAACTGGCCAAAGGTTGTTTGCTCCATCGTAATCAGCGTCATCGGCTTGCTTGGCAACGGAACAGTCATTTTTGTTATCCTAGTGCTTCGGGAATATCGGAAATCAGTCACCCACTGGTAGGTGTGGTAAAACTTTGAGGCAGGCGAATACAGTATTTCAGTAGTCCTGGGCTTCACCCGAAACTGCAAATCTGATGAGGCTGCATTTCGGGATTTCTGCATTTTTGGGAAACTGAAACACCCTTTAGCCATCATTGTTTTCACGTCCAATCTGCCTGGAGTGGTGACTCCTGACAGGGCTTCAACAGTGGATCAAATAGTCTTTTTCATGGTAGACTGAGCTATTCAACCATACAGGTTGATCAGTGTACGTATTGGAAACCGACAGGTATGTGGGACATATCTCTGCACTCTGGAAGCCCCTGCGGATGAACATCGCCCGAAAGTATAGGCCATATCTTTGGCGGGGACTGTCTGGGCGATGCGAAGTGCGGACGACTAGTGGCTAGGCAACTCAGTGACAGTAGTCCTTCCACAGCCTCGCTTTGGATTTTGTTCCAAGCAATCATCCTCTCTCGTATTTTTCTGCCACTACTGCAAATTTCATCAATGAGGTTGCTTTCACTCGTTATGATCGCACTATAAATCAAGAAAAGTTGACTTGGCCCATTCAAAAACTTTAACTTGACTTCTTTCATAAGTTTTCAGCGTAAGCATTGTATGTTTTAGATGAAATCGAGATCAAAACCTGGCGTTTTTTTTAAATAGCTGCTTTGATTTATGCCTTCGATCGGGATGCACTTGCAAACCTTCTTTTGTGGATTTCCATTACATTTTGTTCTTTGTTGCTAGTCTGAGATGGAAAACACTCAGCTACAGTAAATATTTCACTTGTGGTCCTTTCTTCCAGGTACGTGCTGCAGCTGGCTCTAGCTGATTCTTTATTTCTTTTGACCCTGCCCTTCAAGACTTCTGAGGACATCAACAAAAGTTGGATTTATGCTGAATGGATGTGCAAGGCAAAAGAAACTGTACTTTTCCTCAACTATTACGCATCGATCATGTTTTTGATGGTAAGAATTTTATCTGAAGCAGTATGCAACGAAGAAGAGTCTAATGTAAGGTACTTAAGAGTGAGGTTGACGTTGCTAAGAAAAGGGGTTAGTTTGCACAATGTTTATCAAAAATTTTTTGAAAAAGGTTGAAATACACTATACATCCGTTTGGACTACATAAATAAAAAGCAGCTAGAATAATTTGCAGCACTTTTGGCAGATAATGAGCATCGATCGTTACGTGGCGGTCTGTCACACATTTTCCGATAGACTACAGAAACTTCGCAAACCCTTATCTGCGGTTGCGACGACAAGTTTCACCTGGACGATTTGTCTATTGCTCTGCACCCCTGTTATGTTGTACAGTGCAGTGGCCGGGGTTCAGCCGTACTGCAATTGCGAGTAAGTTGTTTTTTTTGCTGATACCATCAAACAGCTTTCTGTGTAGCCGATTGCCCGTTTAGCCCTATAACACTTACTGAACTGTAATGGTGTACAAGCGGTATCTGGTGTATACTTTCCATTGACATCAAAACGTATTTTCCTCGTATACCACTCTAGTTCGCGCTACTTTGCATTTTGGAACAATTTATTTTAAGTCCATGAATTCCATCGGACAATTTAGGCTTTTCTGTCGCATGCGTCAGGCAAAAGATTGCAAGCATAAATCCAAAACTTTTTTCTGTATCTGCCAAAATAAATTCCCTATTTGCTTTGGACGAATACTGTTGTTTGTAATTTTAGGTTTTGTCGAGATCGTAGTGCAAATGCGTAAAACGTAAGAACGAGCCCGTAAAAGTAGCTGAAGGTACGCACGGAATTGTTTCCATCTCCGAACACTGCCACGACTGGAATGGCAATACGATGCGGTTGTAGATTTAGTTCCATATCGGAAACGTTTTTCTTACATTTTCGGTGAACTCATAAACTTCCTAAACGCCATACAAATGAAAGCCTCTTGCGATAGTGAGTAGCGAGATAGTTTTCTGAACTGGTACGAATAATTTTGATTGAAGTATTTTACTAAAATTTTCGTAATGCAGTTTGCAACCACGTAAATGAAAGCCTTACATTAACTAAATAATTTGTTTTGCAGATATGTCTTTCCGAAAGAAAAGCTTTCTGTTTACGATCAAAACAACTTTACTGCTGTTTGCCTCAAAGAAGGATTTAGGGGTGAAAACATTTCTCTGTGTTTGCAATGGAAAGGAATAGTGGTATCCGGCAAAGGAAGCACGAAGCACTGCACGTTAGTAAAGCTAACCAGCTCTAAAGTGTAATGACGTCAAAAAACAGAATATATTTTATTGTAGTTAAATGTGTGGAGTTGAAGAATGTTAACAATTATTTCTAAATGAGTTTTAAGTCAGGACGTTAACTTCTTTACATCTAGAGTGGGTTGTTGCACATCACATTTTAAGAGAAAACAATGCTTGAAATGTCCACAAATCGGAACGTCCTATTTCACTCTGTTGCAACATTTAGTAAATTACACGTATACCACCAAAGTTATTATTATACCTTCTGCAACTTTTTCAAGGCTGTAATATATCTAATACGATTTCGAAAGACTTCTAAATTTCACTGTGTTCCCAATTTTGAGTAAGACTGTTATACAAATATTGCCAACATGAAAATCTTTACGTTTGTTTGATCAGCTCACTGACATAATTCAAATGTTGTTAGCCATAACGCGGTTCCCATGAAAACTATTTCAAAATTGATGAAAAGCAAGGTAATAAGCAGCACATTTTCTAAAATGCTTTTAGAAAAAATTTACCATTCAAAGCAGGGGTGGGGAACCTATATTTACTATCTTGGGCCGCATAAATCGTGGATTAACGCTGGCGGGCTGCAAATAACAATTGATTTTATCCTATAATTCTACCTTTATTTTACTAAGAGGGATAGTGGCTTTTTATGACATACTATCTCAAGTACCTGCTTGTCATGGACCTTCGTTTTGACGCGATTTTGTACTCTAAATCGGGTAACGAAAATTCTGATGCGGGCCATATCAAATGTTCACGCGGCCCGCAAGTTCCCCACTTCTGGTTTAAAGAATTGAGAGTATGGGTTGATGTTGAGCTGCATTCTTTTCAAATTTTTACTTTGCATAGAAGTATTTTGAAAATGATGTTTGATCTTGTTTTAGCATTTTGCATCGTCTGTTCTTAATTAATATTTTTTCAGAGTTTTAAATAAATTTGTTTTCTTTGCTTAATTTTTAGGGTTCCTTCGAAAGGGGTAAAAGATGTTTTCGCAGAATATGCAAACACGTAAGTTACCTGACTCAGTGTTCTCAGATTTTAAATTAAGTTGTTGCACTGTTTTTTTCTGCATATTTTAAAGCTTTGCTTTTTTCGTTGATCTATCACAAGTCATTTGTTGCCTTGATGCTCAGCATTTCAATTCCAGTTTATAAAGCTCAGTTATTTGTTAGGCTTCTGAACTTTTTATTCATGCCAGTAGGAACGTTTACCCATTTAAGAAAAGAACTGACAATGTTTTTTACGTCTGGCAATGATCATGCCATTCTCAAAGGAACAGACTTACTGTTGATTAATTCGAAACTGTTCGGATATGGTTGTCGGTCATGGCTGCCATGCCTGTGCGAACAGGGCCGGCAGTTGCTGCAAATAAGATGATTCTCAAAGAAAGAACGCACCGACAGAATAGTTATAAAGTTACAGCTTTGAGTCAAGGCTTGTAATTTTAGCAGACGTTTTTAAAACTCTTTTCTGATAAAAATTACTTAGACCACAACGGTTGTTTCGTTTTTGCAGGAACGTTGTGCATAAAGTTGAAGTTTTTTAAAAGAGCATATTATCTAACACAAGCTGTTCGATTGTACTTAGCTCGTCCAGAATGCCAGAAAGATCAACTACATCTACGTCCACGCATTATGTTGATTAGAATGGCAAGATTAGCGTAAGGGTAACAATGTGTCTCATGAAATCTACTTTGATTTAAATAATATGAAATTTTGCAGTGATGGTTATAACTACAATTACAACTACGATAACGGAGGGCAAAGCCCTGAAGCAAGCGGAACAGGAAGTAACATCAGTGGATTCCCCGTATTGAATAATTCAAACGCAAGCATTTCGAGTATCAATCTTGGCGGTTCTTCAATAGGAGACCTATTGCGATCGGAGCAATCGACTGCAACCCTTGATCAGAACAATGCCATCTCTCCACATTGCACTTATCGAAATAGCAGCCACGGCTGGAAAGCTTTCATGATTTTCAACTTCGCAGCGATGTTTGTTCTTCCGGTTTTGGTGAGTTTGCTTAGTCGTTGCCGCGATTAGTTTTCGGTGGTTCACTGTATGCAGGTCATTTGCAGATGCAATCCAGTTTTTTCTTCTGGGTGTCGCAGCTGCCTAGTGAAGCGCAATTGTGACTGTAATCTGTACTTATTCGACTCTGAATGCTGTTAGAACAAGTTTATGCCCCTTAATGGCGTACGTTTCTTCAATCGTCGAAGTGCGCGCCTTTAGCTTTAGGATAAACAACTGTAATTGTTGATAAGGTTCAAAATTGTTTCATTCTCTTTAGCCACAAACTATCAATAACTGCTATCACAATATAATGTTTTTCGTTACTCGCAAACTGAAAAAAATCTTTTGTTTGAAAATAATGACAAACTATTACATGTTTCACTACAAACAGGTGTTTTCTAGATTTAATCAATAGAAGGTTTAGCCTGCTCACTCTAGCGCATAGAGTGGAAGGGCTTGCAATTCAAGCACTGACGAAACGCAGAGACATAACAGCAAAACGGGGCAACTAGGTTTTGACTCGTTTCAAAAGGGGGCCTGTATTCAGAAACAGGGCATAGCTTGTTGCTATTCCTTAATTCGCAACTGCCTGAAAAAGAAAAAACAAAATTGTTTTGTGTATGTGCAATTTAAACAGGGGTGCACAACCTTTTCGCTATTGCCTGAAGCATTACGTTTGTTTTTATGAAAGACAGCTGCCAGTGATCTCAAGTTATTCTTATGAATTACGTTTCGGAATAGGATTTATCCGATAATATGCCATTTACTCGTGCCTATAAACAAAATGAAATTCCAACCATTTTAATGAACTTATTCAAGCACAATTCCACTCGTTTTTTGTCCGTCATTCTACTAAGTATCCGCATGCAGTAATCACAGTGTTTTCATTAATGCGCGGCTGCCATGCAAGTGGCATGCCCACGGCCGCATCAATTTTTCTCGAGGCCGTAGTTTGTGCACCCCGGAATTAGGAGATCATGCAGCCAATTTCTTTCAGTTTAAACAGATAAAAAAAATTGTTTTAGATATGCTGGAAAGAAATTTGGTGACGCAGAAGACTTTTTTCTGCAAAATGTAAATGGCGAACTTTCAAAAATCCAAATGCATCTTATAATGAAAATGACGGCCACGAAAAACGATGTAAACGACATTTTGCAGACGTTTCGGTAACTCCTGCTACCATTATCGGTGCATTTACAATTGTGAATCTGCTTTGAAATAGGATAATGTTTTACGAGAACACAGCTTTCTTCAACAGAAAACGGCCTATATTAAAATACAGGTGATGATTGTTTGCTACGGCTTGATTGTGAGAAGGCTATCAGCTACAAAAGTCCAGTCGGCCAATGCTCCCAATCCATCGGCGGCAGCCGCGCACCATCCCAGTGGCAAGAAAAGAAGAACGAGCACGAAATCCGACAGGGACCGTCAGCGTGTCACCATCATGTGCGCAGCGTTAGTCACGTGCTTCATTGTTTTGTGGTTACCTTTCCATGTTACCCACTTGGCAAAGTTGGTTGAAATAAAAGTACCCTTTTCTAAGGTAAGGCGATTGTTTTAATTCCAAATTTATTTACGTTTTTCATACGAGCAACGTGCTTTGCATCTTAGCATCAAATTTTTGATTTTCAGAGCCACATTTGTGAAAATTTGGCGGTTGCTGGATCGCTGCTTGCTTACGTCAACTCAGCTTTTAATCCATACCTGTACAGTTTCTTGGGGACAAGCTTTGCACGAAGATGGAAGTGAGTAGCTAGTCTTCATTTTTATCATTTAAAACATTGCACACTCTGTATTGACAAATTCTATTCATTTTTTGCTTTGACGACGGTACATAATGCATTTTTCATCGCATTACAGTCATCTTTAAATCACAATTCACTGTGTTGATTAGATGTGCTGTAAAGCATTTTACTACAAGGAATATTTTTTTGTTAAGACTGGGATACATTTACAACATAGCCATTACTTCTTTGCACGGTTGCATTTAAATACACTATGTGTCAGCACCGAATCTGTCCATATGCAGTTTTTAAATCCTGCTAACTGCTGTCGCTTTGTTTTGTTTGCGTGGGGTTTCAAAGCTACGTCTTTAATTGATGTTGAAATGCAACGTGCAAACGGAAAATGTGCGTAAACAAATAACTATTACTATCATCAACTTGCTCTTTGCACGAAAATGGTGATCATGCCACTGGTGCAACATACCTTTTTCATAGCTGCTTTATATGCATCTTCTTTAATGTCACTTGGCTGTTTATTTGGCGGAATAGTGTAAATTAATGGAAAAATATGACGTTGCACCTCTACTTTAAATATTTAAATCAGTACTTTTTGTGACAGCGCTGCATCTTTTCACCGCGCGCTACAAAACTATTTGGGAAACTACTTTTTCAGAAAAGGAAGATCAAAACACATTGAAGAAAAAATATTATATTACTTGAAAAAAGTTTGTTAAAGTGAAAGCAGCTTTGCTTATAAAACGTGTTTCGGTTTAGCCAACTTTGGCATTGAAATTCTTCACCTGCAATGTCATCATGAACTAACTCAAGAGCGATGAATTAGGTTTGTGGCACATTTCAGAAGGATATGTTCCCTGTTCGTGTAAGTTTCTATAAGCAATAAGAGTCTTATTAATTTATAAGCAATAAGTAAAAATAGTTATAAAAGTAGCTTAAAATCTTCGAAACAAAGCTGCAGTGTATTTAAATATTTTATTAATTTAACGACAATCTTACAAAAGGTGCTAGTCCGATTGGTGCAATTTTTCGTGTCACGTCGAGCTTTCGAAAAGTACAGCAATACAAGAACACCACAGTAAGCATAAAGAAAAAGAAAAGACAGTTGTAGCTAGTACAGCTAGGATCTTCTACAGGATTTCAGGAATTCGTCAACAGCATTAAGGACAGAAACTGAAATAGAGATCGACTCATCAGGTACACCAAATGAAAATAAACGCAACAATTCAACGTGGCCCAAACGGTCAAGCGTTGCAGCTAGTCCACATCTCGTCAGAATTTCATGAATACTAACAGAAAGTGCTGTTCGAACTGTGCGGTGAACGTTGCAGTGAATTAATAGGTGTAGTTCGGACTCAACATCGCCGCATGCACAAAGTGTATTAGTGCAAAATAACAAAAACATTTATTGCAAAATTGGTGTCCCCGTTGCTTTCCCTAATCGGTAAGTCATGTTTAGCCTGCGATGGTAATATAAAAGCGAATTATTTGGGACCATTTTCACGTCAGCTAGGGTGGTATAACTTTCAGCCGGTGTCAGGCGCAAATGACAAATTTAGCTAAAACACCGTTTTGATGCCTGTATCATATCTGCAGTATTTTCACAACGGTAGAATGATCTCCAATATATGTATCGTTTATGCAAACTGGTGATTGAACCAGTTTCGGTCCGAGGGCATAGAACAGTGTACCACAAGTAAGTGGAAATCAATAAGGTTCTTGAAAAAGGTAGAAAAGGCAGCATATTTTTCAAAATTCTCATTCAGCTAAAAGCTGTTCCCAGCTACGTTCACTGCGCATAAAAGCAACACCTTTATGAAAGATGTCAAACTTAGAAATGAAAACTTGAACGAAAAATGAATTCGAGATTCTGACTAGCTGTCAAAAATTTGTTTTGCCTGAAATTGGTTTATTAAATGTACATTGTTTAAGTCAAATGATGCTTTTCATGTGGACTTAGGACCCACTGCAAGCTAGACAGTGTTACATGTGGAAATCAGTTTGCAAGGTTTCAGTTTCTCCTAGTTTTTAATCTAAAAAATCGCTGTGGCAAGTTGCTTCTAAAAAGAATTGCAATGATAGCCGTTGTTCTAGAAACGACAACTACAAATGTAAAAAACAGGTCATTCCATTTTGATGCAATTGATAATTGTTTGTTGTTGGCCACGCTTGTGCATTATCATTTGGTCATGTACAATTGGTTAGTATTTTATGTAGGATAACAATGTTTTACGATTTCTGCTATTCAGTGTTTGAATCAAAATGGCATTTGAAAAGCAATTTGTTTTTTTCTGAGAACAAAATACCAGTCGTCTTTGAGTTTTTATTAGTTTCGGCTTAAACTTTCAAAAATAGTTTCTGTTTGCTTTGGACATATCGCTGCCGACGAAACAATGCAACAGTGTAAACTGCGCAGACGTATGCTGGTAAATTACGAAAAATATAGTTTGAATGGGTTTACATTAAGAAAAGAGTTTCGAAGAGAAAGAAAGAAAATGTTTTGGGTTTGTATTCAGCACATGCTGTTTTTTTCATATCACGGAATTTTATTAATATTGTTTTTTTTGCAATAGCTTTGCCTCCACAAGAGGCGATCTTCTCCATTTGTTGTTCAAAGTGATCCAAACAAATTTGACACAAGAAAATACAAAATCATTCATTTGATCAAAGTTTTCTATATTGCTTTATAAGAAAAAACCCTAAAACATTTTCGAGGTAAAGCTTTGGCTATTTTATGAGTTTTACTGAATTTATTCAAACTGTTTTCTTTAATGCTGGGGTGGAATCCTCTGTTTTTTTGACGATGGTGATGGATCGCGTTGTGAGACACAGTAAACAAGTGCTACAACATCAGTAAGCCAAGCTTTAAAGATTAACTGCTCTCTCCTTATAGAAACACCGATGTTTCTGATCAATCTTATGTAGCCTGCACTGCCTATGTTTCATTTTATCGTGATGTTGGGTTCTCTTTGATAACTACCAGCTCTGCGACAAGCCACAGCTTAGACAAACGATACCATAATGATTCATGTACTGTCGTGCTGCGCGTAACTCCACAGTACGTCGAACCGTGTAAACTCGTCCCTGTGACAATCAGTTTGTTTCCTTGGCCGGGAAATGACGATGCGCTACATCACACATCCCTTGTTGTGTGCTTACTCTACCAAACCAGGAAAAATCGTGAGTTGCATCAAGGCCTAAAGAAAACACGTGCAGGAAGACAACAATGTTGGCCAATATTTTTGTTCACCGATCTCTTCTCGGGGTGCGCCTGCTGAGCAATGAGGAAAAAGCGTTCACATGCGTCTCTGTACTGTCCAGGGCGCCTGCCTACCCATTATAAAAAACTGCGTAATAATGGTGTTGAAACGAGAATTCAGCTCGAATGAGAAAAAGTTACATTCAACATGCTTACCGAAAGCAACCACTTACGTAACCTATGTTTTCTGAACGCATTTCTTAACAAAACCTGGCTGATTCAACGTGGATTTCGTTTTGCTTGAAGTTTGTTGATGCTTTTCAAGCATTGCTGATTTTACGTTAAACTTCCATTAGCACGCTCAATAACTGAGCATTTGTTATAATTTTGTAAAACCGCTGATCACTACACTAATTATTTTTCGCTTTTGTATGAATTACTGTCTACGGCGTTTCTGACGATAGTTTCGCTATTTACTTTAGAATGCTGAAAAACTCCAGAGGGATTCGAAATTTTGTGTCGATGGGCAGGCGATCAAGTGCCGCGCCTAATTCTAGCAACATCAAGGGCCGAAGTGGCAAAGCTAGAAACCTTAGCTCGGCTTCCCAGAACGGCAGATATTGGGCTGCTGGTAGCTTGAAACTGCCACATCTTGGGGCAACGGCTGTCCACGCCGACGTAAAACATGTATCGTTCCAGGCACCACAAGGTTTCGATGTTCTTTATGAAAATGGCGTTGTTTACTTTTATGCTCAATTAAGTTTCGGCAGCTCTTTCTTTGCGGTTTGTTGTACCCCAAACCATTTGCATGCTGCTAGGCACTTTTTGGCATGTTGATGTCATGCATGTAACCAGTAACGAATGGCTTTTTGAATTTAACCATAGATTACTATAAGCGGTCATACTGCACAAGCGTGGCTTCCAACGAATAAGCATCAATCGCATCAAAGTACTGCAGAATGACGTTAAATGCCTACTGATCATATTTGCAGTTGTCTCAGTAAGTTTTGGTTCGACACGGACAGAGTTGTGCATTCGATCAAATTCTTTCCTGAAGCGGATCTGGCTTGTACAGAATGTCCTTGTCCCTAATGTGAGCTGATACAAACCCCCCTACACTGAAGTTCAAAATTGTTGGCGACCGCAAATCATTTACAGATGCTTTGCTTAGATACATGTTGAAAGTAGCAAATTTATCAAACCAAGTTAAAAATACTCGCTTGAGTTTTCAGTTACTGCCAATAACATCTTCTTTCTTTGACTGCGAAGCACGCACAACCCTGTTGGACAAATGTTAAAAGTCTCATTCTGCCGGTAAAGGTCGACCAACGTTTCTAGCACACTTTGCCTATTTTAGCTGCAAACGTTTGCGTATAGGGCAATGTAGCGTCAAGAAAATTGTAATGCCTTGGATCGGTGGGATCGCTGTTGATCCGGTTGCTGGTTAGCTGGAAGAATCTTTGTAATATAGTACTTTAGTGAAAAGAACGTAATCGAGCGGTTATCTGCAATGTTTATCTTAATAATACCCCAACTTCCATGGTTACACGCAACAGAAACCTTATTTCCGCTTTTCAGTTTAACTGGGATTTTTAGAGGTTCTCAAAATTCCGAAAATATATTTTGCTCGTGAGAATTGCATTCAAACGCACAACGTCGGCCCGAGTTTTGGTTGTCGATCAACGTGGATCTATCGCGTTTTGTCACTGATATTGAAGCACTCAGTAATTGTAGCCGAATCAAATAGTGGAATGAAAGCCTGGATTTTTCTGGAAGCTGCACAGAATCTTGGAAGAATCTTCTCTTGTATGCATTCGATTTTACAAAATTTTGTCATTGGTTCACTCTCACTCAATTTCGATTTAAATAATAGCACAGGATTCTCAACACGAAAACTTGCTTCCAGCATAATAACATTTCTGATATTTTACTCAAACTTAGAACTGTACAGAGTTACACGTAAGTGCTGACTCGCTGATGCAAAAGAATCAGTTATTAAAATAAACAAAAACAGACACCAGATTCAGTTTCAGCTGAACGTGCTTGGTTAAGCAGTTCCCTACCGTCATCCTGAATCATAACAACAAATCACACTTTTTATTTTCTCAAAATAGTGTGTACCTATTTTGCTCTGACCTCGTAAATTTAAGAATTCTTATAGATCTGACAAAGATTATTTCGCCATTGTTCTAACTCGATATTTGGTATTTCCGGACTACGCCACAAGAACCTTATTTGCTTTTGCAGAACAGCCACTGGATCAATCTCAAAGAGCTTTCGGCGAAGAACCAGTTCCACTTCCGGTGCTTTCGGAGTGCGATACTCAAGAAAGAGAAGCAAGGATGGAAGCACCGGTAACCACACAGGAACAATGACGACAAAGATGTATATCAAGTGAGCACACGCGTGTAGCCGGTAACTGATCTTCGAAGCAGCAATTCCTGTCGGCATTCGCAGTTCATTTTTGGTCCAGAACAACAATCGAGGAAAGCAACGATTGCAAAAAGTCTTCAAAAAGATTTTCCCTATTGAAATGAAATTTTATGCTTGATTTATCAAAGCCAATCATCTATCATGTTTTTTGAAGATGTGTTACTGGACAAAAGCTACAGTTCAAACGCAGTCATCAAATCTTTACATTTTTTAAAAGGCTCCCTTCTGAAAGCAACAAACAGTACTGTATAAATAGCAATAATTAGCTTTGTTGCAGATTCTCTCGCCAAGGCATTCTTGTGTGGCAGAGGAGGTTTCAGAGCTTTATTTTATTGTTGCCCCCCTGACTACCGCACTGTTGCTACTGCGACCTAATCATAGTTTTGTCTTTTGCTCAGGGGCAAGCCAGGCAAGAATGGTTCGAATTCGGAAACCAAACCAATGGATTCTACTAACGCAGTTTTCAACACTGAAACCAACCCTCCCACCACTTTTATGCCAAACAACGGCATCGAAATTGTTGATTTGACCGCGGAGGGGGATCATTTGATCGACGGTGCGCCGGAACAACACGCAGGGTGAATGTTTCGTTCCCTGCAGTCGAAAAAATGCAAATGTGGCTGACATATCTTGCACTGCAAACGAAGCTGCATTTTCCTTCCTTTTGTGCTGTACATAGGAAGCCTGTTTCTTTGACTTACTTTCTGCAGCTAATCTGACTTTATTTAAAAACGTTTTCTTTTTTGTCTTAATTTTGTCTTCAATTATCAAAATGGTTTTGAATGCATGTTTTTGGCAACCATAACAAAACCGAGAAACAACTTTGAGGTTAAGCAAGTTTTAAAAAGTTTTTCCTATCCACGTATGATCTTATTCCAAGTCTAAGAAAAACAGCTATTGCCGTTTTTTGACCTATGTTTACCAGCTGACAAGTGCTTGAAGTTTTGGTCTTAGATCCATTACAGTAACCTGGTGGAAATATTTCAGGTCAACGTAAGGCAAAATACGCGCCAATTCCGAGTGTGTATGAAACTATTAAAAACAGTTTTGTCAAGGAAAGCGCAGTTTTACGCACTACTTTTTATCCTTGTCACTCTAAGATTCGAATTTTTAAACCATTGGAACGAGTGCCATCTTTCATGTCAAATCAATGTACAAAGCAGATGTGAAGTTTCACACCTGATCTTTATTGTGTAAAGGTTATTTGCTTTGTGGTGTTTTGAAAGCACGAGCCAAAAATTGAATGTGTAAATATGTTTACGGAATAATTTAGTGGAGGAAAGTCACGTGTCATCGGGAATCATACGAAACATCACTAAAGTTTTGAAACATCTTTCTTTGAAATAAAACGCGGAGCAATATGTCCGAGTGGCAGTAATATGTCCGACTGTCTTCTTTGTCATAAACCTGTTCTGCCACTCGGTTAGCTTACGGTAAATAGCATTAAGGCCACTGTTCTTTAACTTTTGCATTAAGGCCACTGTTCTTTAACTTTTGCTTTTAGCAGTGTATTGTACTTCAAAAAACACGTTTCGTTGTGTTTCATTCGCTGATTTGACAACTACTTTGCTTTAAAAGTCTTGCTCGCACAGCAATGACAAGTAGTGAGAAATCGTCGTGCTTACAGGTGCAGATATAGAGTACAGCTGAGACCAAGTTATGCAACAGCGGTTAAAGTGCACTCCAATTACAGTGCTATACATCACTGGGCTTGTATATTTTCGTCTGATATTGACAAACAGTCCTGAAGTTACCAACGAAATTTCAGCCTGAAATTTGCAGATTGTGAATTTCCGTTTCTTCACATCTAATCACAACACTTGATGCGATCTAGGAGCTTAGGTAATTGCACAATTGCACAGAACTTGCAGTTCTGCAGATATTTACCTCAAGTACTGATCACTGATCGCTTCCGGATGTCAACCTTGTTTCTACCCACTTTGTCAAAGTTCGACGATAACCTTAAAGAGCAAGCCTGACTGTAGCTGGATATGACACTCGCTTCCCAAGCAAAGCTTGTAAACTAATTCACAACAACCTTCCAAGAACTGCATCTAATGAAAGCGTAGATCTCAACAGCAGGCCAACTATCTGTTCTCTTGCTTTCACAAACCAGAAAGGTTTTGACTGTCAAAATCAGATAGCAGTAGTTTTTCTTGGAAAAACCATGCTTATGTTTAAGTTGGTTTTAGGTAAACACATTGAAAACCAAATTTGAACGTGAAATAATTATGTACACCAAATTTAAATTTTCTGCAAATGCATGGAAAGCTTTAAATGAACATTAATGATTCAAACAAGGTCACATTTTTCCGCAGCACTAGTTCCTCGCGGATGGAGAGCTCAAGAACATCACAAAATTCTTGAACACCAGAAAAAAACGTTGTAACAAGATTTTATTGGAGGTATATTTCTATATTTACATATCCCTGTATGCCTAAACAATGGCAACACTGATTGACATCTTGAAATTTTTACTCAACTCCCCATCGAACACCGAAATGAACTTCGTAATCACCAACTTTGCTTTTGATAAATTTGGATGCACTGAAGCAGGAAATCCTCATTCATGTCCGGTTGGACGTAGTGCCGGTGTTTTTGAAAAGCCTGCTCTACTGTAAAGGACACTGGCAACTTTTCACTGCCAGGACGGATAATTTTCTTTGAGAAGTCTGAGATTGCAGCCTTTTAAGGCCTTTTGTTTTCCCATTGAGTTTTTCTAAACTTTGCATTTTTTTCCCCATTAAATGAACCACGCCGACGACGTAGCCATAGACATGCAGCGGACACAGACCAGCAGCTGCATGTTTAGTCGGATGGTTTTCCTCGGCACTTCCCTTGATCAAAACTAGGAACACCGAAAATCCTCTCAATGGAAGAATACCACTTGAAACAAAGGTTTTGGACGTGGCAGCAGAGTCAGAAACATGCGGAAAACTGTGGGTCCCTTAGCCAAAGGGGTGGATTTACGCATAGACTATGGCCTAGGCNCCGCGCAACTCCTTCCTATGAAGACTCACCATCAATTTAAGATTGCGAAACTGCGCAAAGGCATAAAAAATTCACAATTTACTTCGAAACGAGCAAAAATGAAACGTCTTTCTAGAGTCTAGACTCTTACCAGTACAGTAACAACACGGTAATATCGTTTGCTACGCAATATAAGAATGACAACACTGCTATTCTTCATAGTTCTGCAGTGACTGGCAGTCTTGCGTTGTTGCGAGCTTTTTGTTAGTGGAAGATTAACCATCTCTCTTTACAAATGGGAAAATTCTAAGTGCTAGATAAGTAAATGTCCGGACTTATACCATGTGTTACAGTTTTTGACAATAGTTTTGAACTAGCCACCACAATACTAGCTGTCATTCATGCAACCGGAAATTTGAAGATTTTAACCGAAATTAACAGCCAAAAACCTTTTAATCTCTCCCTTTATCTGTTTCACTTCGTCTCTACCTCTCGCTATTTAATTTAAACGTATCCGGCAAGCTTTGCAATTTTTTTCGACGAGAAAAAACAAAACTGACGGTTTTGAAAAAAAACAAAACATAGTCTTGAATCAAGAAGCTCTTTGGCTGATTCGTATATGTCAAACGGCTTGATGTTCTGTAAGGCACCGAAAGATTAGCAAACCGGAGTAATAATCCCCATACATAAGAATAAAGACGGAAGAGAATGCACCAACTACCGGAGCATGTATATCTTCTTAACCTTTCTGGAAAAGTGCATGCCAAGTGCCTTGAAATAATGTAGCCTACCGCGAAATAATTGAACTAAAGCTGGAGAATACCCAGTGCAGTTTTCGTCCTGGACGTAGCACTACAGACCAAATGTTCATCCTCTAGCAAATCTTCGAGAAACCTTGGAATATGCCAAAGACGTCTGCGCATATTTTTCGACCTTGAGAAGGCATAGGCCCGGTACCTCTTGCAATGGTTTGTGGTATGCTGCTGGACTACGGTATTGACAGCCGACTGTTGTAGCCTGTGACATCATTGCATTTGTATGTTCCCTGAAGTTATATCTACATTTGCGGAGTTAAATCACAACCGTTCACCATTGGTGTCGGGACTTCGACAAGAGTGTGTGCTGTCACCATGTCGAGAATTATTGATACCAAACACAAGTTCTTGTGATTATCAACTTCTACTAATGGTTTACTAAAAAAATCAAAGGTTGGTGAATAAAATGTTTTGGCGACATTGTCATAAATTCTGATTTTTGTGATTGAGGTCAAGATCCGATTTGCGCGCTCAAGATTCAAGCGAACACGAGTCATTTGAAATAAAAGTGTTCAGCTCAGTGGGTTTCGTGGATGAGCAACACAAAACTGTATTTTTTGTGGACACCTATATTTACAAAGGGATATTTAAGGAAACACAAGATACATCCAGTATAAAGAGGTGGTCCCACATGGGGAACACCGCAGTTGTTATGCAGTGGCAATGACAAGATACTATTTAACATAACCACTTGAATACGAAACCAAAGGCATTAAAAAATTATTTTGAGCACACAGCCAGTAATTGCAAGTTGTTTTAGTGTGAAAAGAATAGGTAATTGTAGAATTCTGTCGAAAGCGTTCGATATAGGTTAAAATGTAAACGAAATAGAATACCCAGCATATATTTTGCAAAAGGGTGACATAGAAAAAGCAGAGCCCATAAATTTTTATTAAATCTTATCAGGTCCGGATTTTTTCTGGTCTTAAACTCCACTCTGATGTACGATTATTCCCCAAAGTTTCAGCTATCTTGGTCACTGTGCATAAGATTCACGTTCTTTACGAAAATGCTCCACATGGCTCGACGGCGTTGTAGTCAAACTTGCATACTTCACGCAAAATTGTCAGTTACTCAAATGCATTCCTCGCGGATTTCCCTGGTAATTTCTGTGATTGCTTCTTTCAGTTCACCAATGGTTTGAGGGTTGTTGTGACATACACTATCCTTGTGATGTTCCACAGATTAATGTCTTGGCGGTTCAAGTCATGGTGCATCCGTGCCCAATCAAGCACGACGGAGGTGGCTTTGTCTGGCTGAAACCACGGTTCATCTTGATCAACGTCTGAGTCGTCTCAGTGAATCCAAAAACTTCATCAGCAGTGTGACACAGAGTTGTAAACGGGCCCCGTTTTTAAGCCCGAACCCGGCCTGACGTTTATTTTTGAAGCCCGATTTCCGCCCGACAGCCAAATTTACCGAGTGGGTCCAGATATGCGCAATTGTGGGTATCAAAAAACGTAGCGTACGGGTGTAGCTACGCACGGTTTTATCAAACCCAAAATAGCAATCATCTTCACCAAAGCATTAACTTAAACAAGCACCAACTTAAACTTGTTAGTCAATGATAATACTGAGGAATGTAATGTTTCTCAAGATAAAAAAAATATATCACGAAATAATCTACGATAGCGCTATAGGCATAAAAAAAACTATTTAGAATAGCGCTATGGGCATGAAAAGCCGGTTTGTAGGCTACTGTTTCTTAAAACAAGCCAAGCATTGCGTAGTAAGATATTGATCGTTTCGAAGCAACACCATCGCGTGCTAATTTCCTCCTCACCGCTGTCGCCTTCTCAAAAAAGAGCGTTGAGACTAATTCGAGCAGAGAACAAAAGAACGCAGCTGTGCTTGCAAACAGAATTAGCTGAAGAAAAATCACAATCACTTCACTCACAGAAATCACCTTGGTGAACATAGCAAGCTCGGTGTGCAATTGACCAACCTCGGTGTGCAGTTTTTTAATGTGTTGAATAAGCTAATAATAAAACTTTAAGTTTTTTTCATCCACAGCTTTTTCTCCCAATTCCTTCCTGGAGCAAATTTCCTCCCAGGGATTAAAAATTCCTCCTTAGCGAGCCAAGTGGCTCCCGTTTGAGAACCACTGGTCTAGGCGTCACATTACGTATCATACGCTTCTAAAATTTGACTAAAGTGTCTAAGACAGACTTAGCAACAAATCCCCAACTGGTTATGCGGTATTTATTACGCGCATAAAGCAATGTAAAATACACTTTTTAATTGTTTGTTAGTCAGCATATTTTCTGACTTGGGACAGCGTCCATTCACTGAAAAGTGTGCAATATGTTATTTCCAAGTTAAAGATTCATTCAGTACCACCCCTAAACACTTGAACGTCAGAACACATAGTAAAACATTCAGCTTTTTGATGGAGCACGGCGACACTGAAATGTTTTCTAAAAATTTGCTTGCGCTACAGTGATGATTTATTGGCAAAATAGGCCTCCACCCAAACTGTCTTTCCCCAGGTTGGCCAAAACATGCAGGGAAGACTATTGTTCCAATATTTCGTGTACAAACTCTAGTTGTGCACTCTGAAAAATAAATGAAAAAATGTAAAATTAGCAGCCTTATTCAAAGATTTGTGGGTCCATTTTTTGAAACACTATGTACAATTTGGCAGTAACCTCAAGTACAGTAAATTAGTGATGGTGGGGTGCAAAAAAACATATCCGAGGGATCACTTTGCTATGCTGACATCTCATGAACAACGAGTCAAAACTCTATTGCACATAGTCAGTGTGGACCACTAGGAATTCCAGGTGGGCCACCGGTGGTCCACTTTGAGATTCACTGAAATAAACCGATAGTTACGGACATGATATGTAGAACATGGTTTTTGCAATGGAATTGCAAATGCTATTTCCACAACAGAGTTTATTGCTGTGAAGATAGTATGCAATTGAATTAAAGACTAAATGGGCACGCTCGAGTCTAGGCACAAATCTTAGAAGCAATTAGACAAGTGTTCGAATCTTTTTCTGTTTTGCTTAGTCTGTTTTCGAAATAAATTCAAAAGGAAGATATTGATTATCGACATGCGATTTGAGGTTGCATAATGAAATTCGGGAAGTGGTGTCTGTTGTGCATAGCTTTACATCTGAAAGAGAAAAGAAATCGAGAGGACAATATTTCCTTTATGACAATGTTCACACAGACATGAAACAGATTCCAAAGAAGAAGAAGTAAAGAGTAATCCTATAAACTTGTGTCAACTTCTAGCTAGAGCAAGTTGGAATGAAAGTGACTGATTATTTGGACAAAAATTAGCTAGAATTTCCGGAACGCAAACACTAAATAAACAAATTACCAGAACGCATCGGGAATTTCAACCAAAGCTTACAAAAATATATGGGTTAATGAAGCACACTCTATGGCAGCGCAACTTTAATACTCTAAAAACATTTGTCTGCACAGATACCGTATTTAAAATGTTCAGTTGATACTTAAAATTGGTGTGCGACAGTATAAATTTAAAGTTTAGGTAATGTCCATGTAGCTCTAGGTAGTTTTGGAAGCGGTCAGAGTAAAACTTAAAAGCTGAAGGTTATGTTTGCTATATCTGCGGTATGGAACACTACAGTTCTTGGATCATTTCGGCTGCTGTGTTCCAAAACTGTTTGATTATTTTGCACCACCTCACACTCGAACACTTGCGGATCCTTAGCTGCAAAGAGTTTGCTTCTGCTTGCTGCAACTGTTGGGGTTCTTCATTCCATAGAAAAGCTAAATAATGTTTATCTGCATTTACAGTATTTGTAACCGCGATAAATACGAAGCATACAAGCCGGAAGGCATTTAATTTGGGGAGAAGTTGAAAAACAATGGGTTTTTATTTTTTGCGAATTAAGACTAATTTTTGATTTTGGTAAGTTTTGCATGTGATGTGAACTAAATATGCAAAAATCTCGCTTCTTATGTGATCTGATCTGATATCTAGGTCCCACTTTCCGACTGCCTTTTCCCCAAAGTCCAAGTCTGGATCGGTTGTTCCACGTTTTGCAAGTTATTGAGAAAAAGCGATTAAATGTGAAACATTCAAAGTAAAACTCAATTTTTTGAAAAAAAAACTTGTTTCGAATCTTGCTTAACATTTAATGCATCAACAGGGTAAACTACGCCAGTATGTTAGCGCATTAACTGTAAAACCGTGAGGGTAGTCTGGTTGCTTTGCACTTTTTTACCTATGACAATTGCACAATACTTCAACTCACGAACTGGTTTGATTTAACTACATTGCTGTACATTCCTAATTAATGTCGCTCGTGACGATTTTTGTAGTACAGCATGTAGAGCGGTGTTGAGTAAGACACGAAACTTAGTTAAATTCGCAATGTCCTCTCAACGACCAGTGCATTATAGTTTTGCTGGGAAACCAGTAAGTTTTGAGTTGTTGAAAATTGTATCCTCTTGGCAAATCAGATGCCTTTATTCTACAGGGATTGCCGCACATTTGAAGCAACGTACGTATTTCCAATATGATGTGAATTTCTTTCAATTCACGTATCCAGTCACAGGCACCTAGAGTCGCTGAATAGGGCTGACAAGTTCTTTTTGAGTTTAGCTCCTTTGCAAAATGCTTCTTTCGACACAAGCTGTGACAGTGGCTCCAAAACTGTGTAATTTGGGTCGTTTCGTAACAATTTATCGCCTACCGTCCGTCATGCATATTGCTTTCAATACAGGAAGAAAAAATCGCGATTGCCGTACTATATTCTTTAGTGTTTTCAGCATTGGTTAAAAAATTAGCAGCCAACCCAATTCAGAACGTAAAGTTTGAACTTTATGCTTAGCACGAAACAAAGCTTCGTTTTGCGTCATCACCCCGTTTATTTGAATCACCTCCAGTGGCATACGCAGAAAATTTTCATGGGGAGGTTTCATTCAGTGGCATATGGTGGTCATTTGTATTTGGTGTGCGCTGTTTGTGACGTCACAATTTGACGTCATATTCATGTTTCCAAACCAACGTTTTGG
>JGI24021J15306_10000034_pt1 | contig 51375 bp, 25 predicted proteins | sample Ectturendosymbi1_FD_15306 | JGI IMG/M metagenome (IMG submission 15306)
CAGCCAGGAAGCTTAGGGGGGGGGGGGGATTTCGGTATTATTTGGCAGTCAAGTCTCATCATTACGGGCTCACTACTGTAAGAGAGATTACTCCACAACACTGCTTTGACAAAACAATGGACGGCAAAATGGCTTTATATCGCGAATGTTGTTTTCCATTTTTGTACAAAATCATGGAAAAAGAGTTACTTTAGGAGGTTTTCGGGGGGGTGATCTCCCCCCTGCCCCTGCTAGAGCCGAAAATCAAGCAACTCCAATCAATTAGTAATTACAAAACGGCTGAGTGGCAGTGAGCAACTCGGTGAATAATTGCCCAAACAATACAAAACAGTTAAAGGAACAAGGTGCTGCTCAGTGAAAGACCTTGAGGTACAGATAATCTAATGAGAGAGGCCTGTAGAGATGTTCAGATAGAACCCACCCTTCTGTCAATCAGTGAAAACGAATTTGAAAGAAAAGTCAATGAATGTCAATGCAAGTTTAAACATTTCTGCGAGAGGACTGAAAGCTGTGAGAAAACATCTTTTGACATGAGGATCACAAATCCTACCTCACAGTCTTATTCTGATAAGCCCTTCGGCAGGTCTACCAACAACATAAAAAGAAAAGAAGGATAATTACCAAAGACTAAAACTTGATTGACATTGAGAAGTCTTCATTCAATCCCCTTGTCTTTACAAGGGATGGCACCGGAATGCACTAAGACCAAGGTCAACAGAAGACTGGCTGATAGCTGAAAAATGCAGGGAGCCATATGCATCTGTCATGGCCTACATTAATAGAAAAAAGCTCACATGACATTCGCACTTCTGCGGAGCACCTGTGCTGCAATATGAGGCTGTCAAGGCAAACGGAGCAATGCTCACCTCTATTCAGGATGTCACAGACATTGACTTCAGTCTAATTCTATTCTTAGGCCAACAATAATTCTGTAAAGCTGAATTATGGTGCCAATGTCATGATACTAATATTAGTTGTGCAATGAATAAGTGGATGTATGTCATAAAAGTCGTGATAGTATGAATGAAATAATATCTTTTCTAAAATTAAATACTACTCCACGCTTCAACAAATCTACCTTATTTTGTTTTTGATTTACCCGACACTTACTGGATTGCTGTTGTTTATTGCTAAACCTTTTTATAATCTGTTTCTACCTCTGCCTATTTCAGACTCATTCGGTGTTCTTTGTACTTGGTGGGACCTACACCCAACAATGGTACTCCACTATTGTCCGTGCTTAATTGCATTACATCTTCATGATTTGTGTGGATAAAAATGGTTTTTGCCATTGCTTTTGTTGGGAAATGTTATGTCTATTGCATTCATTGATCTCCACATCATATCCCTGTTATATTGATTACTTTTCTCACCTATGTAGTATGTGAATTAACCTGATCATTTGTACTGCCTCAGCTCTTCACCCATTGTTTGTATGCCATCATCTGTGTCATGTGAATGATTGTTGTGTATATGATTTAACATCTATGTTTTTCTAACATTGATCCTGTAACTGCGCATGCCCTCAATTGCTTGTGGTCATTTTTACATTTGAAAAGTCTTTTATCAAAATATAATTACCTGTCCCATGGACCATAATCGATAATGGAGTACCATAGTTGCATGTACGTTATACTGAGCACATAGCATCCCCGAATGAGCTTGAAACAAGCAAAGGTGGAAACAGATCGTAAAAGTTTACCACAACAAAAGCAATCCAGTATGTGTTACATGCGAAACAAAATAGAGTTAACTGTTGGAGTGTAGTTGTAGAGATGGTAACATTTTATTCATGCTGCCATGCATCCACCTTTCACACATGTAGTAATGACATTGACATGATTTTTAAGGAACTCTTTTTTTAACTGCTTAGAATTAAGGAACTCTTTTCCAATGAATGTGCTGTGAAATAAGAAATTTCTATTTTTTTGCAATAAAGGTTTGTAGTTGATTTCATTGGCAAGATGTGTTGTGTTTAGTTTGTAGTTCTGTAGTGTACTGTTTAGCTTGTGGCCTTGTGATGAAATGAGCTAGTGAGTAAATGACAATATTGCGCAACTTGCAAAGCAACTGCAATGTTGATACAAGAAACATAAGTCAATCCATTAAACTTCTATTAGCCAGGCATGTATGAAGAGTTGAGAATGTACAGTTAAATAAGTGAGATAGACAACTAGTGAAGCAAGTTGCCTTGCCAATAATTGGAATCCAGTTTATTCCTAGAATTCTTCCAAAATTTTCATTTTGGATTTTCACAGTGAATGTTGTGTATTTTCGTGCCTCACTACTGCAAATGCAGAGAAGATTCAGCTTTGTTTGAAAACCACGACTTTTTACTTTTTTGAATTATTCGCCACACCAAGTTGTTTCACTTTGCATACCAAATCAGCAGATAAGCTATAGCTGGCGCTTCAGCTGTGCATTCTGGGAGCTCTTAGAACAAGGGTGGTACATTGTCTGCAACTTGGTCTTTCTTAAACTGTCTTTGTCTACAATGGCTTCCTACTTTATTTGGTAGGACTTCTTGGTCCTGTACATTTGTGTAGGCCTTGGCAGCTTTTCCAAATGCAAGTTGCAGACCAGCAGGTAGTTGTCTGTTGATAATTCTACACCCCTTTTTACACAAAGGTCTGACGCTGAACAAAACAAGCCTGCTGAAGTTATACAGAAATCATGAGTGACTGCAATCCCAGCAAATCTCTGCACCAGGTATATTAGTGTGCACATCTCTGTATTGAAAGGAAGGGCCATGTACAGTATGTTGTTACAGTACAGCTGTAGCAGTAAGTCTTCTGTTACCACTTATGTCAGCATCATCATGTTTGCCAATCACACACCTCTGTCATTCACAACATGTGCATCGAAGTTTCCCAAAAGGATTGTGGATTCATTGGGTTCAACCATTTTCTATGAATACCAAGTACTGTGCACTTCAGTATGCCTGTGTCAAACACAGGGAGCAACTTGCACAACCTTTCCTCTGTGGGATCCCTTCATCAACACAACTTGTCAGCTGAAGATTTATAAGCATCCCCACACCAGCCTGGGCAAACTATGGCTGGCTGAACATGAGAGTAGAAAAGGTTTCACCCATCATCCAGCTCAAGAGATGCCAACAACATGTAGGGAATATTGTTTGTCTACCTTGACCAGTTTGTGCTCTTTCCCTGTGAGCAAAGTGATGCTCCTATTTCCAACTAGCACTACTGTTTTTTGGAAAGATTCCTGTTTGCGTGCAGCTTTCAAGTGTCCCAGAATAACACTCTGTGGTGTCCCCATTTGCTTCCACAGATGTGTACTGGTGGAACTTTGGGCCTCCGCTTGTGGATAGTTAAGGAAGACTGTTAGTGAATTCTTCACAGGGGTCCTTGTTTCTAAAACTTGATTGTGGCCCTTGGTCATCCATTGTACAACCAATGGGTTTGATTAATTTTGTGGATTTTATGGTAGTAGTTACCCAAATCATACTGTTTGACAGACCTGTCATGCCATTTCTACAGCAACTTTCGTGATTTCAAGTGGTACCATGGGAAAGCATTGCTGTGGGTCACATTGGTGTAGGAGAGGCCTTGCATTGAGTCTGCTGTAAGCATAGTCATGTGGAAGTCAATGTACCTGAAAAGGAAAAGCTTTTGCATTATCACTTTTTGTCGACAATGTCAACAATGTTTTTGGTCTATTTTCAACCACAACCACCTCTTAGCAAAATCATGGATATCCAGATATTGCCGATATCACTGTTATAACTGATATCACAGATGTCATAAAAATTTGACAGATCCCAACAATGCTAAAATGCAATTTTTATACTTGCACACAAACTTTCAAGTGGTATCAGGTATAATGCCAGTCTTCTATCATTGGAAGATAAAAAGAAAAATGAGGTGTTCAGCCACATACAAACTAAAGAGTTCATCAGCTGCTTATGACATCTGGCACCACTGGGCCCCTGCTGCCAATAAACCCTGTATTTATGATATTGCTATATATACAGATATCCTGTTTTAGATCCTTTTGTGAAAAAGACTACATTTTGATTGGTGACTTTTCATTTTGCACAGTGTGCCACTTTTAGTCACTTGCAATGCTGACGTATTTTTGCTTGTTTGCTTGCGTGTTAATCTTTTGCATTGTCTATTTCCATGCATTGAAATAGCTGCAGATATCAGATGCAGCTGCTGTTTGATGTTATACACTGTGAATTTTGTGGTTTAGTGGTTTTCTGATGTGTTGTCAATTTTAACAGAGCAGCACTTCTTTGACCTAATTCAAGAAAATTGCAAAATAGTCAAGTTTCATGTCATAAAATTGATATATAATCTGGGATGGTGGAGCAGTCATACAAATGGTTTGTCATGTAAACAGTAAAAATGGCCAACAATCATTCTTTTGGTTGATGTAAATGGCACTTAAAGTAAGGCTGTCCTTCAGTATACCAGAACCATGGTTATTGGTTAGTTACCCAAGTAACAAAAAAATTTATAATTACTTAATTCCCTTGGGGATTAATTAATTATTTTGTTGTTTGTAGACCATAACTTTTGAACCAGAAACACTAGAAAGCCAATGAAAGGCTCAGAAGACTCAAGTTCTAGCCTAGTTTCCAATACAAACTTAAAAGTATAAAATTCCATCTAGTGGTTGGGGCCCAGGGTCAGGTAACCTGAGCCAAAATGGTCCTACCCCACTTATGTCACCCACAAAAAACATGAAATCCAAAACTTTCCAATTTTTTAGTGCAATCTTGAAGACTTGCTGTTTATTTTAAGTGTTTGAATAGCTCTTTAGCACAACCGGCAAGCAAGTTATGGTGCTGAAAAGTGATGGTTTTTAAGTGGCTCATGCAGGTCTTGAAGTTAAAAACAGCCTGGTGCCGAAGGTGTTAATCTACAGGTAGCACTGATTGGACATTTTTGACTTCATGAAAGTAAATATGCTGTGATGTAGTCTTCATCACTAAATAATCTTTCAGTTATCTACTTTGTTAGTGTCTCAGTATACATTCCTTTAACTGCAAATGCAATGATGGCAGCATGAATTCTGCTGTACAGCACACTGAGATTCCCTGCAAGTACAGCGTTGTGCCCTCATCCCACATGCACAAGAATCTTTATGCCTGGCTAGTATTGAGCTGAGTGTTGTGGTGTTGCATACTAACAGGAATATATACTTTTTTTTCATATTTTTTATTCCTATTGCAAAAGAATGTTTTAGATACTTCCTGCATTGTATTGATGAACATAGTGACATATTACAAAAATGCTAATCGCAGTTCTTGTGCAATATGTAAAGTGATTCTTCACATTATAACAGTATGAAAACAATTTTCAGTACAATAATGAAAACCTAAAAAACTTGTAATTTGTAATGACAACAATTATTACTTGCAATTATTACCAAGTAAATGTTTGTAAAAATTGTTAATTTTTTCAACTTTGAAACGCCTTATTTAAAGTAACTTTTACTTTTATGAAAATATTTTAAGAAGGGCATTTTGTATAAAAAAAATTTGTGTTTCACTTGAGTTTAGTTGATTTTATTTGGCGGTAATTAGTATTCCAGCAAGAAAAAGAAATTAGTGCAACAACGCCAGGGCATTGAAGGAACTGGAAGGTTATTGAGTCATTGCTCCTCAGTAGTTGAATAAGCTTTGTTACTGTCCAGTTGGTGTTGCATATGGGTGGGAAAGAGCTGCTAAATAATCAACACAGTTGTCCAGAGAGTGCTGGTCGCAACCTGTCTCTCTGTGGGTCAGGTGCTCAGATCTGCAAGGATCTGGGCATGACGGATAAAGTATAAACCCAGCTAAAATGAAACTCTGCCTGGGTTGTCATAACCCTTTCACATTTAGCAAGCTATACAACAATTTGCAGGATTTTTTTAGCATGTAGATGATGTTCAGAACTCTTGGAATCAGATATGCTGAGATGTAGCTTTTGAACTTCATTGTTCACCAGAAGTGGCCCATGGGATATGACACACTGCTTCTGCAAAGCAAAGAACACTAGCAACAACAAGAAAATCAAAGCACGTAATTGCAAACACACAAACAAAAAAACAAGCAAAACCTAGCAAGCAAACACAACTTAGATGTGGAAAGGAATGGGAGTATGTACAATAGGGTGAAGAGACGTAAGGAATAAAGGGAGCTCTGGGAGAAGGGAATATGATCAAAGGGGTATGTGCAATATGCATAATAAGTGGATTACAGTTACGATGAATAACTCCATTTATCAGCACCATTGAGGTAATGCTTATCTTTTTTCTGCTGCTGCTAAGTGCATCAGCATAAGTGTGGTTAGTTAATAATAGTAACTGCAATCAGATTTGTGATATGAGGATGGTACTGGTCAGAGCTGAAGGTGCATAATTGTGTTAAATGAAGAAGTTCCATAGCAGGCAATTGTTTTCTGTTGTACTTCATTTTATGCATTGCTGAACAGCAGCAGCAACATAATTGGGTAAAAACTTGTTTGTCATCCATCTAACAGGGATCAGTCCATTAAAACTTTAGCCTGAGAAGTGCTCGTTCTATTTATTGCTTATTGCATCACTTTGTATTTTAGTGTCTGTGTATTAATTCTTTTTTTACAAAGGATTTTTGTTGTTTATTTTATTGTTCATTACTTGTTGACTGTGATGTTGCAGTATTGATAGCACTTTCTTTGCAAGAATGGTGACATATCAGACAAATTGTTGATGGGGGTTCATATCATGCATGTTGATTTGCTTTGTCACTCAATACAAGCTGGATTGTATTTGTATTAATGGGATTTTAAAGATCAGTATTTGGTAACTGCAACATGCCTTTTGTGAAACGGGTGATTGAACCACCAAAGATTCGAAAGCGCGACAATCCAGAAGAAGATCCGTTTGACTGCCATGATGATGTTAGTACGGTTTGTTGTAAGATATCAGTGAAATCATTTTCAATGAATAAGATTTCAGTGAAATCAAATCAGTGTTAATTTCTCATTGTATGTACCATCGAATGAAATATTGATTAGAGATTTCATCATATACCAGTTATAATTTGTTCGTCAAAATATCATTGTACTTTTGTATCTTGTGATAACAGGAGAGAAGGTTTACAATTAGCTGTACCTTACCTGTGAAATGATATCCAACAGTTGACAATGTTAGATATTGCTGATTCTGGACTAAAATTAGAAACTTAAAAATTGTCCAAACCTGTCCTAACCCTATTATGATGTCACCCACAAAACGCCAAAATCTAAAACCTTCCATTTTTTAAAAATCAAAGCCAGAAGACTTCTGCATCTTTAGAAGGTTTGAACAGCTCTTTAGCTCAATTGACTAGCAAGTTATGGTGGTGCAAAGTGCGAGTATATCGTACACTGACTCCGAACGTGTTGAAAGTGTATATTCATAAACATGATGTAATAAATTCTATGCATTTATTGTATGTATGGAATGTATGTTAAAAATTTGAAAAAAGATTTTCATGTTAGTTATCTTTATGTGCTGTGCAATATGCAGCTTTGAAAATTGCAGTAAGTTGAGGCATAATTCTCTTACTGAATTCGTGGATAAAAAGCTACAGCATTGTAGTTTTTTACTTGTATGAGATGCTGTCTCTAGAATTCATAAAAAATACAGTTGATGGCAAATTTTCAAGATAATTTATTATATTTATTGTTCACATTTGCACAAACTTTTTTATATGCTAGCTTACACAATGATTGCTTTGTGAGTTGTCAACCCAAAAAAACCACTGCAATAACAAATGCCAATCCAAAGAAAATCTCAGGTAGAGAAAAAAATTACCAAAATCTAAGGAACTTACAGCTGAAACCCCATCCACAAAAAGTTATCTTGCTTCCCTGAAAAATTCTGAAAATTTTATGTCAATGTAAGTGGTTTCAGATTTTGTGAGAAGTAGGTTATTGTGCAAATTAGGATGCACTGCACTTAAGGTGTGGGCAGTGCTTGTCAGAATTTTTTGCCTGAATGCTGGGCTATTGTTGAAGTATAGATTTTGCTTGAAAAATATAATAAATATGGCCCAGCAGATAGGGCAATATTATGATCATTACAAATTCAGTTTTTTTAGGTGGTCAACAACTCTCTTGTAAAAGTCTTGAAACAACTGTCTTCTCTAACGTATCATGCACAAGATATATTTCTTGAAATTGAGGAAGGTGCTCTTTCAGTTTTCAGGTGAGTTTTCTTTGTTATGTGTAATTTCCATAGCAGTGGTTTGTTGTACTCCTGCTGTAAGAGAGTGATATGTTGTTTGTTATGATTTTAATTTTGCTGTATGTTGGCTAAGTTATAATTATGAATTTGTTTATTTTTAATGCTAGCAATGATATCTAAACCTCACTTGTTTGCATCATGGCTTTGTTGTGCTTGCTTGTGAATGATTAGCACTTTGGAGTAATGTTTGAAAATACTTTAATTTTTTTACTGTTGAGCAGTGTTTCTCAAACCTTTTTCCAGTAGTGTCACAGACTTCCATGAATCCTCACAACTGAAAAGAAAACTTGTAAACATTTACTATATAACAGTTTAAGTTTATTTGTATAAGTTATTAGATCATTATACTCATTGATGCATGTTAAATGTGCACCAGCAATTGGCCATTTGGTTTTGTATTGTATAACCACATTTGAGTTGATTCTGGACAATAGGATGAGGTTGCATATAAGAAGATTGAAACAAGCATCAAAGTTTACAACTATCCATGCAGTTGCAATGGAGTAAACTGTGGTGTGCATACCATTTAGTGGCTGCAGAGGGTGGTACATGAGCAGGCCTACCTCATGTCTTACTTCACAAATTATATTTCTCATCGCTATTTCGTATGTCACTTTTGTGTCAAGTCTAGTTTTCTAAACTTTTGATCGAATGATATTTGGTTGAATGAATTTGCCCTGAAGAAGGTGCTACACAGTAACAGTACCAGACCCCCCAAGTGGTACGTGATCAGAAAAAGGTTGAGAACCACTGCAATAGAGGATTACTGTTGTACACAATTGGTTTGTAGTGCACTGCTCAAACCAACAAAGATCTGGGTGTTGCAGAGAGAGTGTAAAACCAGCTTAAGTGTACCTGGCCAGGTTGTCGCCTCCACATGGCCAGGTTGTTGCCTCCACATCCAAGAAAACTCTAGGTGCTTTGTAGCAGTTAGCAATATGATATCAAAAGAACCCTACCATTTAAAACACAACCTCTTGCTTTAGCAAAAAATGAAAATAAAATTAAAAATCACTGAGCCTTTTTGTATTGTATCTATCTTGTGTGCCATGTTGTTTAAAGGTTGAAGAAATCAGCTCATAAATGTGATATACTTGGGATTTTTTGAACTTACATTACAGTAATTTTACAGAAGTAATCAAGCAGTGACAATCAAAGTTGTGTGCCACTGTCCTTGTGTAATATTATGTTTGTTGCAAGCTTCTTTTTTCAGAGTGAAGCCTGTCACATAAGGTTTGCATTGTTTTCGAAAGGTCTATAGGGTTTTCAAACGTTTTTGAGCTCTGCTTGTGCAAAAGTTTTTCATGCTAACAAAAACCTATATCAGTGGTTCTCAACCTTTTTTATTCCATGCACCCCTTTGACCGTTATTCACAGATAAAATCCCTCCCTTAGAAATTTAGTTTTTAAAGAACACTTTTACATCAGTACCCTAAGAAGAGAAACTAAACTCTTCACAATTGATAAGCTCTTTGGCCTCTAATTTAAATGCATTTTAAACAAAATCCTAAATACAAAATTCACCCCTTGCAAGTACAAAATTCCTCCCTGGTGGAGAATTCCCCTCAGTTGAGAACCCCAGACGTATTTTGTCATTTTGCGTGTAAGTGTGCAAGTCCCAGCTTGAGAATTCGTGCAAAAAATTTGAGTAATTCACCTGCTTGTTTAATGCATGTCATACAGATGAAAATGTAAGGTTGTAAACCCTATGGTTCACAGTCATGTTTTTTTTGTATTTTGCACCGTTTTTTTATGCCTGCTTTGTGGTGAAAAGTGTGGTTGTGAGCAGCACTTCAACGTTAGGTCTATGTTTATGCATTAAATAAGCAATAGCAAATACTTCGCAACCCAGCACTAGCAGGTGTCACACTTCATTTCGCTAGCATACAAGTGAGAGTGTACTCATCTAACTACCTGGGCAACAAGACAATTCTTAACTTGAAATGGATTTTAAGTGAAAGTGCTGTTTGCAGGAGGTGCACGCAAGCCAGCAGCAGAATACAGAAACTTCATGAAGTTGTTTTGCAACTAAATCCGAAGGAAGTTCAGATTCGTAAGTGAAAACTTTGTATGAGATAAAGAGAGTGCTTCCTGTTTTTTACGTTGATTTACTCAGTTTCACATTTTTAATGCACTTGTGACATTCACATTGAATTCTATCGGCAGTTGAACAGAAACATATAAAATAAATAAGTTCTTCAATGTTGTAAGACATCTTTGTAATAGTCTATTGCCAGTGTGGACGGTTTATTGAAAAAGAACTATTGCTTTTGCTTATTTTAAAAATCGATCGTATACTGCAAGACTATTTAATACCTATGTATCCAGCTAGGAAACAACTTATAGCTTGCTCTGTGACAAGCTGCAATGCTAAGCTTGTTTGCAAATGACTGCAGTAGCAGCTGTTGCCTTAGGATTGGGAAGTGACACTTAAGAATTCTTCAATTTTGCGTGGGAGCTTTGCGTAGAACCGCGCCGAAGAAAATGGTATTAGAATTCTGAAGGAATAAAAAGCACGGGCGTAATTATGTAATTGTGGCACCTTCGGGTTCATAATTTTACCGGCCTAGTCTTGTGTAGGATCTAGATGAGTAGTATGCAATTGGAAACAGGCTTGAAACCGTCTTGATAAACTGAAAACATTTCACTGTACTGAAATGCGGTGGATAAACATAATTAGGAACGGCTGCTGTAGAAATGTTTGGTCTCTTCAATCTGATGTTGTGGCCAATTTTAGGTTACTATTAACCGCCAGTTGACCTTTCATATAACTGCAACTGTCCGTAATTGACGCATCAGTCAAGTCAAACTTGCGTTAACTTGAATCAAATGTTAGAAAATGCGACAAAAGTTCAGGTGTGGTAGGTGCTGTTGCTGCTCGCAATTTTTTCCACGTAACTGTGGCCGTGTTTACTCGATTTGTTATGTCCTGATGTGCGATGTGATTGGTTGAGGTTCTGTTTGAAACCGTTCGTTGATACTAAACGTATTTACGAAAAATGAACTTTTTGTGAAGTGAAGAATCACGTATATCTAATTTCAACACTTATGAAGTAGCGCAGTTGTTGGTTAATCCTGGTAGTGTGTTTTTTAATGAAAAGCAGAAAAAGCTATTGAATGAATTCTGCTGTCCGTGAACTTAGTCGCAGTGTCTCTTCTGCGTGTGGCGTGCCTGTTGCTATGAATGGTTTGTTAGAGCGTGTTACCAGTATACCACATGTGGTTGTTATGTTTTCAAGACAACACCATTGAGGAAGTAATTGTTACTGCAACGATTTCCTCGATTTTTAGCTTGTTGCTAAAATTCATTAATTCTACAATTACCGTGACGTGAACGTCCCTAGTTCCAATGTGTGCATCGTACTTTTGTTAAAATGTCATTGACTTACTGCTCACATTCCATGCTGCTTTCGCGTAGATACCAGTGTCTCTTGTTAAACTGCACTGCCCGCAGTTGTCCGTTCAATTTCGGACTACTACGTTCCGCGCAGTAGCAGTGATTTTGTTGCATGTCCAAATATAGGTGTTGTGGAGGACTTGGACGCGATCGTTTTCAAAGTGCTCATCACGTGCGATCAAACGCTTCGCTTGCAGTTTTTTCCTGTTGTCTCGTGGCTGGTCTCGATTGCATTGCTTCGATTGGCTTATACTTGACGTCTCGTTTAGGAGCAGTTGTGGCAAGTTTTTCTTTGGTTTATGGTCTTGTTTTCGTGGAAGCGAGACTGTTTTGGTGGTCCAGTTTTTATGTCATGTATTTTCTCGTATTACAGTTGGAGTCAGTCTAGTTAACATTTGCTCTTCGTAAAAATGCCGATGGAGCTTGTGTTGTGGTCGTTGGACATCCCGGTTTTCTGGTTCGAGTTTCAGCTTCTGACCGGAAAGACTGCAAACCGGCTTTAATCGTTTTTGTGTAACTCATTGTTTATTCACCTACTGGTCCCTATTCTACTGATGGTTCAGGGTTTGCAAATGTTGTCGTACCGATTGTTGGTGAGTTAATCAAAAACGCGGAGCTGCGTTTTCAGTCTCTAAAACGCTTTACACACGTATACATCCTACATAGAAATTCTATTTGAGGTTTTGATCGTTTACACACTGCCTTAAAGCAGACCTCTTTTGATTGTAAATATTGAAAAATATAACCGGCTCAGAAAATCTGTCAACTAACTGGAGCTTAAGTGTGTACGAGTGGATGTTGTGCACGGCGAACAAATCTTTGTTCTCTGAACGACGCTAACTAACAATGTATTGCTAAGCACATTTCTTGGATACAATTTTTCTGACAATTGGAATGTACTGGTAACGCCGTGATGATGCCATTGGCTGAGTAATACCTTTGCGGGATTTTGCTGTGACAGGAAGAGCTGTTCGTTTTCCAGTCTCCAGCTTTTTTGGGTGTTGTGGGTTTGTCCAACCATTGCAAACGCAAGTAATTAAAAGCCACAACTGTCACCTTGTGATTAGTTCTGGAGGGACATGATATACATGTGTGCTTTAATGTCAGCGCCGTTGCGGTCTGTTATCTATTCTACAGTTACAAGCCCCAAATCGGCTACAACACTTTTTGCACAGCAAGGAAAGCTTACCCACCAGGAGTTCCTTTGTCTTATATAATTTTTTAAGTTTATCATATGCGATGTTTCCAAATACCGTTTGACGAGTAACAAGGTTGCTGGGATTTGCTGACATCACGTATCTTTTTTTTCAGACACGTCAATTACGGTGAAAAATTGTCACTTCTCCAAACATTTTTGGCTACAGTTTTGATTTCATTGTATTTAAAGTACTATCATTGCGCATAATTTGAGTCACCGTAAGAAAAAGCTGCAAAACAATTACGATCGTATTAACTAATTGTTGAGGTGGCAACTGGTGCTGGTATGTGCATCATACTTACTGTAGTACAGTTTGTGTTTCCGTAATGTGAAAGTGTTGTACTGTGTGGCTCAGACAGGGAGTTTTGAATCAAAGTGTAGCTTTTAGTCGTTTGGCAAATGGATTCATCGCCTTGAACAGCATGCTTGTTTTCATGGCCTGGGCAAGTTTCTGTGTGTTACTGGAAGCACTGAGCTGTGTCCGTCTCCACCTATTTCGTTACACCGCGTAGACCTGTTCCAGGCAAAAGGCGGAAAATCACGTTCACCTGCTTTCGTAAGCCTTCGCGATGGCGGTGTCTCGGTTTCAGCGCTCAATCAGAAAGTTGTTTATAAACACTTTCGCGTCTGTACGGAATCCTTTGTGCTACGTTTATTTCCTGACTGTCAATAGCTGAGCGGCTGTGCTGCTGCCTTCTTCCGTTCATGTCGCCAAGGATTACATAGTCGTTTGACAAAAGGTGCTTGTCACCTAGTGTGTCATGTTTTCCGCAACCGAGTTTAGAATGAGGTAAATTGAATTATGACGTGATACCGGCCGGATTACCGGTTTGTGTTCAAGGTGACTACTGCACCTTTGCGCAACCTCATTGACTGACGAGGCAAGTACCTGTAGCAAAATTTAGATCACGCTGATTTTTAGTCAAACTTAAGTTAAATTGTCATTCTCTTATAAAATGGTATGGATTGTGAGTTCCACCTTGCAAACGTCCACGAGAGTAAAATTTTGATTTCTGATAACTGGGTTGCAAAAAGCATCTGTTTTGTTTTCTTTTACCGGAAACATCGAATGTAGTGTTTTGACCCCGTCAATTCGCTCTTTCCAACTTTCGCTTTAACATATATTTTGTCATATTCACCACGTGTGCCTCTGCTATTTTGAAGCAACGTCAAGTGTATTCTTAATGGATGTTCAAGCTCGCAATTGGATTAATTTCGAAAATGCGTCTGATCATTTTAATTTAAAGGTTAATAAAGTCAACATTGTGGGAAGCATTCATATCTTTGTGTGTATTCATAACGGGTTCCCGTTAATGTTGAGCACGCGCATGCTATGAACAAAAAAATTGTGGTACTTCTTGCCTTGAACAAAATTTCGTGCGTTCTCTTCCCAACGCAGTGTTTTTTTGGACTTTTGTGAAAGTAAGCTTTTGTAAGTTTTGAAGTGGCGCAGACGGGGCTCACGACGTTGAATCATTCCCCTCCTAATAACTCGCTCAGTTGCAAAATCTGGTGTTCATGCACTATAAAAAAACGATAGTAATCCTTATGTAAGGAACTTCCGTTCCATCGTAAAGATAGTCATTTATTTACACAGTGAATAGGTGCAATGGTTTGGCGGTTCCAATAATAATAATAATAATTGGATATTGCCTGATGTCATTCAGGTTATTTGACTTCAGCCTCCCCTTTACAAAAATTCTGGCTGCGCCCCTGGTCTTCAACCCAGTGGAGTGGTGACATTTCAGAAAGTTCGGGATGAGTAACATATACAGCACTATAGTACGACACGGCAATAACTACTGCAGTACTTGTCGTCTGGCAAGCAAAGGTGTTGTAAAGCGTCAATTTCGTCATTTTTTCGTGTGGCGAAGAATGAGCCGAGCAGCGTCGACAGCGGCTTCAAGCAAGCGATTAGTCATCAGTTCCAAGTGCGGCGTCACCACGTCTTGGACGTCTTATCCGTATATGGCGCATTATTTGCCGAAACAACTCAAGCGTGCACGGATTGTTTTTATTTTCATACGACGAGAATAACTAGTCAGAATACGAACAGCTTCTGCCGTAGGTTGCTGACCTATAGTAAATACACGGCTGCCTCTTTGTGCGTGGTTCACCGAGCACTTTGCTGCGCAGAACGCTGTAATTTCGGGTTGCACACCTCAAAAGTAAGTAACTTGTGCTTTGAGAAGCTGTGGAACCCACAATATTCTAGCCAGCTATTTGCAGAAGTTTTATTACCTTCATTTGTTTCATCACCTATTTCCAAATCGTTTTTAACCAACGTGGAAACGGTTTCCTCGGGCTTCACCGATCGCCCCAAACATTTTTTGATTTAGTGAGTCATCCTGCTTCAGTTTTCTGCACTCAAATGTGCCGTTCTGAAGAAGAAATTTTCTTCTTATTAGCTGTTTTGTTGTAGAATGACGTTCATTTATATAAACTGGGTACTTTTTTGAAGCGATACGTCCACACGAAAATATCGTCGAAGTGATATGCTTTAGAATAACTGAGACCATAAAGAAGTTAAAGGAAAAAAGAAAACTATCAGAATGTTACATACAGAAACCTTAATGTGAAAGAACTGTTGTAAGTTTTTTCTGCTTTAAATGCAACTGTTCACGTCTATCGACGTTTCTATCGACATGTTAATGAAGTGGCAAAATTGAATAGAAAAATCGAAAAACTGACGATCTGAGCTAAACATGAATTCCAAATTACGTATCAGGAATACTCGATTCCTAAAAAGGTTTTAAAATTTCCATGGTCTCTCATGACTGATGCAAATGTTATTTAGAAGGGCGTTTGTCAAATGACCCTGCGGGTCGCGTGCAGCCGTGTTCATTAAGCTTAATCAAAATATTGATTTACTTATTGGTTTGCGCGGCAGCTTCACGTTTCGTGTATTGCGCGAGTACGAAACACGTGCAGATGACCTTGGTAACCTTCGAGTTGCGGTAAACATGCGTTAAGTTGTCAATGCATGCGCCACACTTGATCATTTTCTCAAGTCGTAAGTTATCGATTAGTTAGAGGTTGTTTGGAAAATTTTCTCATTCTCCCTTAATCAGTCATTTGGTCCGATTGTTTTCGCTCATAGTCGGCCTATATGTGGACCACCGTAAAGCTGGGTGTTGTTGGTGTTTATGTTGTGTCAAGGACAGGGTTGAGGAACATCATGATTTTTTGAAAAAATCAAAAAACTCGTTTTTTTTATTGAAATCGGATTTTTAAAAATTTAAATCATATTTTTTTAACTTTTATGATTTTTTGATTGAATATATAGGGGGTGGCCACCTAACACTTGTACTTCTTAATTTTACATAATTTGTTTCAATATAACTTTGTTGTGCGTGGTTTCTTCAAGTACAGCGACTAAAAAAAGCTGAACTTTCATTCAAATTTTCGTTGCGCTTATGCAATATCCCTTAAGGCAAATCAGTTCCTAACACCAGTACCACTATACAAAACGAAATATTTATTGAAATGACAATACTCAGACCATCAGTTTACCAAATTCATGGACACTTAATGGCATGTTGCCATGCTACAAAGCTTTTAGTTATAAATGCAAGCTTGCCAGCTTTTTTGGTGCTAAGTCGATTGTTAAAATCAATTATTGTAATTTGTAGTGCAGCTTTCGCAAGCACAGCTTCTGCAAAAGTATGACTTACATGTACGAAACAGTATAATATATCTGTTCTGATGAATCCAAAATATGTTCTAAAACTTAATGTATGTCAACAGCATGGGATTTAGATGCAACTTTTACTTTATGCCTGGGCTTTTTTTCACTGAAACATTTCAGTTATTTTTTTCGCTGAGACATTTTGGTCACTGAGACATTTCAGTCATTTGTCCCATAGTAGTATTAAAACTTGATAACAGTATTCACTAGTCTATATTTTTATATATTTTGACTGAATTGACTTAATTTTTTTCGGTTATTTTAAAAATTTGACCTATGACTGAAAAACGACCGAAAAAAACTAGTTTTGTGCCACTGGACACGTTCTAACTTGTGGCATTCTAACAGTTCTGACTTCTGAGTCTGCAAGAGTTAGCGATTTCACTCCACATGCCATTTCTGCAGTTAGTTGACAAAGAATGTATGACATCACAGAAGCTATGATTGATAAAACTTTAATTGCTTTTAACTTGTATTGTCATAATAACTCTCTGCCTTCTATACTGATATAAGTGAAAAACTATTAGAATGCTAATTAAGTGTGTCATAGAAATCACACAAGGCTTCAAAACTGCGTATGAATTTTTATTTTTGTTAGTTGGTTTAAATCAAAATTTAAATCACTGATTTAAATTAAATCAAATGATTTAAATCAGTCAACCCTGGTCAACGAACGTGGGATAAACAGCGGAAGCACAATGAAGCATGGGAACAATTTAATCTGCACATTTTTACAAAAGCATTTGCGATAAGTGATTTGTAAGCATGGCTAAGATCTTAAGTACGAAAAAAGCACCGTTCTGCAAATTTTACTGCATGTTGTATTTTTCATATCTGCTTGACTAGAAAAAATTCACCTAAATTTCAAAGTTTTCCTTATTCTTTATGTTAACTTCAACTTTCGTTTTGCCACCTCATGTGCCCTATGCGANTGGCGGTAAGAGTAACAANGTGCTACAAAAATATGAGAACCTTGATAATGAAAAATATCCTGTCGGACATANATGTAATAGCGTGATGTTAAGAAAGTATATCGCTCTCAGAATATATTCGTTGTTTCCGTGAATAATGTCTTAAATATTTTTGGCGGTACTTGTTTTGGTGTCTGTGCGCAAAGTGACAATGTGCTTCAATACCTTTTGCGCCTCCACATTAATGCAAGCACGTATTAGTTGAATGCTGGACAAGTATTTATGTGGTTCTAGCACAACCCTCGTTTTGCAACATATTTTTCAAAAGTATGTCTAGAAATTCTGTTATCGACAACATTTTACCCGATTGAGGTTATCGAGTAAGATTTTACCCGATTGAGGTTATCGAGTAAGATTTTACCCGATTGAGGTTATCGAGTAACATTTTACCCGATTGAGGTTAGAATACATACACTGAAATTGTTTTCTATTGCGCAAGACCGCTTGAAACAGTCGTTGCTCAGCAACAATTTCACAGACATGGTTTATGCCGGATACTAGGATTGGTAAAAGAAAGTACGATAAATAGCTATAACAGTTACATAAAACAAATCTCTTCTCGCTATGGCCCTAAAATATTATTACTACCGTCTACCAGTACGTTTTCTTGGATAAGGTGAAACGTTTTAGTTTTGTAGTGAAAAGTTCAGAAGAATAATGGGTAGAAATCAGTAAGTTTAAAAAGGCTCTGGCGAAAAATTATTTTAACATTATAATAAAGTCGCTTATGTGGGAATATATTGCGACGAGTTGTGACATTAAAGCCACCGTTGTCGCGCGAACGCATCACAACTTTTTATAATCCGCGGCGTTCCATCCAAAATGCTGCCGTAAAATATGGTTTCATGAAACGTGATGAAGTGTTTCTTCATGACTTCCCTCACACTGTTAGGACATTTTGAAAGTTGAAGTGCTCCTCGATATGCTTTCGTGATGTTGATTCCGTAAGTAACAACAAAACCTTGAAACGAAAAGTCTAATGCGTTTGAACGTGTTGGCAAATTTTCTGTTTGATATATTTCGATTCGATTGCAGTTCATGACCGAAGCGTAAAGGAAGTGTACCCTCACTCTTACGCGGTTTGTGGCAATCTGAAATTATTTTTCTCTGAATTTTAAGAAAACTAAATGTGCGTTTTCTGTTTGAAGATGCAAGTGATTAAATTGTTGGTAATGGTCGGTCACCATGTCTCACGTGTTCTGTATATCTGTGGATTGGATCGATCCCATCGCTATAGTGTCTGGTTTTAAGTCGAAAAACTTGAGATTTGATCGTCGACTTCAAGGGCTTAGCGGTCACGTTGACTGCATGGGGTTAACAGCGGTAATCTCAACTGTCACGACGCGACATAGTGTTCGCTGCGCCTATATTTCAGCCAAAACCACGGACACAAAAGCGTTTTGCGTGGATTCCAAAACGTTGCCTCTAAACATGTTCACAACTTGCAAAAACATTTAGCAAAATATTTTTTGCGAATCGTTTTCCTATCATTGAACGCCTCTTCAACTTCACCAGCTTGTGTTCAACGGCCTGCTCTGTTTTTTTCACTGTTACTGCATTCAAGGAAACAAGTTGACGAATTGTCACGCTTTCGTCGCCAACAACGACAGTGTACTCTTCTTGTTTCCTGTACAAATATAATCGCTGATCAGACAACCTGACCAACCTCACTGTGTGTTCATTACAAATACGTATAAGATCTCTTCCTCTCTGGCTAAGACCAACTTACTTAACTGTGCTTCTTAACCAATTTGTCTGGAACAGACGATTGAAAAACCAAATTTGGTTGACGCCGACTCAGTGACCCCTGTTTGCCCTTGACTTTCGATAAAGCGATAACGTGAACACAATAGTCGTTTTTTTCACTTTGCTTGGAACAGTCTATCCGTGAAATCTTTCCTGCATACCTTCACTTCTGTTGTAGGCGTGACTTTATTTCCGCTTTCTTTGCAGTCACTGCTTACTTACATCTTAATGACGGGAGTAACAGCAATATTTTTTAACGTTAATTTGCAGAGCGTCAGTTACTGTAACTCTAAATGAATCAATAGTGTGACAGGTTAACTAAGTACACGATGTCACTGCCTGACTTCGTGGCGTCGAAATTGCATCCACGAGGTATTAACAGTCGTGCCATTGTGCCCGACAGGTAGTCCTGAAAACATTAATCTTGAGACACTACAGGAAGCTGACTTAAGCTTAGGGTTACGGTNAGTGTCTCGCACGACTGCGTTTGTAATATTTTGCGATTCCAAGATGAGTATCATGGAAAATATTCGCGTCCTGAACTCAATGTCAGAAATCCCATTCTTATATCGTTAAAACAACAGGCTCTCTGTGCTTCCGACTTGCTAGCTGTTCATTAAGTATGTTATTCTGAAAGTGTTTTTCAAGGACAAATAGAATTTATCGACTGCGTAACGTTTAGTCTCCGTAGAATAATTTTTTGTATGTTTCTTTTTCATTTTATTTAAAATAGGACAAAGACTAGTTGCACAACACATCGAAAGCATTGCTTCATGTACTGTATGTCACTGTCATCTTTGTCGCAAAATGGTGTGAGAAGTTGTTTTTTTGTTTGGGATCATTCTTAGATTGGCTATTGATGGGACGATACTGTGACGCTATTTCAATGCCACGATCGTCTGCCACTGTAAAAGTCGTGAACATTGACAAGCTTCGTGTTTCCGTGGCTTAATCATCAATGTCTGAGGTTCGTTCAATTTTTCAAATTACGACTTCGGTGACGGCGGTGGTTGCTGACGTCAAGCAAATATTCGCTTACTGGAACAATATATCTGCGACTCCCCGAGTGTCGGCAACAAAAACTTGCTGATGTTTTCAGGACACCACCTTTTTTAAGAAAAAGTGCGAATGTAAGTGATTTTGCCATCAAGTTTTGTTTGTCACACAGACCAGTCGTGTGTGTCGCGTATACTAATATTGTCGAAGGCTTGCCGGTCTTCAGCATCTTTTGGGGTTATGTGCTGTTTAATGCGAGATAAAATTGCTTCGTTGGGGAGGCTCGTGCTCCACGCTTCTATTGCTTGTGCAATAAGCTCGATACACGTATACATTTCGCGTTTTCTGCACACCGTGTTTTATTTGAGGTTTGCTGTTTCATCAGATCATATTGTTCTTCAGTCGAGGCAGGTGTCTGGTGGTGAAAGCAAGAATCAGGAGTTGCTTTGAAAGTAGCATATGTCGTAACTGTAATAGCAAGAAAAGAATGACAGGTGTGTTCTGCTGTCAAGAAATAGCAGTCAGCTTTCCACCATTACATTTTTTAACTGCGGGTCTGCTGTACTTCATGGTTTGCCACGAAAAGGGACTTCACAGTCTATTCGCGGGCGACAAAGTCTCGTCGTCTTCTGCTGAATTTCTTGACTGTGTGATGGCGTCGCTCAGCTGTAGCTTACCGTTGACCGCAATTTCGACGGTGACGTTTAGTTCAGAAAGCAAGTACGTTGAGTTTGCTTGGACGATCCGTTAAACTTTTGATATTCTGTAATCTCGCTCACCGATTCCACGGTGTTGTTCCCACCAAACGCGCAAGAAATTCCTACAAGTGTACTCGTGGCTTGTATTTGCTGATTCTGACACCGCTGCCTTGCACCTTTGAGTACACTTGATGCGACGGCTCCAGCAACCTCGGGAAGTTTTGTGTTCAGGTCTTGAAAGCGTTACGCAGTAGTTCAAAAGTGTGTTGGTGCAGGAAACAAGGCTATGACTAAGCGGAATTTACACATCACTCTCATCAAGTGTCATTTCGGCCGTTACAATTCGCAAAACACCGCTTGGTGCCTGATTCATTCATTTCAATGATAGACACGCTCGCACAATAATCGTAATGCCATGCGAATTGCTGCCAGGCAATTGAAAGTAATCGAAACATACTTTATATGATCGCGCGGTTGTTGTTATGAGCGAGTTCACAGTATCGGGAAAGCGAACTCGTGGCTACGTTCACGTAATGATTTTGGCCAGCTGTACCATACGTCTGCATTGCTTATGATGGGGACAAATGTTGGGACGATTGGTTGTCTCGTCTCTGGGAGCCCCAACGTGTTTTAAACCACAACGCGGTCGTACACATTGAATCCAAATCATGCGGTTTTTCACGACTGATTTGGGTTCTGTGAAAAAAATCTGTTAAACGGCCACAGCGCAAACTGAAAATGGGCTTCTCCAACATTTTTCTCCAACACTCGATGTGTACGCTAATGCTTGATCGCAACCCGACCTGCCTCGCACTGATCCGCTGGCACCTTACTTATTTCTGTATAAATGCAAGTAAAATGTGTCCACATGAAAATTTTTTAGCGAAATCAACCTTTCATCTAACGAAAGTGAACAGGTTCTTCACAAAAACTGACATTTGAAGTCAAGGTAACGTTGCTTAAATTCTTGTAAAATCGGGCGTTATGATTTAAATCCGTTTTGGTATTTATTTTTAGCAACCTGACTGTTGCCACACGAAGAATGGTTGTGCAGATCTTAACGTTTTATAACGAATGCCATCAAATGAATAACGCTGGCGAGCTTGAATTCGTACGTGTTGTTTTTGCAAAATACTGCAGAATAGGCACGAATAGCACTTTCTGGACTGACGCCAATCGGTTAAAGCTCACAAGCACTAATCCAGTTCAAACGATTCCCTTATGCTTTTTTGCAACTTCCTAGTTGCCAACCACCGAACGCGTGCTGATAGAGGTTACCGCAGACAAAGAAGCCATTGCATACATCGTGTTCTGTACGGTATACAGCAAGACAAACTGCACCTATTTTTCACTTCACTGTATCTTTTTTAGCATTTGCGACTGCAGCTTTTACTTCATCTGTAATGCTGTTGAGACAGTGATCGTACTCATGCACTGGTGCAAATGCATTGGGAACTCTGTTACGAGTGCTACGGTGAGAGACTCAAAGTGCCTTGGATTTTAATGGATAGAAGTAACATCTTTACTGAAAGCTACACTCAGTGGCATTGTGTTATTGTACTTGCGAACTAGTGTCTTTACGATGACAAATGTTACGGTTAGGGAGCAAGGAACCTTGTGTTTTGGGGGATTTCGAAAATGCTATGCCGTAACTCTGGCAACAAAGTGTAAAGTATCAGCGATGAACTTTCTCGCTGTATAAACCGTATTGAGAAGCTTACACACCTTTGTCAAACTTAATGGGATGCGAACTGCACGCTCCATTAACGTTACCCGAAAGCAATTTAAGCGTGGACTTGAACGTTAACTGTGGGATTGCGTGAGAATCATTTGCCACCGAAACAGCAGAGGTGGAATCGTTCTCCATAACATTTCTCCATCTTTTAGAGGCGTGATTAGTCGAGTTCACTTTGCCCGAATAAGTGAGCGTGCCCTTGTTTCCCGTAGTAGAAGTATGTCTCGAAGCTGAAAGTAATGAAATCTTCCGCTGCACTGCCATGCTGAAAAGACCATGACCGTCAAGAGTGTGATATTGAATACGAACAGGTTCTGATCACTTTGTTTTGTTTTTCATGTGTATTCCATTTGAATCAAAACTTAAAATTTAACTGTGATAGTCGTAACGAAAGATCCCCCATTCGTTGGTGACCTCGACCAAACGGCACTATCGATCATTATACGATATCGTGAAAAGGAGTTGAAACTGTTTTTACACTACTCACGAAACAAACACTGCAATACTTTCAGGAACTTGTAATCTTGCATTTTTTCTTGTTCAAACACCGTTATAATTTTGACACCAATGCTGACGAGAACAATTTCGTTTGAAAAGAGATTTCGTTTGAAAACAATTTCGTTTGAAAAGAGACATTGCATATGTTGCTCATTAAATACACAGTATCACTGGTTTCCATATCCTAGCTTACATCGTGGCCACATTTGTGCCTATTTGAATACACATTCGAGACAGCAACAGAATTCTTGTTCTTTCTTTTCTTGTTCAACAAAATTCTTGTTCAATCTGTTCTTTTTGTTGCCGATTTCATTTAATTGATAATGTCATATTCACGTAACTACGCATTCAAACTCATGAATTTTTAATATCTTTGAAATACGATGCGCATTGGGTCACACCTCTGGCCACTTCAACCATCTCAGCTTGCTGAGATCCAAATATCATGCTGTGAATGTTTTACGCAGTTGTAGACAAATAAGGAAAAACTTGTCCAAATGCTGTGACATCTGTATCTCGTTTTTCCAAAAGTTTTTAAGCGTGTGCTCTGTTTGTCTACACTATAGTGTCTTTTTGACGATTCGAACGGAAATAGCAGTCCGATTTTATAATATTTGTTACTTATGAATAATTTTGTGACAACGTTGGTTACTACCTGTATTTGTAATAGCTCGTGAGAATTAATGCTTACTCCTACCAGCGACCCAAAATCTGGTGAATGAAAACTTACTACATCGATGCATACTTGCTTATTCCCTATGCATGCTTTATGTGAATTAGAAACAATGCTTTTCGTTTTGTATTTTGAAATCGCACCAGAAAGTTTGTGTTTTTTCGTGAAAATTTGCAGACAATAGACCTGAATTGAGCCCTGTTTCTTAGTGTTATTCGTTCACGGCTCTGACTGCATGTTGATCACGTAAGGAGATGTTTTTTCAGTAAGCGGGTTCATTTCTTGTGCACCCTTCTGAGTTCGTGCATTGGTAAAGGCGATTTGGAAAAGAAATCCATATCTCTGAAGAAAACCTCGTAGCGGGCTTCGTTCAAGACACGTGTTTTAATTTTTTACAACACTGACTTGGAGGTTGTAGACAGTCAGACAGTTCCTGTTATTTTACATGGCCAACGAAAGGATCCGGTGGTCATCAGGTCAGCTGACCATGTGTGGAAACGATAAAGTCATTACGTATCAGATCTTTTCGTTGTAGCGTTGAATTTGACTGACGATAGGTGTTGAGTTGGGACCAAACAGTCATCGACATCAGGGTCAGGACCAATTCTGGTCAATTTTTTTTAATGCCTTCGCCCTTTTTTGAATCAGGAAGTCCCGAACGAGACCGAGAGTAGCTAAAACTGATATCGATAACTCCAATCACTGGTTAAAGTAAAAGCATTTTAAGAAAAACTCTATGCCTCCTCTAAATCCTTTCAGTTGACTCAGGAATTGCTTAAATTTCAGACAAACATTGCTCGTGCCCATTGCCGACATCTTCCGTTTCCTTTTGGCTTTTTCAGCTGTTGCTCTTTGGCGACATCTAAGTGTTTCACCACCTTGTTGCATTCTGTGTTCATATTTGTTCAAATCCTACGACTTTCCGCCACTCCGCGCCATTCAACTGTTTTCGTTTTGTGTAAATATTCTTTTTGCTATTTGCAGTTGGGTTAAAGCAGGGGTGGGCAATTATTTTTGCTTGGGGGCCAATTTGAGAAGGTCGCGTTTAGCGGAGGGCCGTACCTTCTTATGCGAGCAGAAGCAAGTCTCGATTTATAGCCTCAGCAGTCAGCATTAATATTTAGTATGGGAAGTTGGAGGAAATTTCAGATTTGAAAATTTTCCTGAATGCTTCTGCGGGCTACTGAAAACGCTGTGGCTGACCACATTTGGCCCTCCGGCCGCTATTTGCCCACCCCTGGCTTAAAGCTTTGCTTCATATACTGCATTAATACGCCAAGTGCAGTGCAAAGTACAGTAGTTTGATAAAAAATACGTGATGCGGTTGTTTTCAGGCAATTTGCGTAATAGAACATAAAAGGGTTCTTGATAACGAGGTTTGCACGTCGTACTTCATCAGCGATTTCCATTCGTCAATAGATTTTGTGTGTTCGCTGCAGGCAAATGTATGATTGCTTTTATACATACCCGTAATACGCTTCACAGCGTTCGTGGCGCTCCTGTTCAGACAGAGTTGTCGGGCCAAGCACGCGTTATTTCAAAGGAGCTATTCCAAATTTATTCTCCATTACAGCTTTTTCATGGAAAATGTGCATAATGGTCTTGTAGCTATCCTTCAAAACACTATCTTGCTTGACATGTTTGTGGTGTTTCAGGAATTGTATTTTTGTGCGTTCGTACCAGTGTATAAGTTTCAGTTGTGGCAATTGAGTTCACAATTTTGCGTGATTCGGCAAATCAAACATTTAACCGAAGTTTGGCAGCAAATTTTGCACTCTCAGTCGGTCTCCCGCCTGGAGTGCAAGCACACGCTAATTGGAGCATCCGGTCTTTCTTTTAAAGTCAGCGAGAGCCGCGACAATTAACGAACAGCAGGGTTCCCACGCGGTGTTGAAAGTATTGAAAAAGCATGGAATTCAAAATCGATTTTCAAGACCTTGAAAAAGTATTGAAATCAGCCAAAATATGCATTAGGTGTTTAAAAAGTATGAAAATTCTGAAGTATCTTTTACTGAAGGCAAAGCACTTCATTATTTATGCAGTGTTATGCAACGTGCAAAATTCAATTTCATGATTAAGAATTTCAAATAATGAAGAGAAGTAATCGTATTGATTTTTCAAATTTAGTATTGAAAAGGTATTGAAAAAGTATGTAAAATGATTTTTAAATTTGTGGGAACCCTGGAACAAACCAAAGCTGTTGAACAGAACAAAAGGTAATTTCGTGCTTGAAGCAAATTTGTTTCAGCTAAGGCGCCGAAAATCATTACAGTGCTTCAACATCTTTCGTAAAATGTTTTCATCAGACTACCATCCAACTTACTGAGATGTGCTTTCAGAAAGGTGAACAATTGCGTATGGTAGTGAGGATGTTATTGTGTCATTGAATTTATTAGAACGCTGCTTTTTCTAATTGTTGGTCAGAACGGCACCTTCCTGCCACAACATAGGCACGGCATGTTGACAAAAGAATTACTTGTCCACGCGGTCGACTTTTGCGCCAGGAATTAGAACTTGAGGGCACGAATGAGTGTCGTACTGTTTGAGGAACAATCACGCAGAAGAGTACTTATTAGCTATGTTAATAGGCGATGAAATCGATGTTTTCTCGCCGCTAGCAATCTGTTTGCCCCATATTAATTATTCACAAGTGCACAGTGTGAAATCGCTTAACTGCTCGGACAGTTTGCGATGCTTTTTACCCGAGTTTATTCTAGTCCGCAGTTTTGGGTTGCGAGTTTATTCTAGTACGCAGTTTTGGGTTGCAGGTGTCAGTCACGTAACACGATCGAGCTTAATGGGGAAAGTTAGTGTGCTTAATTATGTCTAATATGGTTTGGTTGGCCATACCACTATCATGAGCTTTTGACAGATGCGTAGCAACAGGATGACAAAACTGCAAATTATGTTCTAGGTAAAGTGACCTTAACGTTTCCAGATTCGATCTGTTTAGAACTACGCAAGGCGTTAATTGTGCTTCAACGCAGCTGATTTGACGTCTCGCAGTCTCGTAACTCGCGCTGTTTCGAATCGTTCGCAGCAATGATGTGAACAATGACCCGAAACAAATTCTATGTCACAGTTGCCTGCTTGCACATAAGCGTGTTGCTCATCGAGACGAGCGGATAGCTCTGTGGTGAGGCGTAAGCACTCGCAGGCAGAGCAATCGGTTGGACGTGAAGACGACCGCCTATCAGTCTATGTCTATGTGACCAGGGCTCGGCGTGTCTTTCCACTGCGTGATTACTTTTTTGTGCGCAGCTTAACTGCGAAGATTTTCAATGCAGACGTTCTAGAGGGCGTCTCTGTATGAAATCGGAATTTTTCGTGTATGTTAAATTTCTTGATAGCTCGTGACTCGTGCGTTGTTCAACTGATGAGAAAAGCGATTTCGCGTGAACTTGAGCTGCGATGCATTGGGTGTTGGCTTGCTTCCTCATTTTTCGTTTACCTGTTTGATAACATTTCTTTCGGTCGCATTCTGCGTTAAGATAAATAAATTGCTTGCGAAATTGCTGTTATTAATGCCAGGCAGTATAATTTCCTCGATCGTCATGAGTAAGATTTTTCTGGTCATTTGCAACTGATTAACATTGCATTGAAGATGTCGTTATCGACATCTGTTCGTTGCAACTAGATCAAGCTAGTTCCTGATTTTTGAGCCAACCAGAGATAGTTCGTGTCTGTGTGATCCGTTAAAAAATTTGTTTGGAGATGGGCGCACTATCGCTTCTGGCAAATGTGTGGCGTTAGAGCGCTGGAAGACTGCTTTGAGTTATCTGCTATGCAGATTTGACTATTCGCAAGCGGCTTGCCTTTGACGAACGTTGACCGTCTGTGACATTATTTATTTATTTCCATCGTCGACGAGTTGCTGCAAAACGCAAAAGCAGCGTGAATATGCTTGCATAGCCAACAGCTGAAGTGCGCGGGTTAAAAGGACGTTTTGAGCTTATAATAATACGAATTTTTAGGATTGATATGCATGAATGTCGCTCTCTCGCTGTTAATGCCTAGTGACAAGTTTGCTTGGTCATTGTTACGCCAGCATTTCAAGCAAGGTTGAATTTAAAAGCCGAGCAAGTCAGTTGTTCATGCAGTGGTATTTGCAAGGCCCAAATATGTTCTTGAAATTTTCAAGTGAAGATTAGGTAATAGCTAGTTATGAGAGTGTGACATCTATCTAAGTTTGGTCATTTATACAGCATGCTGCAAAAGAAAGGGGATATTTAGTTTCTGGCCGACGTAGCACAGTGTTTGGCGATTGCTTGTCATTGTAGGATTGTGCAGGTTGTGCTGATGGATGACTGCGACGCGGGATCGACCATAGTCATGTGAACAATAAGTAATACGAATTAAAATTGTATGTAACCTGCATCAAATGTGGATGGGATGGCAACAGTTCAGTAGTAGCGTGTCCGCCTTTCAGTCTTATTGCTGGTTGTTCTATCCATGGTCGCTGAGTGAATCGCTTCAACGCTGCATGAGCCAAGAGCTTTAACCTCAACCACACCACCAAGAAGGGAACTTCAAGTTTTGACCTGTCGCCACTTGCCATCATCCAAATCATAATAAAACATGGATATCGTTTTTCTGTTTTAATAAAAATCAGCCTTAACCAGATCACATTTGTATTGACTAACCGTTCAAGTAGAGCTTTACCTCTGCATATGCAGAAGTCCGTCCTGCACCTGCATATAAAACTTTACCCCCTCCCCCGCAGATTTCTATGTGGATCTGGATATTAGTCATCGTGTGCGCAGAGGAGCATGCGTTTTCTGCAACTCCATGCTGTCTTGTGCCACTTGCTCTTCAAGTTTTCGCATCTAATATCCGCTCGTTAACAGACTAACACGGGCTCATCTTTTATTTTTTGAAGTACCACCACCAGATCGCAGTGCAATGTTCCTGACAGACATCACATGTCAGATGTTGCACAACTCCCGCAGAAATATTCTCTCACCCTGGACAATTCCAAAACTCGCGTGCGTCCTCAACCTGAACCTGTTTTGTTTTCGCTGAAACATTTCGGTCGTTTATCTCACAGTTGCATTAAAACTCACCAAAACACTGTTTTTTAGCCTGTATTTCCAAACGTTCTGACCGAAATGACTTAATTTTTTTTCGGTCATTTCAAAAACGTTTCGGTCTATGACCGAAAAAAAACAGACCTGAACTCTTTGCCGATCTATTCTTACGCCAACATTTTACCGCTACGGCGTATTGTGGCTTATGAATCTTTGCAAAGGTAAATCTAGGAATAATTTCTATGCCACGGAACAGAAAAGGTAACCACCTACTTTTTCCGTGTTGTCAGTTTCAAAGATTACAGCGCAAAGAGCTCGCGTAAGTTGATCCTGCAACATGCGTCCAAATTCAGTTAACGGTTGGCACTACCTTTGATTTCTGTTGCATGTCTTAAGGGTAAGTTTAATTGGAACTGCTTGGCCGCTTCCTCTGTTTGTGATCAACCCGTATTGCGTTCCGTGATATAACGCACTTATCATCTTAAATTTCTGTGATCATCCAGACATCGTGGAAACCCAAATCGTGGCTGTTATGACAGATCAGGTGCCTTCAGGTTACTCTTTAACTTTGTTACGTTTTCCTTACAATGTGAGTCTACTGTCTTCACTTTCCTTGACCACGTTATTAACTTTTCTCTGTCGTGTTCCACTATCCTAAGCTGTGGCCAAAACTCTTCTGCAAGCACAAGTTACGCCTATATGCCATAGATGTTTTGTCATTTCCACTATGACCCTTGATCATGATCAGCAGTTATCTTCCACCCATCGTACTAACCCGGAGAAGGCTCTTAAACTATATGTATACGACAACAAACAAACTTTAGCCTTGCGGCAAGCTTCTGAGGGATCTGCCTGCTTTCATTCTTCTGTGACGATCAAAACTAGCAAGCGTATCTATTTTTCATAGTTAAAGGCCACAAAGATGGCGGCAAGTAAATCAGTCACACTTTTTTGACGGGGAAACTAGTTTCGCGTTTTTAAATGCACCATCAGTCCGGTAAATGTAAGATAAATCTTACAGGCGAAATGTTGGCACTTGGAAACAAGTAAAGAAAAATACACGATCTGTGGCTAGTTACAACGACAGTACTAAAAATTTGTGAAGCTGAAAGGCTGACCTTCCCTGAGCCTGAAACCATATATGTATACGGCTGCCCAATTCAGTTCTGTTGCTTGGCAGCGTGTAGCTTGGTATATTGGTGGTTCCAGTTGTGTATGCTCGCACCCGAAAATAGGGGCCGAGATCATAACAACGAGGTTCAGAATTTGCCACAGAAATCCATGCGAAACGTCACTGTATTTAAGATCCGGCTTACCATTAGTCAAGTGCAGATAACGTGAGTATCAAATTACTCTCAAATTTCGCAGAGTGCTAGGACCGAAGTAGTCGGTTACCACTGCGTTACATGCAGGATGGCCGGGTTTTATGTTTAGTTTGTTTATGTAGTGTTTACTGATGATAATTATCAGGTGCTTTGACAACAATCAAATATCAGCAAGGATATATCGGTTCAATCCTGCACCGGCGGTGCTGCTGTTTCGACTTCCTTTAGTTTGCAGTTTGCAAGCGCTTTTCCAAATATGCTGTTTGCTGCAACCGGCTGCCGCCGGCAATAGACGGAGGCAACTATCACTCGGATAAGATGCTTGTTCTGAGTCGACCTGGTGACCTACTTATCATCCATGTTGTCAAATCAAAAGGTTTGCAAATCGTAGAAAGTGACCAAAATTGCTCCTCTTCAAATCGTGCCTTTGCAAGCTATATATTTAATAAAATGAAATAACTGGCGTTTAACAGACAATCAAAAATGTAATAGAATACCTATCTTCAAGTTAGTTGCTTTGCAGCTTGCTGAAGAAAATGTTTTCTCCATGTTATAACTAGGGCAACCTAAAAGTCAGTGAAGTCAAAATTTTTCTGCCTTTTTTAAAGCTTATGAAACGTCCACAAAGCAAATTTCACGCTCATACCATGAGGGAATCCCAAGTTATTAGGTCAAAAAAAGTCAAAATTTATTGTTAGGTCAAAATTAATAATTGGTTCAAACTTTTGTTGCAACACGGATTTTTCTCTTTATCGATATTTTATTGAAACTACAACCACAGATTTTGATATTCTTTTGCACGTTTGCATGTAATTCTGTAGTAATAATGAGTTTGTTACGATTTGTGACGTAACAATGTTGTTTTGCACACTACTGGACGATTGAATATTATGTAGGATAGACGTGATAAGGCAAGAAAGGTGGTCTTACAGCACTTGGTTTGGTAAATGCTCAATCCATTATGCATGTAGTGTTTTAACTTTATGATGTTCTCACGTTTGACTCTACTATAGTTTTTAATGTACTTCTGGCCATATCATCCCAACAACCGATTTTTTTTTATTTCAAAGCATTGAGTGCATGAATATGCTTCTGGGTTAACCTCAACACCTAACCCTGAATTATTTTGTAATTGCAGATGCAGAAAATGTATAGGTCAAAAATAAAGTCAAAATTTTAAATTATAAAGTCAAAACTTTAAGCTTTTAGGTCAAAAAATTGGTTGCCCTATAACGTATTGTAAAACGAAGGCATTAATTGCACGTTTGCCTTCTCAAAAATTCTCTGGCTGTCTTCTCATTCGTGCCTGCTCGAACTATCAGCCACTCCGCTACCACATTGAAATCATTATTGCAAGATAGATGGTCTTGCTAATAGCAACGTACATTCAAGAATGCAAAATCCAAATTCTGTATGTAGCTCTATGCTAGACTTAGTGCAGAAATTAGCGTAGTACGAACAAGAGCCAATGGATATAGTTTTTCACTCGAACGCAAAATAGCAGTTACGTTTTGACTGACGCAACTTTTAACTTTTTGTTTCAAAAATCAATCTTAATTCAAGATTATGCATCGTCTTATCAACCTGCACCATTTGTTTGAGTGTCCGGTGCCACGAATTGGAAAGACTTATTGCGGGATGTTCTGCTGCAAACTTGGTGTCTATTATTTGGAAACCAGGCCTAATGTGTGAACTTTTCTCTACGTCTCGGTCAGTGGTGCTCAAACTTTTTGGCTCGTGGGCCACATTTGTCTTTCAGACACCCTTCGCAGGCCACAAGAACTAATATCTCAATAAAAATTCTCGAAAAAATTATCTTAAATGATTAAAGTGTTAAGTTTTCTTTCCAATGAAAATTGCTTCGCTGGCCCCTCCAGAGGGCCTTGCGGGTCACGGTTTGAGCACCACTGGTCTAGGTTGAGTTTCACCGGGAGAAATCACTGAATATCGACTGATAGAGGTTTTTAAAATGTCAGTTGATAATGGCTGTAAATTTTAATGGCTTTGAAATATCAGTTGATAATAAAAGCTTAAAATTTTAAGCTTTGAAAATTTGCGCGATTCGTGTTCATCGAATGTAGAAAGTATTTGTTAAAACGGAAAGATATAGCTCACCATCAAGTCCGAAACGTCTTGATAATGATTTATTAATGACTTATCTTTCAGTGGTGCAACTCAAAGGCGCGCTCGCTCGTGATGGCATACCGAAAGGTTGACTTTGCCATCGCGATTAACTTCCAGTTGCAGTTGCTGCTCTGCCCTAATATTTTTTGAACGTCTATCTGAGTTTTTTCTCTCTTGTCAAACATTTGTATTGTGAGCGAAGCTAACTTACAGAAAAGGGTAGAAGTGGCATGCGATTTCGAGGTTCATTGTTGTAAATAAATTACAGCGTGCTGCACGTTATCAATAACCTATAGCTTCTCTATGTTGTAATTAGATCTTTTGTTTGCCTTTCGTCGAGTGGGCAGTCACGAAGATAAGCGCCGAAATACTGTAACATTTGATTTTTTGTGAGTAGGTTTAAAAACTGTATTTATTTAAGCAATTTTAATCTGCTAAATTCCGTTGTACGGACGCTCTTACGGGTTTCGTCGTTGTGGCTGGCTGTCTTCTTGATGTGCTCCGTTCTTCTGTACCGTGTCATACCGTCTTTTGCTTGGCTGCACACCGCATCTGAATGCGCACTCGTCATCAACGTGAAAACGCTAATTGCTTTCAGTAACCCACAATTTGTTAAAAGCCAGATCGCATTTGTCGGTAGTTTGAGCATTCTCGTTGTCAACCGCTTTTTCCACAGCAGATGGTAATTTTCCGCCAGTAGGACATTCGTTCGTCCGCCTTGCAGATTTCTTTTAGTTTTGAAGTGCTGGTATAGCTGTGGCTTGATTGCTGGTTGATTGAACGTAACGAAACTTAAGTTTAAGTCCCATGGTGAATTTACGGTCTCACTTAATAGTCTCAGTCTTATTATGAATTATCGACATACTAAAATATGTAGAACACCGATATTGTCATCGTTCCATTTTAAAGGTAGCATGTTTTGTAATCTGCTGCTTTATCTTGTTGATATTTGACAGTCGTTCAGTACCGTAGCGTTGTGAATCGCGGACGTACGGAATCGGTTAAATATTTACCTGCACTTGTTACGTCACTGCTATAAACGCCACGTACAATAGAGATTCAAACAGCCGAAACCCCACGCAATGAAATCAGGCAATAAACTGTCGTGGAGTCTTCGAGTTGTTCGTAACACTTGTTGTGAAGTACGTCGTTATTGTTGAAACGTGATTTGCGATAGTACAAAGCTTTAGCCAGGCGTACCACTTCACAAGTGTATTTGATTGAGGTTAGTTGGCTCAGCAGAGACTGCTGTGTTTGTTACCACCAATCCAGCAGCAGCTTGGCGACTGAGACCAAAACAGCAATCGCCGGACCTTGGCGCTGGCGTTTCTTTGCGCCATTTCTGAGGTCTCGCGGTGGTAGTGTCTAGTTAGTTGTTAGTGACAGTGCAATGCTTAACATTGCTATCACTGCTCATAATATATGTGCGTCAATCTGTGATCGAAAGATGTGCTGGAAGGTTGAACTGTCTTATCCCGTATTCACTTAGAGCATCAGTGCTTAACTTGGGTTTGATTGAACCCCATGGGTTCGGTGAGTAAGTTTCAAGGTTGGGTGAATAAGTTTTAGGGTTCGGTATGGGTTCGAGCCATGATTCATTGATTCATTATGTGCGTTTGATAAAATATACTTCCACGTTTTGAAGAAAGTTCAGCGAACGCACGGATGGAACTAGCAGTTTCAGTACCTCCGATAAAGTTACGAACCACTGACTTAAAGAGAACCAGTGGTAGTTGTTGAACGAGCAGTTTCAGTACCTCCTAACTAGCAGTTTCAGTACCTCCGATAAAGTTACGAACCACTGACTTGAAGAGAACCAGTGGTAGTTGTTGAACAGACTGCAAAAATCAATAAAGGTTCAGTTTCAGGTCGTGCGTTCAAGCATCCGTTGGTCTTACCTGTGTAGCAAAAATTTATGTTGTTTTCTTGTATTGTCTGATCAACAAGAAAGCCCTGACTTCGTACTTTGGTAAATTTGAAAGGTTTACGCGGCTGTCGTTTAACAGCAGCTACAATAAATCTTAAAACGCAAGGAAATTGTGTTTTGCATTTTCATACTAACGTAATTGTACACCTAAATTGGGCATAAATATTTTCACCATTGGGTCCCATTTGCCTAAGACAGTGGTTCTCAACTTTTCATCGTTACGTGGCCCAAATAGCATTTGGTAAAAATTGTGCGGCTCACTACCTTGTTAGCATAGGTTACTCTTTTATACACACGAACACATTATTCTGAGGTAACGATTTATTCCAATATACAATACAGTGAGAAACTCGCTGCTGAACACAATGTGTTTCCATGTTGTGTGTGATTAGATGTCTAGATAACTGTATTTTGCCATATTTTTCTTCTAGCTCTATGGCCTACTTGAAAACTACACTATGGCCCACAAATTGAGAAACACTGGCCTGAGATGTCAATGTTTTTCTGAAATCTACTTTTAGGAACTCTGCACAACATAATTTTGTGGAAAAAGCTTTAACGGTTTTTATACGACCAAAAGGTACTGTGCTTCGCGTGTTACAGAAAACAACTGAGTTTTACTGCATGGCACTGCTGAAAAGTGTCATCGTCTGAAAAGCCGGAAAAGACCGCAATAAAAAATTTTTTTACAACGTTAGATTTTCAATTCATGTTACTTTCAATTGTGAAAAAGGTCTGCATTTTATCAACGCTGAAAACTTCTTTGCCGGTTTATTGCGCAAATTAGAAAAATGCGAACATGCGAGTTTTCCAGGACCTTATTTGAAACTGATAAAAATATTTGCGGCGGAAGTCAGTAAACAAGTTTTTGTGGCCATAACCTACTCCTCACGCGTATCAAAAGTGTGATGTGAGAGTCGGAGGTCTCCAGAAGCGCCACTTGATTTGGAGAATTGCACCAATGAATAGCATTACTATGTAGCTGTATATTTCAGTTGCTAACATTGATGAACAACCCAAACAACGTCTCATTTAATTGCGTAGCCACACGCCCGGTACGTTATTTTCTTACGAGGTTTTCCTTATGTGGTCCTAGTTTGTCTTATATTTTAACTGGGAACGTTTCTGGCAAACCTCACTTTGTAAAGGACGAGGGTTTGCTTGCCATAACGGGTTTCGTTTGGTCTGTACCCCCTCAGTGTCGAAAACAGAGAAGTTGCAATCAGCTTTGAAAGTTGCAGAAACAACAGTGCGCACTTCTAAAACGATAATCAAGGATGAAGGTTCGTGAAGTGCGTTGTAAATAAAACCCTACCGTGTGAACCAGTTGATAACTAAAGATTTTTGTGCATAAATTTTGTCTTCCCGCTTATTTTGTACACGACTTTATGAGCATATATACACTACGCTGGTGCTGCTTATTTTGAATGTGGGTTGTAGTGAGGGCGGTTCCGGCCATCTTTGCAGGGTGGCTATAAATGCGTTTCCTCCGATTTAAGATTCTCCATTTGATCAAGTGTTCCTCTGTCCGGGTGTTCCGCGACTAATGGTTGGGTTACCTTATTTGCTAAGACAATATTTGCGTTTGGTGCTTGCAGGCATCACTTCATCATTGCGAAGGTTGAAAGAACTGTTGTTTTGACACGCAGTAGAACCATCCCAATTCCCACACTGCTTTTGCTTTTGTTCGGATTATTCTCTTTTAAAACACATTGCGAAGAAAAGAGATCGCACTTCCTATTGGTTTGGTTCTGATTGCTGGTTTGGTAGATCTAGCAGCAGTTGTCATGCCTTGGCCAGATTTTAACGACTTGACGTTATGTTTTCAGTTTTTCATTTCCAATTTTATTTTATAGCTGAAGTCANAGGAATAAGGACCAGGAACAAACCTGAATAAAGCTTTTTCTTTACGTTACAATGAGTTAGTTCCAAAAGCGGTATCTTTACAAATTCGTTGCTTGGTTGTGTGAAGTTTTCTCGACCACTGAATTTGTTGTAAAACTTGAAAGTCGTATTAGAAACAACGCAGAAAACTCATTGAGTATATTGCTTTGTTGGAAACATGTTAAATGTCTTTTTTGTTTGCAATTCGCACGCAAACAAACATTCGCAGTGGAGCAACGAATCAAACGTATTTAACGTAGTGGCGTTTGTGCTATGATATTTCAAGCGGATTTTCTAAATCTTTGTAGTAGGATATTTTTCTGTTGTTGTTATGGCAGCAAGTTTGTTCATTGCTCCTGCATATGGAAATCTATCAACTGAACAAGTTGTCCATATTTTTTGGAACTGCGCTTCGTGAGCGAGGTTTATAAAACAAAAGTTCCTCTTTATGCAATTACTGAATGCTCCTAGCCAAGATGATCGCCTTGACAAATGTTAGTGTCAGTTCCACTGCTCTTCGTTTACTAAGATTGTTCTGCAGTTGCTTACGTGTGTACGGCTGAGCAACTGCCATTGCAACAGTGCAGACCATCGTGCAGTACCACACTTAACCCATGGAGACAGCAAGAGGTATGAGAGACTCGGAAGAAGATGTAGAGACAGGGTCGGCGGTAGCATTATCCAGTCGGGGGCATCAGATGCAAGTTTACTACATATTAGTAAAGGAGCAATTAAATCCAATAATGTGGAGGGTACATGTGTTTTTACATCTCGATATCCCACCACATATAGTACTGCTATTGCCGTACGTGCATGCATGAAACAGATAGTTACGTTTGTTCGAATTACAGTGCCTTTCGGTTCATGGATCGCGCGAGGCGAAGTGCAGATTGCTATGCGCCCGATATAGTTTCAGACAAGCGCACAACTACATGCTAAAAGTCATTCCTTGTCCACTAAACAGTTCTTGGGCAAATTTTTAGCTGCATTTATGGTAACTGCAACGGTCTGATCAGCATATTTGTTTTTTCAGATTCTGTGCACTAACCTCCGTTGCTAGTTCAGTTTCTGTGTTCTGATTTTACTTTCGGTTCGCTTCGCCTTAGGCCACCGCAAAAGGTTATTCCAACTCGCAGTATTCCTTGCAAGACAATGTCGTGTTGGCGACTCATCGCCAGCATTCACTAGTGCTGTGAACAGACAAATGATGGTCAAAGAGCTCATTTACGTGAGAATAATTTGAAGTGCTGTTAATTTTCAAAAAAGTAATGTCGCTCAAATACTGTCAAGAACTTCTGCGGCTAACGCTTTGCTTGTAAAGGTCTGCCTTAACTTGCACCTTTTGCGGCGTCATGCTTAGCTTTGGTCACTTTGCTGATCACGTTTTGTGTTGATATGTGACGTATCCTGTAGTGACAGTCGTAAACGATCTTCTTGAGCTTCCAACAAATAACCCAGGTGGGATTGGCCGATTTCGAGGCGGCACAGTCTTTGATGTGCAGAGTTGACGCGGTGGTGATAACAATAGCACCATATTGGCGAACGTGACAGGATTACTTGCGATCTACGCATTAAGCTTGAATGTATGCTTTACAGTAAAACCACATCATTATACTTAAGCAAAAGCCATTCAAGAGCAGTTTGATAGCTCCAATATTGTTCCCAAAAAGACTGCGTACAGGGCTTACGTTCACCTTTTTTTCTGCTTTGTGGGAAATACCCATGACTCATGCTCGACCTGCAAGGTTTTTTTAGGTTGATATGCAGTTTATGGTTTGTTTGCTTAAGCGATTTGCCAGTGACGTGACCCGGTAGTATCACAGGCTTCAGCTTCGAGGTATCGTTTTTGTTCATGTTCAGTGTAGTATCAATAAAACTGTCCTCAGTATGTTATATGAATCTAACCTGTCGCTCAAAACGGTCGGTCAGTTTTCGCCGTCCAGTCATTCGGTATTGTTTGTGGGAAACTTACACACAACAACAAAAATCCACGTTGTCGCGTCAGTGCGACCACTGGACACTGTCTGTTTGAAAACTTCTTACGTCTGCTTGTAACTGTCCAACAGGGCTGGAGAAACCAGCTGCCAAGTCCGTCTGCAAACTATTACCGGTACATCACGAGGTAGAAAGTTTCACAGCACCCTGTTTAGGTTTTAGCAGTTCATTTTTATGCCGGCCAGACAATTTCCTGTTTTCATGAATTGATATGGAGTGATCAATCCATCGATCATCCCTTTGTACAGACCCCGCGGAATAGCAGCCCACCACATGCACGCGTGTCGTAAGCGACGTGTTTGAAGTTTCACATATATGAAAGCTGTAATTTTTGCGCTGTTATAGTTTTTCATTGCTTCTTATTTTATTCCACCTCCCAGTTTGTCCTGTGGTTTCGTTAATATCGGTTGCTCTTTCTCGAGTTCGAGTAATCACTATTCGAGCAAGTGCTTTCCGTGTGATTTTGCACTTTATCTTCTTACTGGCATACTACGAACTTGACATAACTGAACACTCCCGACTTCTGTTTTAAACAGCTTCAACATTCACTCTGGAAAATTACTTTCTTATTTCATACATCGTGATTTTATTACCAAAACATAGGTTTTCAATTGGAATTTGATTTCAGTCGAAAGCAAAATGTCGTGCCACTTGTTCTTACGCTTTGTTGAATTTCGAATAAATGCAGTAGGCCTTTGCTGAAATGGTTGTTTACGTCAAATGGGGTGTCGCATTTCATCTGTTGTTCTTGAAAGGTGGTGGAAACAAGCATTGTCTTTATTCTAACGCTCAACCGTAACAATGCAAAATATTTTGAGGATAATTTATCTAATATTGCTTCATAAATATAGAAATTGGAGAACCAAGTCTAGCTGGAGCTGCGAAGTGAAACGTGCATCTAATGCCCAGGATTCACCACATAATGGGAACATTTTTAGTTTACGGTCCACCGAAATATTTCTGATTACGTGACGGTTCACCACGAATCTGATCACATTACTGTTTTGCTTGACGGTTTACACACCAGACCTCTCTGAAAACCGTTTCTCTTGCTGCTGCTGCTGCTATGCCCAGAAATATTGAAAGCCCCAAACATCGAAAGTCGTATTAAGCCTAAACCTTTTACAAAACTAAACATCAAAAGCAGCATTCATTCAAAGACACATTGAAACGTAAACATTTAAAGCCCCAGTTGGCATCCCTTTCCTTTCCGTGATTATAGTTGCAGCAATGAGGCTGTGGTAGAACGCGTGATGCTTGAGACTCAGGTGACACTTTTCGCGATTTACGCGACATCGCACAGGTAGACCATGACAAAACAGGCGGGACTAGACCAGATTGTTGCGGTAGACCGTCAACTAAAACGGCAACCTTTTTGTTTTCATTGTTGCTATCTCAGACCCCAGGGCTACGTCACAAAATTTAGCATTCAAAAAATGAGACGCATGTTTACATAAAAGAAATTTGATACATAAACACTGAAGGAAAGATAAGATACCTATTAATTCTTATCGGTAATAAAATCATTTTAGAATGTAGTAGAACCATGCTCAACTTGGCGTTTAATGCTGTAATATCATGATCTTCCCTTTGAACAAGTAGACTACTATTGTTGGTTACACCAAATCGCGCTTATGCACAGTTCGACAGTGTGCCAAACAAAAATTTATCATTTTGCGAGCACTTGCAGCTGTGGGCAAAAACAAAAAAGGTATCGTACGTCTGAGGTTAATCTGTAGCTAACACAGCGTAACGTAACAATAATTAAGGTATCCCGGGTTATCAGTTAATCACCAAACAAACCGGGTGAAAATAAGTCACTGCCATTGTTTACGTGAGGAACCACATTTAATCACCACGCGGCAAGATCCACGACGTGGGTGGTAAAACATTTTGGTTTACTGTAATCTTTTTTGACTTTCTACCTATAAGAAGATATTTAAGTGGAGTAAATATAAACCACTGGCTGGCACTCAAATTAAAAATCGTCGCACTAAGTAATCGGAATTAATTTGTTTTCCACATGACGAACAGGAAATTTTAAATAACTTCCAGCACGTCCCCAATTTGATCTTTATCGCTAAAATAATAGCCCTTCTCCAGATATTCTTTAATTTTGGGGTTTTTGCCCAGCTAACGCAGTTGGTGCGCATACACTTGCACGAAAGTTATCCGGCGCCGTTAACGAATAGGTTACCCGTTCCTTTTGTATTATAAATGTCGTTCTGCTTGACAATAGAAGGTGTGAAAATTCGGCCTTGGCTTTCCTGCGCTAGTGTCTACGGGTCCGACCCAAGCATCGGTGTTTAATAAAGTGTGGTTCCGAGTCGACTCCAGCTCGGTGACCACCTTTTTGGCCAAAAACAGGTGTGCGTTTTTAATTCACTTGTGCCTGTGTGATGTAGAGTCAACGTGCTCTCTCGTGCGTGCGCGTTGTAAAAGAGCCTTTCACTGTTCATCTGGGAACGGAAACCATTCGTTCACTTATTTCGTGCACTTCTTGCGCTTGGCCCGAATCAACGCAGTATAAAGAACGGTTAGGAATTCGTAATGGATGCACCTGCCAGTTATTGTGTTGACGTAGAACCTCTGTCTATTATGATTTTTGGGTGATTCCGAAGCGCCGTTTATCTCGGGTGACAGTCAGGGCCGACTTACTGAAACTACGTCCATGCGGTGCGCCAAAAATCGCGGCGCCGTTAAATGCAGTTGCGAGGACAGGGATTGAATTGCGCCCTGGTCCGAAGTGACGGATATTCTCATTGAAAAGTTTTAAGCGATTCAAAATAGCAACAGAGCCAGTTGCCCCCAAGAACGTGTTCAGCGTTACTATAGCAGCACAATGAGCTTTATGTTGTGCGGAAACCGTAGAAAATTCGCAGTGATCACATATGCTGTCCAACGCTTTTTTGTTTGTTTGTTTCACCGTAATTGCGTCTCTTGTTTTAAACAATTTTCAGCTCGTCACCAAGCTTGTAGAGTGCAGCCATACCTACTGTAGCTGCTATTTTAAGTTAAAATCGAAAAGTGTCTGCGCCGATAAAATCTCGTTGTGCTCATAATGGGAAACAGTTCTCCGAAACCTGAGAAGCACCACACTATATACCGAACTCCATCGAAAAGGTGGAAAAAGAAACAAAAACCTAGAGACTACTACAAAAGTGAGTACTGCGAATGGTTCGGTCATGTATCGGCTCTTCTCCACCTTATGAAATTGAAAGAGGGATCTAGACTGCTGGCCAACATTGGTTGACTAAAACTGGCGTATTTATATGAATGTGACCACCGGCCAACTCTTCACTTTGTCTTAACGTTGACGTGGCTCACGGTATTGCGGGGCAACATATGTCAGTGCCTCATCAGTTCATTTACAGATTATTTCTTGTGTGCCTAACCTCTTTCGTTTCGCAGCAAAACAACACTCGTGTAATTGTCGTTGGCTTTTGGTGAATATGCTTATCTCTGGCAGTCTGGCGCGACAGTTTGTATTGATTCGATCGCTACTCTGTGTAAGCACGTGGGATTGCGACATGAAGTCGCTTTGGTACTGTCGGTCGTCGTTTACTATTTTTAAAGAAAGCTTGGTTTTACGAAACGGATTATTTTCTTCATTTTCACACAGGATGTGTTCGTTCACATGGCGCTTGTTTGGCAAGTTTGAATCCGGCAATTTGCAACGCATATAAATTTTTGTCGGACTTTGGATTTTCACGTGAAATTGATCGTCACTTCAAGAAAGGATATTGTGGAGTACGCCGTCCTAAGATGCTTGCACACCCAGTGATACATATATATTTATGTCTTTCGTTGTGCCTACTTGCCATGTGCGCGCTTCTTAAGCACTGTGTCTTAGAGTGCGATATGCGAGAATGTCTTGACCATAGTAGTGATCCATTACTATGGTCCAGTGCCACTTAATCTCTAAGCGTGCTCCCTCCAGAACACTTGTGGGACAGACGTTGTCCACTTCGTTGCTGCCCGTATTGACAGGTGCACCAAATCTCTCACCATGCGGCGAGTACTGCTTTGCACGAGTTTACTGGTGGAAGTTCAGTCATTTTAATTTGAGCGAACCGTACCATTAGTTTTGCAGTGAATATTGGCAAAGTTCTTTGTGATGAATCACAATCTAAAGCGAAACAAGAAACGTATCCCTACAGTGGTGGTCTTTTTATTTTCTCTCTGCAATAGGGTTGAGTCAGTCACCCCTAACCCGTCTTTTGCTATACTTACGCTGTTCAACAAATTGGGGACCGTTGCCGCACTTTCAGTTTGTTGGGGTATGACAGGTTTGTCTGTTGCTTTGAAGAATTTGCACACATCTGTATTGATTCGTATGTTTGTCACATAAAGTTCGCAGGCAGCCGCCAGCTTCAGTGCCGCGTTATCACCCGTGGCGATTGACTTTTAATTACATGTTCTATCTGCAGCTTTGTCGAACCTTGAAGCCGAGCAGAAGATACCTGTATACTTACATTATCGTTCGAGCGACGCAATAGAAGAGGATTTGTTCGTCACCGACACCCGCACACCTTGTTTAATTCACCTTCATAAGCTTGCCCGAAATGTACGTTTATTGTACCGATTTTTTTGTTTGTTTTTTCACATTAATCAAAGTTTTTCATCGCTGGGGCAGAATATCTGAACAAGCGGCTGCTTGAAAACTTGTATGTGTAAGTCAGTTCCTAAGCCCACTTCACACATGAGCCCTTCCACATGCGCGCTACTTCGCATTTATTCCTCTTTGCCCTTAGCTATCGGCAAAATGTTCAGTGGAAAACAAAAATTTCAATTGGTATTTCGCATTTTTCCTTGCCAGAGCATGGTAAGTTATAACTATAGGTGCCATGTATCGCTGACAGTATGCCTGTAGCGGTCTGGGAAATGTTTTTTCTCCTATTGCCCTTTTCCGCACTCAGTTCGATCCGCGCAACAGCCGCTCTATTATTTCTGCCCTCTACCAAATAGCACTACTTCGGCAGGTAAGTTCATCCATCCCGCGAGTTCAGGAGGGGACGTTTGCCTTTGCTTTTAACTCTTTAAGCAGTGCTGCTACTGCGTCGGTAGATGTCTTTTAAGTTGCCGTAAATGTATGGTTGCAGTGTATATGAGTACCAGAGTTACTTTAATTCGGTGGTAGATGTCGTGTGAGCGGATTAAACATGTGGAAATGTTTTCACACTTTGTTATCGGTTTGCATGATTGTGTTGCCGCTTCAGGTTCTTGTGTTTGCTCTTGCTTTTCGTAAAGCTCCTTTGTCCTGTAAGTAAAGCAGCGCCAACGTTTCAGTGATATACGTGCATGCGTTCGTAGAGTGCAGCACCCCCATCTGACCTTTGTTTTCGCAAATGTAAAGCTATTTAATAATTGATACTTGAAACGTGCATGAGAACAACCCTATTTCAAGAGTATGAGCTTGTTCCATGGTCTTTGTCATTAATATTTCACATTGAACCTGAAATGGACTGGTCTGCGTAGGCAAGGTCAGAGCAATACGTAACGACTTGTCGCTAGTTTTTGATTGCCGTGACTATTTTTTAGTATCCGTGAGAATAACCTTCATTTCAAAATAACACTAAACCATTTCCACATATTTCATCTAAAGCTCATGTCGATATGTGATATCGCTTGTCCGGAGGTGCTTTTCCGTTTTACTTCCTCGCGTCCATTCTGCCTGCATCGAATCACTACGGATCGTTCTCTGCTGTTTGCCGTGATCTAGTTTTTTGAAAGTTGACTGCACGTGAGGGTGTTGTGCAGTGTTTCTTACCCGGTGTTGCTGATGCATAAGGTTGCTTCAGTGTGAGTAACCTTGCCGGTGGAATACGTTTGTTATATTTTACAAATGCTGACATTTCAGGGCAAGAATAGCACTATTTGTTCGTCTCTATTGATGTTTGAAATATATTGCAGTTAGAAACACGAAAAATTATTACCCGGTTGTGCTCATGCGCTTACACAGTTTTTGTTAAACGATGTCGAGGTTTTTATACTCATGAAAACAGATGTTAAATCTCACCTTTGCGTGATAAGTTTTTCATAGTTTTGCCCATGCCCACTGCTTGCACGGTTTGAAATGTTATGCAAACCTAACGCAAACAGTTGGAAATTAACCTTAGGTCTGTATCCCAAAAATTGTCTTGAGGTTTCACTGCTGTCTTATTACAAAATTAAGTATGCAAGTGCCCCTTCCTACTGATTTAAAAAACTTTTTCTATTACTGCAGATTGCATTAGAGCGTGAGAGCTCTCAATGTCTAAGAATTTCGAAAATAAGTTGTTATACGACATTTGTAGTGGTGGTGCAAACCGGTAGTGCAAATTTAGCTCTAACGTTGATGTAAATATGCTAACTGTCATGTTTAGCCAAAGGTAATCCGTTAGTATGCGTTGTGAATGGATAGTGTTTATTTTTCAAAGCGGCGAAATATTTGTTTTGTTGAAATTGCGCGTTTTGTCAGTTATGCGGTCATTTTTTACCTTATTTTGAAAATTATTCTGATAAGTTCATGTCGTCATGAGGTGTGTAATGGTCAATTTTCTTGAGCGCATCATTGATGTGTTGACATTGCAGGACTGGAATGGCATCTTACGGGGCTCTGAAGCATTTGCTAAGCCCACCAGGCCGAAATCCTTCGATCCTGAGATGTTGCTGGATGAACCCAGGTCGCCCAGGTCTGCCTACTCAAAATCAACGGTGAGGATGCCTTGCGTACTCCTCGAACTACATGATCTTTGATGTAGCGAAGTGATGCCTTCCGTTCACTACTTTTAATTTCATAAATCATGAACACTGGAACACTGTGCCCTGTTTTTAGGAGAAATAATCATGAAACTAAACTTTGCCATGCAGTTTGTCAATGAAAAGAAAAAAATCTGCCTTGTTAGCACATTTTTATGTCACTGTTCTCGCGCTGTTCGCACAATAAAAAGCATTTCCAAAGGCTCACTGTCAGTAAAGGACGTGTTCACAACCCCCATTTCCAGTTTCACAGCGTCTGCTTGTCGTAAACAACCTGCTTATTTGACGCCAGTGGTGCGTGACACCCTTCGCCTTCACTCGGCTTTTAAAAATGGTTTTAAATGTGAAGAGTGACGGCGGCGTAGCTAAAGACTCGTCGCAGTTTCAAGTGCTGAAGTAGTACGTTTAACTCCCAAGTTCTGCCTGTTCGCGACAATAGATTTGAGCTCTTGAATTATTGTGAGCAAACAAGCGCCGTTAATATTTGAACGCGGTGCTGCGCGTGGCTGTGCGTATCTTAACATTTGAGCAACCTCTGAAGTTGCCATCAGCCAAAGCACAAGTTTCCCTCCGAGACGAAAACAGCGATTCTCTCCTTTCATCAACGCCGCTCGTCATTCCGCTGCTCGCCACGCCGGAGCGTCTTCGCACTCTGGAGCGGTTGACTGGAGCGCGACTACAAACTCGTAATAGCATTTTATTGTTGCATTTGCTGCATTGCCAGACGAACATCGTTGCGTCCCCCGAACTCTACGACCTGTACAATCCGAAAGCGCTGCCTACACCGACGCAGAAGATGGAGCAGGACAGCTCTCCTCACGTTGGGGAAGTAGTCACAATAGGTAACAGTTAAAAGCGTGAATATCGCGTTGGGAATCTCCGCGTCTGTAAAAAGATGAATTCAATTTTCCTGGCAGCATCCCACCACTGCACAGGAAAAAATGTTTTTCGTCAGTTTCAAATTTCGTTTTTGACATGTTTTATTTGCAGTTTTACAGAAGTTCCTACATTGTAACTGAATATCGTTCATTTACAATTATAGTGAACAGTCTACTCCGCAATCACGCTGCTTTGTATATTAACACCCGTAAATGGTAAGACTGATCGTGGTTGCTGTCTGCAGAAGTCTCCGGCAATTTTATTTTCCAGTTACTAGGTTTTCGCCAGTGGCTTCTGAAGGATGTTCTAAACCGCCCATGCCACAGTGCCCACCGTTGCCCAACTTGCGTGCCCACCGTTGACGCACGCTTACGCCACTGGATAGCCTGGTATTGTTTTGCTCACGTGCACTGAACTTTTCTCCGCATTTTAATCCCGAACACGATAGCTGTTCGTCAGCGCGGGAGTTCATTGATTGATTTGCCCGCCTTTTTTGAATTCGTGTTTCCATCTCACCGGAAGAAGCGGCGAACTTTCGCTGAATAGTTCAGTAACACGATCAGGGTGCGTTGTTGGAAGTTAAGCTAAACCGTCTCGTTATAAAATTAGTGGCATGGCATTCGTAACTACAAGCCTGTCTGCCAGCTGTTGTTACTAATACAGGACGAGGCATTTTTCGCATTTGTTGCTTAGGAGAGAGTTACAAAGAATGTGGAGTTAATGCGAACTTTTAAATACTGGCATAGTTGCGCCAACATCAGCAATTAGTCATCAAATTGTCACTCTACAGGTCAGGCAGCTATATGCGACAATGCAAATAGCGCTTCGACCGTAAAGTAGAACATCCTTGATGTCTTCTCTGCAGCAACTTGAATGTTGCTGTCATCAGTTTGTGCGAATATCGTTTTTGTCGACTAGCAGGGTTACGTTAGCCCGGCGCGGACCCGACGTTTCTACGGTAGTTGCTGCAGTGATTGTTTGTTCATCGCTCCGCTCTACGCAGTCGGCAATCGCAGCGGTTTACGAGTCGACCAAGCAACCGTCTGCTTCAATTGGAACGTGAAGTTCTGTGCCAGTGAACGGCAGGAACGTCAGAACTGTCGAGTCATAAGTAACGAAATGAAATCACTGGCAGAGGCCGGGATCCCGGTCATTCCCTAGACTGCAAGTCGTTCGATCATTGCCGGCGAATACGAAAACACCGGAATTTTTCGCGTTACAGCGGCATAACGTATTTTTAAGTGTGATCTTTCGCGACGGACTTTATACTTAGACTTGTATGGCAGACACGTCTGGTGACCAATTCGATCGTCGTGTCCACCTCAGACGATCGCAACGATCGAGCGTAGCGCTGGTGCGAAAAAAGAGCCAGCAGAAGTTGCGAGACAAGCACAAAACACTTACTGGATTGCCCGGGTGCATCTCGCAGGAGCTAGGTAAGTCCTGCCCGTTGTGGTGTTGATTGCGATGAAGACTGCTGTGAATTTTTGATGTGTTGTCTTTTGCTTTTGGTGATACAGTTCGGCTTGCTTCCGCGAAATTTCTCAAGGTGTTAAGTATTGTTTGACTGCGCAGTTCGTCGCTGTTTGTGCACGCAAGCATGGTTGTGCGAGATGTGCCACTGCAATAGTGGCAAAGCTATCGTGGTGCTTTGTGTGTGTTGCTGGTGATTTGAAAGATATAATTTGAATAGCTGCACGCTTTTAATTTGCAAATAAATAATTTTCTTTTCCAGTAGATCACTATCAATTTAACCACAGATGGCGTGTATTTGAATTTGCGATAATTGTTACACGGTTTGTAGTAAAGTTCTATCACCATGGAAGTTCAGTTCTCACTTTTGCTGTCGGTTGCCATAACGCTGCACAGGGCCGTTTTGTCCTACGCAGGCCTGACCAGTCAGCGACCAGGCAGTGTACATTCCGATATCAACTCTAATTCCTCGTTTTTCGGTGATGGTTCAGTTACCAGTGGTATGTGCTGTGCATGACTATGCATGTGGCTTATTTCTTAGGCATAGTACATCGAAGAGCAATGCGCATGTTTCTTCACAAAATCATGGCTCTTGGTTCATTGTTCACAATTTAAGATTCATAGCAAAGTACAGTTTTGCTAGTTTGAAGATGGATACGCTCGGCGCTTTTTATCGCTGCTAATTTGTGGTTGAGTTCAATGTACTACTGCCTTTCTCGTGTTTTCACGTTTTGTCTTTCTTGACTGAAGCAGCAGAAAAGCTGCATGTGCGTTTGGTGCGCTTGTTATGTTTCTACTTAGTTTTTCTACTTACTTTTCCTGCACTCGCAATAATGTGTGTCATTGCATGGTGAGTCGTTCCAGGCAGATCCTACCAGGGTTGCGGAGTCGGAGGTAAAACATCCGACTCAGCTCCGACCTTTCCAAAATTTCCGACTCCTTAAAATAAAGGGCATCAAATTTGGCTGTTAAAGTCAATGGAAATCGTGGTGCACAACAAGAAATGTCTGTTTCAACAAAAGTTTCAAAAGAAATTGTACCATTTCAACAGGAATTCCCAATTTAGGAGTGTGATGTAAAAATGATCCAGTTGGACTTCCGGAGTCGGACAAAAAATCCGACTCCGACTCCAATGGTTGTTACGAATCTGACTCCACCCAAAAACCTCAGACTCCTTACGACTCCGCAACCCTGGATCCTACCGTAAATAAATCACTTTAAGATTAATATACTCGCAGTTGTTGAGCGCCGCGCCTCTTGTTACATCCAGACATGTCATCGCCGCGAGATGTGCAGAACGCTGAGATCCAGACTGACGCCGTCAAAATCTTCCCAGCCTCGCCAGTCAAACGCCGCTTGAGAAACAGACACACAGTAAGTCTAGCGATATGGAGAGCGTCATTATTTAGATGAGTTTCGACGTTTTGTTGACAATCTCCACTTTGGATGACGGTGTTTCCAGAACGTCTTGCATTAAAAGCGTTTCTTCCTCAGCGTGGCCTGTCACTCTGTTGGTGAGGCTCACCGCAGCTTCAAAGACAGTTTTTACCAGGGAAATTCTTCGATCAAAATTTTTCCACATTGCATCTCAATTTTGGTGCGAGTTATACAATAAGATTCCTAATCGTTCGCTTTCAGGTTGCTATCCCCAATGGCGAGTCTGATGCAAAGAGAAAAGGTGCTCACGTCTCTCTGCCAGACATCGCCGACCTGGACAAGCGTTCCGTTGACCAACCTTTCAAGCACACTTACGAAGTATTGCATTGCCTTTGAGTTTCATTGAATTTTGCATCTTACTACAATCTAACACAATGCTCTACTAGTTGACAAATAAAGATCTAACTGATGTTCCCTCGAATCCCTTATTGGAGAGCTTTTATTGAAACAGAATTCGTTATCTCATATTTGCCACAAAGCTACCATTGTGCGCTATCATGATGTGCGATGGTGCAATGATCGTTGCATCGCTCAGTGGCGTAATTTTACGTCGGCATAATGAAGGAATTCAAATAAACACAGTCAATTAAGAAACGATATAAGGCTCCGTTGCGCTGCTATCACTGCATCGCAGGGTATTTGGCAATGAATGGACTTTCGCAACAAGTGGGTGGAACGCTACGCCTACGCTTAGTTTGTTTATTGCGCAATCATATGATTGGTAATATATGACGTTTTGCCTTTTTCATTTGCGGTGTTTCGTGCAATAAACCATCTGCTGCAACATGGATGACAAACGTCACGCGGTCATCGAAATCGAGTGGTGACCTGGCGTTGTGGTTGCTTTCATCGAAAATCGGACACGAGAGTATTTTTTGAAATTTTTGTAGGCGACCGCCAACCGCGCCATGCAGCACAATCATGTCGGCGACCTTGCCAAGACTGTTGACTCCAACGATGAACCTTACCGCGCAGACAAACATCTGCTGGTAAGTTGGGTTCATGTTGGACCCACCAACAGCATTGCATGTGTTCAGCTAAGAACCGTGTTCGGCATCATTTCTGTGAATATTCGAAGGGAGAAGACCGCATTTCGTCGGGTTTCTGGAGCGGCACTGAGAGCAACCGGCATTCGGGAACTTCGGAAATACTTCTTCAGTATCAGAACGTGACTCAAGCCCTGCATCAGGTTACTTAACATGAGAATCAGTGTTTTCATTTTATGGTGGAGACTATAAAATCTTTTACTTGCGTCTATGGATTTAACCCGTGGAATTGCTGTTGCTGTGGCAAAGCGCACCATTGGGCTTGCATGCGATTTCTGACTTCGTATTGATGTTTCGTAAACTTCCATTCCCTCTGATAGATATTTGTGTATTCATACTACGCGTGTACCTTTCAACATTCTGGGAAGCTTCTATAGTTGCGGCATAAGTCGCTCAAATTTGCAAAGTCTCGAACCCTGTTCGGATGAAGCTTCTTTTTTAAAAATATACAACAAGTTCTGCCGCATTACGAAAACATGTGTGAGAATAAACGCATACCTTTCGATTTAAGCTAGTCTTGTGTTTCTAAAGACGATAGGAAAGGACCAGATATGAGCGGACTGTATTATTTTACGATCCAGATCCACTCCTGAAATTTTAAAACCCAGTCCAAGCATAATTTTTTAAAATTTTATTTGAAAAAATTGTCAATTTTATGTTAAGTCCAAGTCCAAATGAAATCCGAAAAATTAACAAAATATAGGTTTTTAACCAAAGAAGTTCCGTAATTCTTTTCCCTTGACTCAGTCCCAATCCGTTCCTGATCCTAAATTGTTGAAACGATTTACAGTTCGGATCTAGTCAAATGTTCAATTTTGTTCCAAACTTTTCAAGGGGGGCCCAATTTGATCACGGGAAGGCGCCTGCGGGCCAGTATTTCTTTCCGACATTTTTCAAGATTAGCAGAGTCCGGGCATTTCGCTTAAGATTTGAAGTTAGAGGCTTCTTTGCGACATGTACAACACAATCTGAAACTAAAGCCGCGGGCCACACTTGGGGCACCCCCACAACAGAGCGCATTGTTGGCTTCGAAGTTTCCGTGACGTATATCTTGAAATTTGTTGATTCTTTTGTTATAAACAGTGCACTTTGTTTACGCTTCCGCAGGTTACCGCTACTCATCCTGTTTCCGGGTACAACTCGCTGAGTCGCAACCACGAGCCCGCTCCTCCCATGTCCGCTTCAACATCGTCCATCAACAGCAAGCTGAGCCTGGACAACTCACCGTGTTCTTCTCTTCTGTCACTTTCCAAGACTGCTGCCAGCAACTATTCCAACCCTGACAGGACCTCGACTCCCGATTATTCGATGCTCGCGTCCCGTTCCGCAATGGCCACACCCCGTCAGTTGCACTTCAGCACCCCCGCCGGAGCGTACGCGTTCATGAATCCGGAGCACGTGGCCGAACCTTACCGCTTTTCGAAGCGAGCTGAGTCGCCCAAGAACCTGTTGATCCTCGGCAATCGTCGCGCCAAAGACGGCCGCCTGCTCAGAGACGGGATGGGGAGCTTGGACAGTTCTCTTTATTCGCAGGATCAGGACAGCTACCTGGCCTATGCGGACCCGGAGATCAATTCGCTGGCCCCGTCGAGTCACGTCTACGGTCGTTCGGTCGACACCCCGGACGTGTTTTCCGCTGCTTCGCCGTCCGTTCAGAGCGCGGGCGACGTATTTACTGCGCGTTCGCAATCCACGCC
>JGI24021J15306_10000035_pt1 | contig 51186 bp, 29 predicted proteins | sample Ectturendosymbi1_FD_15306 | JGI IMG/M metagenome (IMG submission 15306)
ACCAATTCTTAATGCTTTCACAAACCTTTTGCTACTGGGACAAGCAACAATCTGCTGACAGTAATATATTCCAGTTCCATCTCACACTAAAATTGCACGAATTTTTCAACACCACGACCGCAGTCCGACTGAATTTCACGTGGGACCCGAGCAACTACAGGTGTGTGTCGTCATTAACAACTCTAGTTACCCGGACGTCAAAAACAACAACACAGCTTAACAAGCATTTGGGAAATATTGAATGCAGGTTAGAAGGTTTCTAAATTATCGTTTGAAATATTGCTGGCCGAAAGTTTTCTCTACTGTATATGTCAACCAAAAGAACTTGAACGGGAAATTAAGAAAAAAACTGGGGGGGCAACCAAAAATCTGGGGGGCCATGGCCCACCCAGGCCCCCCCTTAGAATCGCCACTGTCGGTCTCGTCTCGAAATTTTAACCAGGTCTCGGTCTCGTTTCGAAATTTTAACCAGGTCTCGGTCTCGAAGGTTACGGTCTCGACTACATCACTGGTAAATACAGTGAATCTAATATGTGAAATGATGGTGTTTTTTTTATCTTGTCAGTTGTTATTTCAACACCTTTAGAGTTGCAGGTGATGTCTGGGGCCAAACGCTTGTATTTTTTCAAATGGGGTCACGAGATCAAAAAGGTTGGGAACCACTGGAGTAGATCATGGCATCGATGGCCTTCCTGAGGGTGGATGATCAAATGGATGTCGATTTTGCGCATTTGACCTGAGGTAACCTCGCGTGATGAAAACGCTGGAAACACTGCTCGTTTCTGCGTCAAGTTTGTAACTACCGTTTCGCCTGTAATGAAGTGGCTCGGATAAAACGATGAGTATATCATCCAGTCGGCTGTGACCTCGTAGCCTAACAGACATGTGTTAGGGCTCGTATACCAATGCTTTTCGGTTCGGCTCTCAGCTTTGGGAGCTTCGTTTTGGTAGTAGTAGTTGCACAAGTATTCACACTTTTCATATTTTCCGGTTTGCTTTGCGTTTGGGCTTTAGGTTTAGGGTTTATGTTTAGGGTTAGGGTTTATGGTTTAGGTTTGGGGTTTAGGCTTAGGGATTAGGTTTAGGGATTGGGTTTAAAAATTTAGATTTATAGCAGAATCAGTCAAGTACAGCACAAACTTCCCTCCAGCCCGTTACCTTGTCGCAAAAACGAGCAGTGTTTCCAGCGTTTTCATCGCACAAGGTTACCTTAGGTCAAACGCGCAAAATCAGCATCCATTTCATCATCTACCCTTCATCAGTGGTGGACATAGGGTTGGGGCCCTCTTATGACATCATCGTCATCATACTCAGCCAACTGTGAGACCTTTTGATCAAGCCAGGAAAGGGGATACGCGGTCCATGGATTTATGCACTTCTCTATATGCCGCATTAGGGGTGTTGTTAGGCCAGCGGTTCCCAAACTGGAGGTAAATTACCCCTGGGGGTAATGCGGAACGAAACCACAATGTTTTTCTATATTATGAGGGCTCACTTAGAAACATTGATCGCTGCCTTGATTTGCTTAACGGCTTGAACAAGTTTGGGAACCACTGGGTTAAGGGATGGGGTAGAGCTAGTTTTGGTGTTAAAGTTTCGAATAGTGGTTAGACTAAGTGTTAGTTTTCCTGGAAAATTTGGCGGGAAATCTTTGGCGAGCTCTGTGATGCTCAATTTCTCATTTGAAAAGGCACCTCCTTGCTCCACCTAGGTAAAGTGAGCCCGACTTTTCCAGCCGCACTATTTTCAATGGATGCGAGGTTCGCGCGTAAAATTGAAAAGCCTCAAAAAGGCTTAAAATCAGGTGATACGACAAAATAAACGCATGAAAATGAAAGAACAAGTTCTGAACATCCAAAGCAAAAAAACTTGCAAATATGTTGTACCAAGCTCATACGAATTGTTCAAAACAAGCAAGTTTTTGAAAATTAGTGATAATTCAACAAAATATTAAATTGGTTTCCGAGGGGTTTATGATGATAAATTTCATGGGCTCACTTTACCTAGGTCCGAGCTCCTACGTCGTTGTCCGTTTTTGAAAGGGTAGGGAGACTTCCCCCGCGACGCCCTCCCTCTCCAGCGTCATTGGAAGGCGGAAGCTCATCAAAGTAATCGTGTTAGCACCATTAAGCGTATGTTTCACCATTAGTATTACCGCCAGGCCACAAGCCCACATACAGTAATATCCGTCTTCTTGGTCTGTCTTTCATGTGTCTGTGAATTTGTGTTCCTTAGGCTATAAGGTTAAGTCTGCTGTACTGCGTGTTCGGTGTTGGGGTAAGACGTTTGCAGTTTGGTAAACCGTAATGGTTTATTGTTTCATATGACTCAGCCAACCAGCAGAAGCACTACAAAAAGGCATCGCACTAGGGAAACCAACCATTAATTAGTGAACAGTAGCAACTGAAAACACAGTTATTAGCAACAGAACAGCAAGTAAGGAGTGCAATACTGCAAACACCAGCCTAGCTTACACATTGCTAAAAAAGCTCTAAAGGATTTGACTACATAAGCAAAACGTGCACCATAGCATAACAAAAACGCATAAAAATGGTACAAATGCGCGAAGTACAGATATTTTATCCAGGGCGGATATCATCATGGACAGATTTGTGATGTCACAGAAATTAATAAAACAGTGGTGTGCAATGTGCACTCCCATTCTTTTCGGCATGAAAGTACACTCTGTAGTTCTTTCTGTTTTGCTTTGTTCTTCTTTTGAACCTCATTCCAATATTAGTTGGTTTTTGTTCCTTTTTTTATTTCATATTTTGTTTAAACAGATTCTTAACCACACCAAATTCCTTCAATTAAATTTGATCCACGCATCTGTGTACATAGGCATGTGCTTTCATCTGTAGTGTACATTTTCTTCACCATGCTCTGTGTTTGTTTGTTTTCCTAATTCAGTTGTGCTTATACTTATAGTATTTGATTTCCAACTGTTGTTTTTCAACACTTCTCAAAAACTGATAAACAGTTTTTTTTTGTTTACGGTGATCAGCTATTACGCCAATTGTAACAATAACAATTGGTTGTCATTGTTTCGCATTGGTTGACTATCTTGTCAATCGCACAGCCTATGATGAGACTACAGCATGGTGTTATGTTCCACATTGCTTGAAACCTCTGAAGTCTTCCTTTGCCAGTATTCCCACATATAATAAACCAGTTGTTAATAAGTTCATTGCATGTTGTCTTTGTGTACCTAGCAACTTGGGGAAAATTCTCTTGCCTGAATGAACCTTTGTTTAGTATATACTGTAATCTAAAATTGTGTTTTCAAAAACAATCAATAATTTCTGAAATTGGGTTCAACTAAAGATCAAAATATCTAAGCTGCATAGCAAGTTTGAATGAATGCCTTGTCGCTACTGACACTGTTGATTGCTTGATACAGTTCTGTTAGTTTGTCATTATCATTTACTGCAGCTATTGTTGTCTGTTGACCTTAAATGCCAACTTTGTGTACTCACTGTTCATCTTTGTACTCATTGCTGTCATGTTGACGTTTGTATGATTGCTATAATATTGTGTGTATTTGGTGTGTCAGTAACAGTAATGTACTTATGTTGTACCCTGTTGTGATTAGGCCTATATTTCATGGTTGCATTGTGTTCATCTCACGAAATCAATTACTGCCACTTTTTTGTCCATCTAGATTTTATTCAGACATTGGCTGAATTGTACATATTAACTCACTATAATAGTAGACTCACTGAAATCTTTAGCGTAATATCATGTGTGCTTTTTGAAAAATTAACACAAGGCTGCCGGTTTGCAAATATATCATACTTGGAAACAGGGAAAAAATTGTGATATTTCATTTGACATACCAACCGCATAGCTCCTTAGCCGATTGCACTATAGAACTGTTCAAATCCTCAAAAGACCCAGCAAATCTTTAAGCCTACAATAAAAAAATTTGGGGGTTTTGTTTTTTTTGTGAGTTACATCATAAATAAGGTAGGCTTTTGGCCATTTTTGGCTGTTGGTACCTGACCTGGGCCCAACTGCTAAAGGGAAGTATTTCGCTGAAGTTTTCATTGGAAACTACACTAGAATCAACGTGTTTTGAGACCTTAATCAACTTTCTAGCCTGTCTGGTTCAAATGTTATGATCTAAAATAAACAAAGTAACTATCTAATTATGGGATTAATTACTTTGTTTATTTTAGATCATAACTTTTGAACCAGAAACCCCAGCAAGTTAATCAAAGTATCAAAAGACTCGAAACCCAAAACCAAATATTTTTTTTCATTGCAAACGAGGAGACTTGCCAAATCTTTTGAGGTTTGAATAGCTTTCTAGCACAATTGTTGACAGAGATATTGTCACGCAAAAACATGTGCAAAGTGCTGGATTTTAGCCTTAGCCTACTGGAACAGAAAGTGTTAACTTAGCTATAAAAGCCTTGCCCTGTTTCCTTGCTGTAATGTATTTTGCATTGTTTTCCGATTTTAGATAAAATACTTTTCAAGTTCAAGTTTCTTGATATGATTTATTTTTTGATACTGGTGTTCATCCAGGACAAATATATTAGAGCTACACAAGTAACTTTCCTCTCTGGTTTTTGTACCATTCTGGAGCAATACTAGTATTAGAAAAGATTGTCCAGATCAGTGTAGTCCAACTGCTTCTGACTTAGGGTTGTATCACAAAATTATGGAAATTTGCAGCCACTTCCAACAAAATGATGAATGAAATACCATATATACTCACTTATTAGCCGCATCCGCAGATAAGCCGTAACAGAAATTTTAGCCATATACCGAGAATCAAGGGTAATTCACGAATAACTCACTAGTCAATTGACCTTTTCATCGGTGAAGACCCTGTGTGATCAATCAACCACAAAATATTGATTTTTACAGGCAAATGTAATGAAAGTCAATTTTATTGTTCAAAAGTCTAAACCTAAGAAATCTTCTTCGTTGGAAAAAGGAAGTTCATGTACAAGTACAGTAGATCGTCGTAGGTGTCATCTTCATCTGTGTCATGGGTGTCGTCGGGACCATCTGTCCAGAGAATGTCATTTTCTATTCCGTCAAGGCTATAGCTCATGCGAAAACTTTGTCCCTCTGGGTATGTTGCGCGTATGAGCCGCAGGCAAAATACAGGCCATATTCCAGGTAAAAAAGAGCGGCTAATAAGCGAGTATATACGGTAACAGATTCACAAGATTTGAAAACCAAAAAAGGGAAAATAAGTGAGTGCGTCATCGGAATTTTCATACAACATGAATAGATAACAAATATTGTAGTAATTTATTACAAATCTCTATAAGTGGGAATGGGATGCTTGTGGTCAGGGCTTTTCTAACATAGTTCTTTCATCAGTGCTATCTTTGCTGAAAAATTTCCAGAAGCTTTCTGCAGTCTAGTATAATGCCATTTACTGCATAGTACATTTTTATTAAAAGATGTTATGCTTGTTCTATTTTAAATTACCTAGTGTAACATAAACACAACATTAAATCACAACTGAGAAAGCTCAACATGGGCCTTAAAAATTTGGTCAGTGGGCCATATGTGGCCGGCGGGCCTGCAGTTGGACCTGATTGGTCTAGATCAGGGGTTTTCAACCTTTTTTTACTCATGGCCCACTAAATTAGTAAGAAATGGCGTTGGCCCATTTTTTTTGCTCATGGTCCACTAAATTAGTAAGAAATGGCATTGGCCCAGATTTCCAGCATTGTCATTGGATTGAAAAGTCAATTTGAAACTGTTTAACAGAAATGGTTCAGATTTGAAGCATTTTACCACAATAGTGTTTAATGTACGGTTGTAAGTTTCACCAGATAAAGAAAGAAAAGTTGTAACACGCAATTTTGAGTTTGTGGTAGAAATTGAGTTTACGGTAGAAAAGCTCTGTGGCCCACTGAAAACAGCGTCATGGCCCACTACTGGGCCATGGCTCACAGGTTGAAAACCTCCGGCTAGATAGTTTGGGAAGCATTTGTCTATAGAAATGTCAAGGAATCATTCTCAACATGTTAGGTACCGGCCCACGTGTATATGCATTCCTGCCAAAAATCTATGTTATCTGACCCTGGGTGCCAACCCAATGAACCATTTTTATGATTCAAGTTTTTTGGAAACTAGGCCATCATCTGCGTCTTTAGAGCCCTTGATTGGCTTTCTAGCATATCTGGGGCCAAAATTATGGCTCAAAAAACAAAAATTGGATGAAAATTCCAGTCTCAGAAAAGGTACCCTTGGCCATATTGGCTCAAAGCCATAACTCGCGTTTCATCGCTGTTTGTAATGAGTCGCACATTTTCTAATGTCATCTTTGTAACTGCTGTTTGTTCTCATACTTCCGTCATTTGTATATTTTATTGCATATTCATCATTTATTTTTTATTTGAAACTTGTGTAATTATTCCAGGGCTGCAGAGCTGATTGTAAAGATGACATAGCTCTGGTTCTGCCTCCAGAGCTCTTTTCATGAACATGGCTCCAGCTCCAGAGCTCTTGGTTTTCATGAGTGTGGCTCTGGCTCCAGAGCACTCTTTTTTTCCAGCTTCTGTTCATTTTTACACGTTAATATTTTCAATTGTCTTGGTGCACCTCAACTTGAATGGAAAATGAAATATATCAAGTACACAAAATTAAGAGGATATTCCAAACTTTTTTGAATATAATCTGGTAGTTTTTTACAATCAGTGCTCTTACTATGTGGAAATCAGTAAAAAATCAACAATCACACGTTCAAACAATTCAAAGAACAGTTACGCGCAGAAACATAACTCAAGATAACAATAATATAAACAAATTCTGGAAAGGCGGTAGCTGATTTTGCTGTTAATACCTGGTGACCTCTTGCTATTTCTTACGACCAGAATCAAGACAATTGATGTTTGGAAAACTACATTTGTGTCTAAGCATTTAAACACAGACCAGCCCCAATTGACCAAGTGTTTTGCACTTGTTGCATGCTTTGCCTGTTGCAGTCTTGGCGTTCCAGCTACCAGTGCTGCCTGGGCAACACATGCAAAGAGCACAAAACACATAGTCAATTGCCTCTCTCATGTGTTCTATCTAACATGCACACATTTGCATTAACACAAATGCCAGGATGTGTTTGAAAGCCCTTTGTTTGAAGAAATAGTATGACTTCTAGCAAGGAATTTACCTATGGCTTGTTTGAAATAGCTGAAAACTTCTTCCTTATCTTTTGCACTCATGACAAGCTGTGATGAATCACAAAGTAAAGCACAATTTAACCTACAAAACTTTGCAGAAAATAAGACTGGTTATGTGCTGTGCTATGCAAAGCAATACTGGTTTGCTACCAATTAGTTACCACTTTCATGTTATGCTGCTGTTAGTAAATGTAATGTTTCCTAGTGAACTTTGCCAGTAATCTAGTAAGCCTAATGGTTTGTAATAAGAGTTTGTAATAAAAATTGGTTTGTAATGTTCTGGCTCCAGAACAATTTGGTCCATTAAAAATTAAAACCCATTGTATTATTTGTACAAACTCGCTTGCCCCACAGACTATGTCTGTGGAACAGGTCCAACTCAAATTTCAGGCTCCGGCTCCACCATCTATAAATTTTTACTCTGGCTCCAGCCATCCAAATTGCTTGGGCTCCGGCTCCACAGCCCTGGTTTCTTCACAGAAATGCAATCATGCAGGGTGCATCCATTTTTAAAGTCATTACCCAATAACTGAGCATGCATATACTAGCTATATTTGCCCAAACTAGTCAGATTTAAGTTGCATACTTAAGTGGAGGTTGCTGTACATAGCTTTTAGCAGAATGCAGAAATTGCAAAAAAATACCATGGTATGTGCTTGTTTTTTAAATGATGTATGACAATATTCATATATACATGATATATTTTATGTCTGCACTATATTTCAGACACCTGAGATAAGGCAAGCACAACAATAATAAAATCATTGTAGACCATATTTATAAAGCAGGGGTTCCCAACCTTTCTCAGCATTTCAACAGAGGAGCATGTGCCCTTAAAATTTGAGAAAAAGGCTTAGCAAAATAACAAGAGATCAAAATTCACTGAATTTTTAATATAACTTTTTGGATTTTTAGAACTATAAAGGTAATGACTTCTGAAAATAATGTTCACTGATATATGTATAACTATTTGGAAATACATAATACATGAATGTTTTTTCCTTCTATTACTAACCTTAAATATACCCCTTCAGATAGGCAGCTGTACCCCTAGGAGTACATGTACCCTAGGTTGGGAACCCCTGTTATAAAGTAATCAAATTGTTCAAAAACAACTTACAGTGGAACTAGCCAAATAAAAACAAATGCCTGAAATTGTAAAAATGCAGTAGTTTCAAGTGGAACTAGGAAAATGTAATTACACAGATTTACCATCTCCATGAAATATATAAAATTGATTTTTGTTAAGATACATCAGGGGGTCGTGGGATAAGCAGCCCTAGGACTCAAAAGACGTCATGACTTTCACCAATCTCAAAAAGTTCTGCTGGCTCCACACTAAGATTGGATCAAGCAAGGCTAGAGATGTGGTTATGCTACCTGGTGCTTAACCCTCTCCGTCCCACCCCCACCATTTTTTGTCCAAGTTTGCAACGCCATAACTAGCCAGCTGGTTAATCTAGAGAGTTTGTTCAAACCCTCTACGTATTCTTCTAGATAAGACTGAAAAAACTTTTTTTGTTCTGGATTTGGGGTTCTCTGTGGGTGATGTCACAATGGGGGCATGTTTTCACCTTTTTGACCAAGTATACCTGGCGCTGGGTGCTAAACCAATGAGCCATTTTTTGGGCTCAAGATTATTTTGCAAACTAGATTATAATCCGCATCTTTAGAGCCCTTGATTGGTTTGCTGGCATATCTGGAGCCAAAATTATGGCTAAAAAACATTTTTGACAAAAATAAAAAAGTTACACAAAAGGTATCATTTGCCATTTCAGGCCAAACTTTGGTCAGCCATAACTCGGCAGTAGATTGAGCTAGAGAGCTGTTCAAACCCATAAGACTCGTGACGCCTTGTAGTGTAGAATGAGAAAAACTTTTTCAGTTTTGGGTTTAGGGTTTTTTGTTGATGACGTCATGAGTGGGGTATGTTATGCGGTTTCTTTGATGACATCATGATAATATTATTGGCCGATCCAATGAGCTGATTTTGTGGCTAAAGTTTTTTATTGGATTCTAGGCTAAAATACGAGAGAGCAGTGGTGGATCCAAGGGGAGCAGTTTGTGGCAACTGCTCCCCCAAACATCTGTCACCCTCTTGAAAGGCGCTCCTTTGCCATAAAGGTGCCCTTTTTTGGTGCCCATGGAAGTAGAAACAGATTAAAAAATACTCTAAAATAAACAATGTTTTTTGCTTAGTTAAACATCAGGATTTACATGCTGGACTTTACCCAACCTCTTATCGAATAGCTTGAACAATGCTATTGTTTCGTTATTTCTTTGCTGTGTGAGAACTCCCCAGCCTTCACAAACGCAGTCGCGTTCGCTTAACACAGTTCTCGACTTGCTGCTGTGCTATATGAAAATGGCCTGTTTTTTTACAAGTTTATTTCTTTAATGCCTGATGACTGTCTAGAAAGGAAAAGGAAAGACAGCAGGAAAAATAGGAATGCAATATGGAAAACTCATTACTGACTTAAGATTTTACAAGCCTCCAAAATGAAAACAAAAAAACAGCTTCAGGGCTATTACCAGTGCAATTCGTGAGCCCACAGTTTGTCTGCATTGTAGTTTTGCAACATAAAGGTGAGTGGATGAGTTTCTTGATGAAACTCATCTCCAGATTGACAGGGGCGTTACAAGGTTAGATGGCGCCCGTGGCAAGAAGCAAGTTTGGCGCCCCCATTTTCGAACCTGAGGTCTTCCAGAAGCAAATGTACTGTATTGGAAAATGTACATGTGACATTGTTGGGGCTTTTTGGTGCCCCTGCAGTATTTCAGCACCCCCAGAGTGATTCAGCGCCCGGGCAATTACAACCCCCTTGCCCTCGTTACACCCCTACTGAATGAACCATAATGCAGTGTGTAAAAAGCTACAGATGTATATGTTCGCAAACAACTTGCCGCTATGTGACAAAAATGTGTTGAATGTGCACCGATTAGCTCAAAGAATTATGACCTACGTAACTATGCAGTTGTGCAACTCCTCACTTCATATACATGGACAACGCAGATGAGTATTGAATTACTGCTAGGGGGTAACGTGGTTAGATGGTGCCCGAGGTAAGGAGCAAGTTTGGTGCTCCCATGTTTTGAACCTGAGGTCTTTCGGAAGCAAATGTACTGCACTGAAGTACTTGTGACATTGTTGGGACTTTTCGGCATCCTGCATTCATTTGGCGCCCGAGGAATTGTGCCCTTTGCCAACCGTTGTTATAACCCTGATTACTGTGCGCAGTGACGCGCCTCAACAAATCATGGTACACAGCCCTCACCAGAGGCATATGGGAACCTTGGGCTTTAGTGGGGGCAAAATTTTCAATTCACCTGAGTTTTTGCACCACTTTGAGGCAAATGAATAGGAGAGTTTTACAGGGTGATGGTTCTGCTTAAGCAGCTTGTCCAAACATATTGGGAGGTTTTTTCTTGAATTCTTTTGATCTTGTCCAAATCTCCTCCCACTTCGTACGCTTATAGCTCTAACGCAGAAACTTTGGCAAAATACTAGCTATCTGCAGCTCAGTGCATTGAATAATTGGTTTTACGTGGTCATAACAAATTTTGCTCAACACTTGAATATTTGCAGGCCAAAATTGGGGGAATGACAGCACCTTTTGCCCCCATCTGGCTAGGCGTCTAGCAACAGTTACTGATGACTGTGTGGTTTTGAACCTTTTGTTGCAATTGCAAACCCATAGACAACTCATGCTGGCCATGAAAAGACAAATTTGGCATGGTTAGAAAAATGCTCAGCTGATTGGTTGTTAGATCATTCCGTTTGCATCATATAAATTTGAGCAGAAAAGCAATCTTCTGGTGAAATCTTTAACTTCTTACTGGTAACTGCGGTGTTGGCAAAGGTTTGTGGTTTTGAATTAGTGGTAGGCTGATTCAGTTATGTTTTCTGGCCTGGTTGGATGGAAGCAGATCCATTGCCAGATCAACAGCATTGCGCTTCTTCGGGGGCTTCGTAATAGTATACAATGAATTGAAAAATGACTTCACAGGGAGACTAGAGCTTGACTTTGGAGGTATTGATTGTGAATTTGGGGGGCTCAGTCCGCTTGTTTCCACTTCTGCTGAGAAGTGTCACAACTTTTTTGAATAACCTGGTCTAGTGGGATTGTTGCTTTTTTCTTCACATCAGCAATCCAATGTCAAAAAATGTGAATCGGCATTAAATGCATTTTAGGGAAATATGCATTAAGGCCCAGTGTAACTTTATCATGTGATCGTTTGTTACGATAGCTGCCAAAGCTACCTAAAATGGGTGTAGTGTCCTGGCAAATGCCTTTCATTCACATGTTGTTTTTGAATTGTCGCTTCAGCAATAAATAAGTCTTTCATGTACAAGTAAATGCACAAGCTTCGCCTGGAAATGTGATCGTCATTCAGCTTTTTGTTTGAGTCCTCTCGTGGGACATGGGTTGTCACTTCCAAGTCTAGGAAGAATCGTTCTGCTTCTAACCATGTCGGGAATGTGTTTCAAACTGTCGGGAATGTGTTTCAGACATTGTTCTTCACTGACCTTTCCAGGGATAGCCAAAACAGTGGCAAACGCTTGCGCACAACATGCTTTTATACCTTTCAAATCCATTTTGTAGATATACGAGATCTGTGTAGCTTGTGAAAAACGAGGCCCAATGTTTGGGACACGTTTCAAACGTTTTTTGAATTAATGATATAAAGCGCTTTCGAACTATAGTTATTCCCTGAAAAATCGCATATTCAACCAACAAAAATAGGCACTTTTTGGTCTACAAAAGGTAACCTCTAATGTGTGACACACAATGATTGTTGGAGACAACCTTTGGTATATAAACAAGTGAAGACCTTTTTGGTGCCCCCCAATTTGACTGCCCCCCCTGAAAGGCCTGGTCTGGATCTGCCCCTGTGAGAGACTTTCTAGTGTTTCTGGTTCCAAAGTTATGGCAAAATAACCTCAAATTGTGTACAAAACCCTGGGGTATTTCCCTAATTTATATTCAGTTATTTTGCCATTAACTTTTGAACCAGAAACGCTGCAAACTCAATCAAACCCTCTAGTCTAAACACTCGTATTATAGCCTAGTATCCAAAAATACTTTGAGCCACAAAATGGGCTCGATTGGTCAGCTCGCAGGGGATGATGATGTCATCCAAATGTAAACAAATTTCACATAAACATCCTCCCATTATGTAAACATAAAAAAAAAACAACATCACAAGCTTAAAATTTTTTTTTGTATCTAAACTACAAGACTTTCCCATTTGTAGAGGGCTTGACCAGCTCTCTAGCTCAATCTGCTGGCAAGTTATGGCCACATATAATATGGGTGTAATATACCCAGCGTTTGTGGAAGTAGATTTTTTGCCAATTTTTGCTTTTTGAGCCATAATTTTGGTTCCAGATATGCTACAAAGCCAATCAAGGGCTCTAAAGACTTGGATGATATCCTAGATTCCAAAAAATGGCCTCCTGGGTTGGTGCCCAGGGCCAGGCAAACTCAGCCAGAAAATTGTGAAGACATGCCCCCATTATGACGTCATCCAGGGCGAACCCAAAACAAAAGAAATATTTTTTAGAAGTAAACTACAAAACTTGCTGAATCCGTAGAGGGTTTGAACTGCTCTTGCTCAATTGGCTGACGAGTTATAGAGTTGCAAAAAGTAGCAAACTCAGGTCAAAAAATGGCCTTTGTGGGACTTAGAGGGTGAACAACCTCTTGGCTCCTTTCCTATGGATTAGCCAGCAGGACTTTTCTCACCAATCTTTTCTGAGAAATTCTGGATACATAGCTGATGCTAAAGTTACATAGTTTAGCACATTTTTTTATAAAAATAGCACTGAAGTACTCTGATGTAATAATTAAAAGTTAATTCCATGTTAATGAAAGCCAGAGAGACTCGTCAACCCCAGTTGAATTTACAGCTTTGTGTGGAACAAGAAATGTGGGGGTGAATCATTTGTGAATAGTGGTGCCAATTATATATGATGAATTTATGATGTCATCACTGCAAGTTATCTTATTGTTGTCTTTAGTTCATTGAAAGCATACCTGTTTAGATTTCTCTACACTTCAGTTGTGATGTAAAAAGTTTGACAAGTGGGTTGTTCATTGTTAAAGCATAAATGTTGCTTTTTTGGCACCTTGCTGCATATATGCCAGTAATTCGTAGGTGCAGTACATGTTCAGGTTGATTTTTGTATCAAGAAACTGTGACATTGATAACTCCTGGATTTCACCAAATTACGAAAAATTTGCTTGAGTGGCATTACTGGCCATTGTTATTAACCTCTAGCAAATTCTTTCAGTACTGGTATTGTCTGCGTTTTTACTTCTTTTAAATATGGTTTGTTTCATAAAATGATGCTGTTTGTGAACTCACAAGGCAGAATATTTAGTGTGCATACCAATGAAATAGGGAAATATCTCCAGGAGATACATTGTTTGGTATGCCATTAGAAAAGCTTTAGTGCAGTTCAGTTTATGTTTTTCTGTCAAAAACTAAAAAATGTACTCCATAAATGGAGCAAAACAAGACTTGGGCAAGCTTGTTAACCCAAGCTGTAATTGTAGCTTTCATTAGAATTAGAGTCAACTATTCTATTTGAATGTGATCAGTGAAAAACATCGCAGCTATTTGTGATCCTGTTGTGCAAATTTTGCAAAATACCAGTGGTTTGTGAGTTTTTGCCAGAATGTTCACAACGTGGTGCATAGTTAACTGAAGTAGATTGTTTCTATGTAATTTCGATGCTTATGGTTTTGGAAAAAACACTTTTTACAGACATAATCACAACCATCAAATAACCTGATATTAGCATTGCACAGGTGCATACATTTTCTTTTGCTGCAGTATTTCCAAGGATTGCCATTGTGGTGGAGTAAATCAGACTGGTTGCAGATCTTTAATAACGTGTGCTTCAAAACACAAGTTTGACTTTAAAGCTGCATCAGCATGGAGGTGTTTATTGATTGAAAGAAGTTATGCACCGTCATGTCAATGTTGAGATTATGTAAAAAGCATTTTTATTTTGCATTTGCTCACTGACTAAGTGTGTTTTATTCATTGTAGCTCTGAGTTTTGAACTAGAATTGGTGGTTAGATGTTGCTCTGTGCTAGCTGGCAAACATTTGAGATAAGATGTCATCAAGGAGTGGCAGGCCTCATTTAGATGAAGGTCTAAGGATCACAGTTGGAAATGATGTTTATTTCCAAAGGTCAGACCGTTCTCCAAGGCGAAGCTCCCAATCCCCTGTTGGAGATTTAAGAAATCGTCTTGGACCACGACAAGGATTTGAACAGAGGTAACATTTCTTGTTTGCATTAATAGCTTCAAATTTGTTATGCACGTTCAAAAACAATATTTCTATAGCAGGTATTGTACTTTTCACAGGATGGTGACTTCCCATTTTTTGTTACTGTTCCAAGTTCTTTTCAGCATTGCTGCGTTAGTTATGAAAGACAGCATATTGCAAATAGTTGTTGGACAGGATGGCTAAAAAGCACTTTGATTTGTTCCTAAGTTGGAATTATAGAAACATGTAGTTTTCTGTGTGAAAGGTAGCCTTAGAATTAAGGTGCAGTGTCAACAGTAAACAACGATATTATTGTAGCTCAGCGTTTCATTGCAACAAGACAGGTGTGTGCAGGAGTCAGGAAAGTTTTGCAGCAGTTTGTGAAGAAGACTTATAGGTTTCTTCTTGGAAAATCCATGGCCTTGCATTCCTTGAAAAATGGAATTTGCAATGTTTTGTTGAATCGTCTAAATGCAAAGCAACTACTTTGAGTATTTTTGCTTCTGACTATTGCTGGTAAGTGTCATTAATCAGCCAAATGCGCGTGATGTGTAATTCATCCTTGTTTATTTTCAATGTTTTTCCCAGGAGACCTGACGACAGAAGACCAATGCCTTACCAACACCACAGTTTTGATATTGACCAGCAATCAAGGTGGTCGCCAAAAAGGCAGCGTCATTACGATCATCACAGCCGAGATCTGCTTTCAGATGCAGATCGACGCCAAACGCGGACCCCTGAAAGACGGTTGCGCAGTCGTTCGCCTCAATTCCAAGAGCTTGCGTCTTATTTTGCCGGTGGCGAGTCTCGACAATACGATAGTTATTCCCAACTTCACCGACGGTCATCACCGCAACAAAGGCTCAGCCCCTCTCCACGGAGAAGGCCAAGTCCTTCCCCACGAAGATACAGTCCTTCCCCTAAGCGAAAGAGCAGTCTTTCCCCAGGTAGAAGGCACAATTTTTCCCCGACGCAGTATCGACTAGCATCACCATGCGGTCGGCGTAGTCGTTCGCCTACAAGGCGTGTTCCTGCTCATTACTCGCATCGATCTTCTTCACCGCCCCCAAGGCCAAGGCGCCGTTCTAGTTCAGATTCTAGTGACAACAGAAGCGGAAGTAGACGCAGTTCGTCTAAAGGAAGACGAGAAGCGAGAAGATCCGGTTCTCGTTTAGGACCCGCGGATGACTTGCTGCTTGCCATGTATTCTGGCAATGCGTCTGATGAAGATAGAAACAGGGGTTATCTCCTTCCCTCTCTTAACGTTAGTTCGTCGCTATCAAAAAAGCAGCGTCCAAGCATCAGATATTCTGACCAAGAAGTTGTTGGAAGAGCTTTCATAAGCCCAAGTGTTACAGGTGATGAGCACGCGCTGAGCGCTTTCACGCAAGCGTACAAAAATTCGTCACCACCCCCGAAACGATACAGCGTTTCGGAGCCTATGGATGATGAGGAGCGTTTTTTGTACGGAGATGCCCCCCCGGCACAACACGTTTCGGTCAAGTCTGAAAGTCGTCCGCAACATGCACCACACGAGAACCGCACCATTTCTTCAACAGAAAATAATGAAGCAAATCAGGATCAGACTAAGGCAAGCCAAGTCACGCCCGGTGGTTTTGACACTAAGGCACTTAAGAATGTCCTTAAAGCAATTGGTTTTGATTTCGAGCTTTCTGCTCAAAGTTTAGAAAAAGCTGCGAAGGGCGTGTCCAAACCCATAAACAAAGAGCCAGCTCATTGCCCATCGGTGAAAGATGCTGATCACCACGTATCGCCGCAAGTAATTCCACCACCAAAGCCGTCAAGCAATCAGCAAACAGCTCCATTGCCGCCGCTGCAACAACTGCCAAACCTGGGCGCGTATCAACCAGGCCAGCCTGTGGCTCTGCCGTTCTATGGGTCGGGTTATCAGATCGCAGGACCGCCGCAGGTTCAAGCAACACCACAGTACATTGCGCGACCAGTCTTGCCTGGACAGCAGGCCTCTGGCGGCGTCTATATTTATCAACCACGTCCGTCTGGTCCACCGCAGTTGGTATACCAGCAGCCACCTGCCGCTTTTCAGGCACCGACCCATAACGAAAAAGTACCAGTGCGACCCAATCTGAAAGTAGTGCAAACAGCTTCTCAGGAAATCGCAAAACCGACAACCTCAGCGCAGTCTGAAACAAGCAATTCGGAGTCAGAAAAGAGAGCTCGACAAAAACGACTCAACTACCTTGAGCAAGAACTCAGTAAACTGAAGAAACAACAGGCGGATTTGGTGAAAAAGAAGCAGAAACAGATGGGCGGGGAGAAAGAACTTCAAAAAAATTCTCTGTTGCAGGTAATTAAGACAAATCCAGCGTAAGAATGTGCTTGATTTTTATTGCCGTCATCGAGTTGTGTTGGAAGCTTAAATGCCGCTAAAGTAAACACCGAATTCTAGTAGATAGGATATCACAAAGTTCAGCATCGTTTTTTAACCTTGAAGGTGGTTATAGCGAGCACATACGTAAATTATTAAATTTTCTATATTTTTTTGCCAGTTGACTGATGAAGGGGTTATCGAATGATATTGCTGAAAGTGATCCTAATATGTAGTTATTCACGTCGCACCAAAAATTACTGTGTCAGTTACTTGTAAACAATTTGAACATTCAAACTCACAAAATTTTCCTTCTGCAAAGAAAGTTGCTGCTTGCAGTAAAAATGTATTTATTACCAAATTTGTTGACATAAGTGTACCACACGTCAATGAAATGACGCCATTTAGCAATATTCATCGTTTTTCGTAATTTCCTTAAAACGTGATTTCTCTAAAACGTGCATCCGATGTCGTACCATGGTATTCAATAGGACAGGTATGTTAAGCTGACGGTCCCTCAGGGTCACATGTATCACTTACGTGTTCCCGGGAAAACTGCAAACAACTAAATGCACACTTTACACTTTGAACTTGAAGGCGCTTAGGTATTTAATTGATGGCTCTCGCGCACCTCTGACCAGGATACCTTGGTCAACCAGACATAGCAGGTTTTTTTGTATTTCAATGCTAGTACTGTGTAGTGTGCTTTAATTTGCTAGTACTGTATATTTTCATGGGATTCGATGCTAGTGGTGTTTTTTCACCAACGTGTGTTGCTTAGGAAAGAAAATCATCCGATTTCTGAAAATAGTTGTTGTTCTGCTGCAGACGTTGTTACCAAATAACGTTTTGCGCTTTTTTCAGGCTGGCGTGGAAAAACAAATAAAAGCGATCCGTCAAGCTGCAGAACAAGCAGCAGGCATTGCTAGTTCATCTGGGGTAAGTGGTGCTGTGCAATTGTTTGGTGACGAAACTGACTATTGCGTCGTTTATCACGCATAATACGTGAAAACCCTCTGCTCATATTTAGTTTTCTTGCTCGTGTGTGTGGTGAAAACTTAGCTGTGGGTGGAACGCTTGCGTTACTGATGCGTCACTGCTTTTCTCCTGCTCTAGAGCACTGATTCAGACGAAAGTGATGGCTCGGATGACGCAGACATGAAACCGAAGTACTTTTACGTTGATCCAGGGAAGCATATTTGCAGAATATGTGAAGACAGTAATAAAAGTTTGCTTGAGCACCTGGTGCATTTGCATTCAAAACTTCACAGAAAGGTATATCCGACATAATGCGGAGCGTTTGTAGTTAAATGTGACTGTTATTTATCCACTTACATATATTTTAGGCGATGGACCCCACTGACAAACCTTGGATGAAAAGAGGTAGTCAGAAAAACAGGAAAAAGGCTGCTGGAGACATATCTGTTCCACTCAAAGGTACAACAATAGGGACGTAAAGCATCCAAGAATGCATACTCAGTAGCTGGTTTTTTTACCGGTCATTTTTCAGTCATAGACCGAATTTTTTTTAAATGATCGAAAAAAATTAAGTCAATTCGGTCGTAATGTCCGAAAACGTAGGCTAGTGAATACTGTTTCGGCACAAACAACCGAAATGTCTCAGTATACTATCTAGTTGCGATATCGTAAGTTCAAAAAGGTGCAGTATACTATTTGACTAGGTTTACACTTATTAGCGAACCATTTTTAAGCACTTTTTTTCGGCATTTTGTTGACACTCAAAACTTGCCAAGGGGGTAGGGAAACTAGTTGACCACTTTGTCGCTGAATGGCATCCCGAACTCTTCTTGGCAGTTGACACCCGCCAACAACTCTAGATCAGCGTGAATCGATGCACGCAACTATGTCGGGCAGAGTGTGGAGTAAATAATAGGTCGAATGCCGATGCAAACAATCAGCAACTTCTACAAAAAGTGCCATTGATTGCATCAAGAAGGTTTACGCCAGTTTCTCCGAGAAGTTGAGCAGGCGTACCACACTCGCCCAGGTATGCCCTCGAATACATCTGAACTTGGGGTGTATTTTTTATTTCTGCTTAACACAGGCTCTACCCAAAGGTACGTTTGGTGCGCTAAAATTTAAACGCCTCTTAAGTCTTTTAGGGTGTTTTTGAAACCATAAGTTAGGTCCGATCGAATGGCAGTTGTTGTTCATACGAATCGAAAACGAAGAATTTTTACCGCAGGAGCCGAGTTCGTCATGCCTGTTATGAGCTACTTCTGCAAAATCTGCAAGGAGCATTTTGTCGATGAATATAAAGCAGAAGACCATTGCAGGGATGCAGCACATAACTTGAAGTATGAGGTAAACTTTGAAATCGTTTATTTCATTCGTGTTCTGCATTTTGGGACCCCTTACAAACTTCTCATTTCACTTTGTTCGGTCAGAAATTTTGTCGGGATCACCCAGAGTACGAGAAAATGCTGAACGCTGAGATGCTCAAGACTCAACCAGTTAAACAAGAGAACCAGAAAGAATGTAAAACAAGTCAAGGTGATCGCAGTTACCAAAAAAAGTCGCCGAAGCTGCCGGTCCAAAGCGTAAAGTCCGATCCTGAGACCAGCAAGCCCCGCTTCGGGACTTGGAGTGTGGGCGAAGGACGGTTCGTTGAAAATCGTAACCGACAAAGGTCCCGAGAAAAAGAACCGGACAAACATACTGAACGTGAAAGGCCCAAACGCGAAAAAACACCGCCGAAGCAGTTTCATGAGGGGCCTCAACGTCACAGTCGTGACCGCAGCCCGCCACACAGGCGAGCACAGGAAAGAAGCCGCGAGTTCAACTCCTCGCACAAGTTATTTAGCGACTCTTCGGAACGGCGCTCACTGGATCGTGATGACAGAAGCCACGAGTTGCGTTCTCAAAGGCAAAAGCGTAAGTTTGAGGAAACTGCCCCGGACCGGAAGCGGCCGAGGGAAGATAAGAAAGCTACTCGTCACGGTGGAAGATGGTCGCCTGGTTATGATGAATACGATGTAAATCAGAGTGAACGGTCGAACGGAAATCAGCGGTCTGACCCGGGTGGCAGCAACAAATCGCCCGGTATCGGATTCAGTAAATTCACTTGGAAGAAGAAAGATGACAACAAAGTTACAGGAGATGTTAAACCGAGGGAAGTCAAGACCGATAGGAAGGACGATACGTTGTTGACGAAGCCAGTCGTTGAGAAGGTGACAAAAGTTAAAGCTAGCTTGTCTGGAAAAATAGGTAACTGGACCCCTCACACGCGTGTACTTTCCAGCTCCAAGACGAAAGCAGTAGCGGCGACGTCTTCACATTCGAATGTGCCGACAAACGCCGTCCTTGTCACTACAAGCAGACCAATTCCCACTCTAAAATCCGTCCGGCCACTTGGCATCACTAAGCCAAATGCAGTGAAAACGATCAAACCAGTAAGGCGCACCCCGGCAGCGAATATAACCGTTCCGACGAAACCTGCTGCTCCTGTCCTTGCAGAGAGAGGCCCGCAGGAACCTCCACCGCCTGGCACTGAGGATATTGTGGATATACCAGGTGAACTGTTTCCTCTATATGTGTTACTAAATTAAAGAGAACACCTCAAATGAAAAAAGCTGAATTACAGTATCTGCTTTGCTCGCTTGCTACCACGGCATAACACATTCACCCGTTATTGCATTTAATGTTGCAGGCGATGGAAACGCGTCGGACGCCAGCGGTATCAGCATGGAGATTGCCAGTGATGAGGAAGGTTAACAATGCGAACCCGCTGTCAGATGACACTTAAACTAGCTCCACAGTCTGCTCCTGCCATCGTCGTTCATGGCTCTGCTTGATATTCGCACTGACTTGCTCGATCTCCGTTCGCCGTTTGGCCGCTTCCTAAAAAGTAAGCCAAGTGCCATTTCTCCTCCAACATCACGTCGTTAAACACTGCTGAAAGGTTTGAACAGAGAACCACGCCGCCACAGTCTACCATGGCGTAGAACGGACAATATGCAGTTGTACCGTACTGTAAACGCATAGCATTGCGGACATTTTTCGGTTCAAATCATAACAAATGTACAGGAGATGGTTGTTTTGCTACGCGCAGCTTCGTAAAGGCAGAGAAAGGTTCGTCAGGTTCTAGACCAGTAAATGTTTTCTATGGAAAGGTTGTTTTGATGACGTTTTGGAAAAGATGAACGACAAACAGCGGTAGCCTACTGTTTTGGATTTGCGATGCGATAGCACAGGGTTCCCACGCGGTATGGAAAGTATTGAATTTCAAAATCGGTCTTCAAGACCTTGAAAAAGTATTGAAATTGGCCAAAATATGCATTTAGTATTGAAAAATTATGAAAATTTGAAGTGTCTGAGCAAAATTTTACTGAAGGCAAAGAAAAGCACTTCTTTGTTTATGCAATGTGCAAAATTGAGTTTCGTGATTAGGAATTTCAAAAAAAGAAGAGAAGTAATGGTATTGAACTTTTTTAATTTAGTATTGAAAAAAAGTATGGAAAATGATTTTTAAAAATGTGTGGGAACCCTGATAACAACACCGGCTGCTTTTCTTCATGAGAGGTAGCTCGTTGCATGACAGTTTGAGTCGCGAAGTTCGGAACATCACGCAAAACAAAGCTTCATATTACCTCAATTTGCATAACCGTTTTGACTTCCCATTTCCGTGAAACCATATTGGTCACGACACCGCCATGTTTTTGTCCTACTCTGCCGACTCGACCACACCGATGCAGATAGTCTGAGACGTGATTTGGAACGTCGTAATTGATGACGTGACCGACCTGGCAAAACATGGCACATAAACGGAACGGCAAGTACAAGTCAGCTAATAATTACTTGGCGCAAGCAAACGTACCACTTGCGTATCGAGGCCTCTTGACGCGACGTCAGTGCTTACTAGGACTGGTCCCTGTCCGCTTAAAAATTCAGCGATTGTCTTTCGTCTGCCCTGAAATAAAAACGTTATGTCATGCGTCACTGAATTCCTTTGTGTATGCAAAAAATTCAACCTGCCGCAAGTTTTTCAATTTTCTGATAATACGCCCGTTTACCGCTGACTGCACGTTTTTAACACCTTCGTACCTTTGCAACGAAAGTTTCCACAAATGTTCTTCATACTTCGACACATTGATCCTCGAAATTTTATGAAGTTTGGCATCATACGATCTGCCTAGGCCTAGGTTACAAGACTTTATAAAAAAAACAACGTTTTTAGTATTCACTTGTTTGCGACGAAAATTTACAATGATGTTTTCCATACTGACTCACACAACCCTTCAAAATTTCAGGTAAAATGAGTAAGAAGTTTTTTAGTTATGCAGTTTGGTATTCAGCAACAATTTCCTAGGCCTAGGCTACAGTACAACACTTCTTGCAAAAAAACTCAGGTCCAGACAGTTGTTGCATGTAACAGGATAACTTTTTTGTACCCTTATTGTGCAAAGAAAATTTCCACATAGACCTTCATACCTGTGCGCATCCAGTCCTGGACTAAGGTAGCGCGGGAACTAAATTAAAAAGACACCTAACACCTGCTAAATCAAAACGTGTATGGGCAAGGAATTAGTGTGACTACCTATACTCTCTCTTTATGCTCTCCGGTTCGCATCGTGACATGACAGTCGGAGTGTATCGTGCTGACCGCCGGTGTTGCCAGATGGTTGCAACCTAAATCTGCTAAACGGTGTCACAAGAAACTGCTAGAAGCCACTCAGTCTTGTCACAGATTTTCAGTTAAAATCTGTTGTATTAAGATGATTAAAACATACGTGTAAAGTTATAGTGCATTAATTTTTCCTCTTGCAATCGCTGCCAATGAGAATGGGCTGAAAATGCCGGTCTTGGCTACCACGCTTTTCGGGGTCGAGGACATTTCGGCGATGGTGGTCGGAAATGGGTTATACGAAAAAAGCGTGTTTTTGAAATACAGTAGAACTGCCCTATAACGTCACTTCCTGGGACCGACCAAAAGCGTCACTATGGGCGAAGTAACGCTACAGTCGAAGTCTAATGCACGAAAAAGATAGGGATTTTGCCAGGACCGAAGAAAAAGCGTCGTTATAGGCGAAATCGTTACAGGCGAATTCTACTGTAGCCTACTTCGAACGTTAGATTAGAAAGGATGTTTGTTCGCCCTAAAATTAAAAACAAATTTTTTTGAAGTACACAAAAAGTGCTCCCATGAAAATTATCATGTCCTGTAACTGATTTCTCGCCGACTTGTCCCATTCTGCACTTTTCGGCCCACAATTTTCTTTCATTCAACATTTTGAGCAACGTAACTGCACCTTACCTCGTTTTTTTGCATGACACACAGTTATTGACGATCTCTCTCAAATGGTTGTCTGTTTTTATACAGTATAACAATGCTCAAAGCATAGCTTCAGCCCCATCTGTACAACTTTCCGAGTGTGGTCTTTTTAGCTTAAAACTTTGTGATACATCAGGGAGCATGCAAAAAGTTCTTTTTAGTCTTATCTGAGTGTTTTTGCTATACCAGTTGTGCCTTTCAAGCTCACAATGTTTCGCTATGATTGCATTTTTGCAAACTTCACAAAGGCTTTTCTTGAATCAACAGGATAGGCACCGACAGGGGCGTAACGAGGTTAGATGGCGCAAGTTTGGCGCACCCATGTTTGAACCTGAGGTCTTTCGGAAGCAAATTCACTGTATTGCAGAAAGTACTTGTGACATTGTTGGGACTTTTCGACGCTTCCCGCAGTCTTTCGGCGCCTCAATAGTGATTCCGCACCCGTGGAATTGTGCCCTCCTCGTTACGCCCTGGGCACTGAGCTAAGTTATGAATCTTGCAACCATATATGTCAAAACTTTTGGCAGCTTTGGTTTGCCTTGTTTTTTACGAGACATTACTTACTAGCGCAACTGAACCACTTGGAAATATCACATGTGTCGTGGGATAAAAACATTCTACCATGTTGTCTTTCAACCAACGCGATCACTAAGCACACAAGCAAATCATTTAGGCTTCACCAAGCCATCTGATTGTCATTATTATGCAATTATACGCTTGAAGCAGCTTCGTTGCATCATAATCAAAATTCCTAATTCCAGGCAGCTGGTTTTGCTTTGTCCTGGTGTTATCCAATTAAAAACTTTTTTGCATTGTCCTGGTGTTACCCAATTAAAAAATCTTGCTAGAAAATCAGCTAAATGCTAGATTGAAAATTTTACAGCTTACAGTACGAAAATCCTGCTAGATTTAGCAGCAAATCAGCTAAAATGGCAACACTGCTGACCGCAATCTCGTCTTTTGTTACGTAACTGTACAAATAGAAATAAATGTACAAACAAGCTCAAACAAGAATTTCTGGATACTGACAGCGTTCAATTAAAAATCTTCGTTTACTATTTACGGTAAATTTAGCGAAATACTGACTTCTTAGACTGAAAAAAAAATGTAATGTAAAAAGATTTATTACCTAAGACCGCGGGGCCCGTAGCATTTGCTACTATTGTTAATCCGGCACTGTGCGCATCATCTCCGAAAATTTGAAGTAATTCTGACAAAAACTTTCGGAGTCAGGTACTTTCGATCGCAACTGCATAGGCTGAAAAACTTTATGCTATTTACAGGGGCGTAACGAGTTTAGATGGCCCCGCGGCAAGAAGCAAATTTGGCGCCCCCATGTTCGAAACAGTTCTTTTGGAAGCAAATGTATTGAAGAAAGTACCTGTGACACTGTTGGGACTTCACGGCGCCCCCGTAGTGACTCGGCGCCCAGGGAATTGCGCCCCTGCCTATTTAGCAGAGTTGAGCAGTTGTTCTGTAAAGCACCATAACTTCTTCAAAACTACATGTTTAGTAACGAAATTTACAAGAACGTTGTTCTGATCATTATGCATCTTAAATTTTGAGTTCAATCCATCAAGAACTTCGCGAGTTCCTAATTTTTGAATCGAGTAATCGACTCTGTTCCAAGCGCATCGGACTAACTGTTGCTGCGCGTCGCTTTTCCCGTTACCGTGTCGCGCGGAATCACTTTTCTCATGCTTGGTCTTTTGCAACCAAATTTTACACGAATGTTCTTGTGAAAATCAATCTTACCTGAAAATTTGAGATAATCAGACAACTACATTTCGATTCTAATTGTTGGGTGAGAACATCGCAAAAACGTCCCGCACCGGATGAAAAATTACTCCGCTGATTATAATCAGCGGAATTCACGCCGTACCGAAGGTGTTAACATCACTCGACGCCAAAAGCGTTACTTGTGGGAGAGGCAAGCAGTAACTGCGGTTGGACCTGCGCGGGGGTGTTTTACCTAGAATGCAGCTTTTTGCGTGTAAGTAAGTAGGCTACGCAAGGGATCCACTGTCCACCGAGTTTAAAACTCTTGAAGTTATATCAGTGCATGTGCGTTGCAAAACTTAACCTTTGTAAGGGTCCGAGTATTACAAATTAGTGCATTGGATTGCTCATGTTATTGCAGGGTTCCCACAGATTCTCAAAAAACATTTTCCATACTTCAATACCTTTTCAATACTAAATTAAAAGACTTCAATACCATCATTTTTCCAAAATTTTACTCGTGGACACAATGCAAAACACATCTACAGAACTGACATCAGTGGTGAAGAACAAAATTCGAATAAAGAAATGGTTGAATTTAGAATTTCCATACTTTTTCAGTACTATATGTACATTTTAGCCAAATTCAATACTTTTCAAGGTCTTGAAAACCGATTTCACAATTCAATACTTTCAATGCCGCGTGGGAACCCTGTTATTGGCTTCAGTTGGTGATGACGACAGTGAACTAACCTCCACAAAATCCGCACTGTCGACTTTCGCAACCAGCAAACCGTGTTCCACGCACGCATTGTAGACTTTCTGTACCGTCTGGTGTTGGTTACAGAAAATAATGGTGCTGTGCATTCTTGACTCTTCCAGTAGTTTCAGGAGTGTTGGAATTTTTTCTGATGGCTTGACGCGTACGAATTTGTGATTGACGTGTGTCGTCACCCTGTGCAAGTGACCACTTCGCAAAATGGTCATGTTATCCATCTGCGGAGTAAAACTGCTGTCACTCAAAACAAAATTCACGCAGTTCAATCTATTTTACGACCAACCAACCGACAAAACTTCTTCCAACTTGGATGCGGCGTACGTAGGAAAAGTTGCACTGCACAATATTATTTGCGCCGCGTGAGCGGTGAGTATCGGCAGCCGCTTGCCGCGGTGAATCTGAAAAAGTATGGCCAATTGCAAGGAGTTTCGNAGAGACCAGTAGCAAATATTGGTAAACTAAAAGCCCTTACATTAAATCTGTTGAGAATGTGAATTGTAGGCGGAGCGAAACTGTCGTCAAACATGGTGTCACATTCATCAATAACAGCAAACTTTATTCCCGACAAATCCAATTTTCCTGAAACAAATATCACTGTTAGACGCGTCGGTGGCCAGGGGTGTTTAACGACCGTGGCATCAAAATTGGCCGGGGCTGAAGCAACATCGCACACAGTTTGGCTTGAGGTTAGTGCAAAATCGTATATCATGTCACCAGACTTGTTATCACAATGATTTTAGGACAAATATTTGATTGAAACTGACAAACAGCTTTTGAGTTAGTGCTCTGCATAGTGCTTGAGCGCTTTTTACTGGATAAACACTAAACAGGCATGTTAAAATGCAAGGGTCTGACTAATTCACACATTTAAACAGTTTGAGAGACAAAACCTTTTTCAGCGCATCAAGTGATGCCCTGTTAGAAAGTCCCCAAATTTCTAGCGTATCTTGTCGTTTTTGTGCTCGTGAGGCTGTGTCAAATACTGTTGCTCGCTTGAAGTCAATATATTTGGCACCTCCCAAAATCTTGGGCTGGCTACGCTACTGGTTGAAAATAACAATGCAAAATGAACAACGATTAAAAGTTCAATGTTTGCCGCTTGCTAGGAGTCATTGTAAGTAACTTGTCTCCACAAAGGTGTCGCAGGTGGATCTATCAACACTTTTTGAATAGGATATCGATTTCACGTAACACCGCGCATCCCCAGTCCTGAAATCTTATTCAAATAGAATCATCATAACCTAAGCATATTTTGGCGGTTCAAAACACAGTTCAAACACTAATGTTATTGATTTTTAATTATGTATTTGGCTCTGATACACGGTCCATATTGCAGAGGTTATTCCAAGAACAAAAGGATACAAAAAAGCTAGGTCACAAAACATCACAAGGTTGGTGTTAGATGATTCACACAGCCATGAAAAGGAACAAACAGACGACGCACCAGAGCCATTACATTCGGTCATCGTTATACAGAGACGTTACACAGCGGGTGAAAAATGGAGATTTGTAAAAAGTAGCCTATCACGTAAGTGAAGTGAGCCAACAAAGAATAAGATGCAAATCGTTGAAGTTTTTTGTGGATTGTTGGCAAACCTCGAGTTCATATTCCTCAGTATCAAAAAGCAATCAACGCTACTGATCATTGATGTCTTAAATTGAGACGTTCATTCGCGATCGTTCAATACAAATATTAATCAATCGAACAAATATTAAACGTTAGATGCAATCATTAGTCTATTTTCCGGCAACTCTACCCTAAAACGCTGTTTACTATGATGCGAGTGACCAAAATCAGAATTAGCATGCAATACTTCCGGCATTGTGAGAACACGAATTGCTATAAGATGTTTCCCCGTCGAACTGCTTCATAACAGCTTACTGAAGGTCGAAACGTCATTAATGTTTATCAGTGATGTAGTCGAGGTCGCATCCTTCGAGACTTGAAACTTTGTCAGATTTGGTGAAAATTTTCTATAATTTTTCAAAATATGTCATCACCACTTTTTTCAGAGCAGTCATTTTACCAAATTTCCCGCATTCTATATACAGTAGAATTTCTCAGGGATAGAAAGAGGTGACGAATTAGCAAATTGACGAACAGAAATGTACGCAAAAGATAGGGATTCTGTCGGGACCGACGAAAAAGTGACGATTTTGACGAGTTCTACTGTACCTGCTTGGTTCTTCCTTTCCCGCAGAAAGGACAGACTGGGAAAATGTTGAATAATGGAAGATTTACTGAGATCTATTAAGCCACCGTTGGTGTACTCAAAGTCTCGAGACTATCACTGATGTTTGTAGTGGTAATAGGCGCCGAGTTTTTGTTTCTCTTTCGACATGATTTTTAACCGGATATAGCGCCTATAGCTTGTCGAGATGTTAGACGTCTGTGGGCGACGCACAACCGTTTCATTTGGGGGTCGATAGGACGACCAAGTAAGCTACCTGGGCCCACTTCTCCATGGGGTCAACAGCACCGTAGCTATACGTTTTATGGCAGNTGGCCAAAAAGCGTTCCTGACTTCAGTAATATCAATTTCGTAATTTTCATTAGAAGGAAAGTTAAGACGACAAGACGTCGATTATTTTACACAACTTACAGAACCTGGTGTCCCTGAAATAGTTTTATTGTTTCGTCCTGAAAAGGTGGCCCTCCTGCCTATGACGTCAGTTAAAATTCGGAGGGCCTTCCTACGAATGTACGTAACAGAGGAAGATGGCGAACTAACGAAACGACATTCCAATTTCAAATATGATTCTTGGAAAAACCTGTTCAATGTGCTGCACAGGTTTTACGAAATCGGTATGTTGAAAATGACATAGTTCGATTTGAAAATAAATCGGTTACTAAAAGAGACCTGCCACTTGGGGTCGCGAAATAATTTATTAAATTTACATTGTAAATTTGCCATTCTCATTAGACAGAATAAATGCAATGATCTACAGTACAGTCGCTAAGTTTCATAAAATTTTGTGCAAGAAAATTGCTACTGTGAATCAATAGTATCTTGAAATTGATATTTTATTGTATAGAATTTTCAACAAAATTATATGCTCACGAAATGTTTGGGTCGCGAGAATTTACAACTCTTTTTTAGGGTCGAGCCAAAAAGTATTTGCGGACCCCCGATCTAGCCCACTTCTGTGGAAGCGGAAAGGACATTCAGTGCATGTGGACTAACTCTGGTATCCTTTTCACAACTCCACAATCGATGTGTTGTGCTCACTGCTCAGTAACGTAGTTAGGCCAAGTGTCGCCCGGGACCGACGGTGAAAATGCCTTCTTTTCCAATAATTTTAAATGAAAGAACATGTTTTGTGCTTGGTAAAGATGTAAGGAATACTAAAACATCGTGAACATCAGAATCAAGCACTCAGAAACTGAATGGGTCTTATTTTTCATTCTCGATTGCGGGCAGGTCCGTAACCAGGAAGGGGAGCGAAGCCCCCCTAAAATTTTTTTCGCCCCTCCCTGGAAAAATCTGTTGGATACTGTAGTTTTAAATTATTGAACATAGTTAAAAAATTTGAGGCCCCTCTCAGAAAACTCTTCGCCCCGCCTAGTGTCCCAAGCTGGTTACGGGCCTGATTGTGGGTCTTGCTTTTTCTGCCCATTCGCAACCTTCCTGATCATTTGCTCTTCGTATTTTTTCTGTTTTCTTTAAATATGCATCCATGGATCCGGGATATTTTTTTAATTTTTTTCCCGTTGGTTTTCAGTCTGCGGTAAGCCGCACCAATTAGCTTCATCGTTTGCGCATTCTAGGCTAGGGGATCAAACAAACACAAAAAGTGTGTTATTGCAGGACCCAGTAAGAGCAGTGATGGTGGGATGCCTACTCTACAGATGAACATTTATGTATGTTTGTATTTCGTGTAGTGTCCCATCTTCAACGAAAACAAAGTACTGCATATATATATTCTCTGATTCTAGAGACCCGAATCGGATCCCTAAAACACCTTAAAAAGCCCTGCACTATAATAATGAATTAATACCTGAATCTAATCTGAGTAATGTATAGAAAATTTCTTTAATCACTTGACGTTTCAAGAGTGGCTCATTTCTCTTAGAATATATAAAAGACTTCAAACGTCAACTCTGTCGATGGGCCCTCTTAAGGTGCGGACCCATTTACAGTAGATAAAATTTGTCAAATAGGCATAAACGCGGCTCTGGTTGAGATGTGTTTCGTTGGAGCCCCCCTCTGACTTGCAGACTTGGTCTAGCTGTTGGGCTGGGCTTCTTCCGATTGCGTGTGCATGGTTTTATTGTTTACATTTGTCCGTTAGCAACAGACGCATATAGCATTTGCAAAACTGTTCTACCAAAACGTGCCACGTAGGACATACGCCTCTTTATTGCTCAGCAGTGATTACGTCTTTAAGTCACTAAACAGCTTGATTCAGTGCAACCATTGCCAAGTTGTGGAACTGCTTCGTTTAAAGTACCTTCTAATAAAGCTTTCACCACAATGATCACTAAATATCGTTTACCTTACGTTAGGTTTTCACACCAAGGATCGTAACCTCTACTTTATCAAAATGAGAGCAACATACCTTTTCGAAGCTTTCATTGTTGAAATAACTTTTTCTGTGACTACAAATGTTAAGTGTACCATACAGTGTAACAATGGAATCAAACCTTTTACGAAACTCACATTGCCGATCGACTGGCATTGATTCATTCTGCTTGCAGTTCAAACTTCCAGAACGTGATTTTCCGACACCGTGACGTCGTACAGAAAAACAAGTTTTATTGAAACTACTGTTAACCAACTTCAGCTTTGCAGTGTTCTTCACGCAACCCGCCCAAATTTAATGTTGATAATATTAGGCTACAGCTTGTGGCATTTGTTTATTGAAAATATCCCACTGAACATTAAAAAACATCATGAGACATGCCAAGAAATGTTTGTAGCCAATGCGGATGGGTGTCAGGTGATGCGCCGTTGCTAATGATCGAACGATAGGAGAAAAAGGATTAAGATTGCTTTGACTATAAGCGTGATTGCAACTTTTCCGAGCTTGCTTATCAGATTTGGCTGGAGAAGAGGACAATTTTAACCTTGAGCTACCGCACCAGTGATATTTGGTAGCCTGCGGTCGAATGTCATCTCTGTCCCTTCTTCGAAGTACGTTTGACTGGGATGGAGAGAGAATGGCTTTGGCTGGGGACGGGCAAAAAGGTGCAGGGACTGGAAGGAAATTTTCATCCAAGTAAGTTTGAAACAGCCCTGACTTTAAGACAAACGCAAGGGAAGTTCAGCACCCTGGATTTGACTCAGGTTTTTGAGGAAATATCTAACAATATATTCACTCCACAACCACATTTTCAAGTTTTTTAAGGCTTCTTAGTACAAAAACTGAAAGAGTTTAAACTACTTTCAAAAATCAAAATTTACTTTTAATCAACAACTTGTCACCCCCCGGAAAAGTGCTGCCCGGAGCCTCCAGCACCTCCTTGCTGCACCACTGGTTGTACTTCAGAAAAAATGCGTTGCAGACTCACTAAGGTTAAAAAGGTATGATTTTTTTCGTATACGCTTCCAGAGTGGATGTGTGCATATCTACAATAAAACTGTGTCCTGATTTTACATTCAATTATCACGCAAATCTCCTGAAATCAATTGTGTAACTATTAGTGGGCATTATCCGGTTAACCAGTTAGCTAAACTACCAATATACGGATATATCGTTCATCCGGATAATAAAAATTGATAACTAAACTAACCCTACTTCGGTAATTACCTCAAAAATGTCTTTGTTGGAATTGTCGATCGAGCACAGTGTAGAATAGACCTATGTACTTTTTGGACATATAATTAGCTTTCAATGATTTACAGAAACGGGGCACGTGTCAAAAGTACAATATCACTACAATCGCACGCAGCACTACTACACTTAAAATGATAAGTTACAGCTACCGTCAAGCATAGCAGCAAAGGCGCGTTTAACTATATTTTTTCCTAATTTGACAGTTGATCTTGGACAGGCATTTGAAGTGCTGCGGATCCTTTCAAGGAATAGCAAATCCCACTACGGTGATGTCTTTTGGAGAAGCATTTGTTTTGAATGTACTCAACATCCAAGGCAGCAAGTCATCGCTTTCCGTTGCGATAAAAGTTTACTTTCAATCCTCCGCAGTCGCCACACGCCCAGCTGAACTATTCTTTTGTCCATGTTCAATCAGAATGTTTTTTCCTGGCTTTGTCTGCGGCTGATACAGCAGAGATAGCAAACGTTTTTGGAGGCAAATTTAAAATTCATGTTACCATGAACACTTGACTATTTTTAAGCGAAGTTGACTAATGTATAAAATACATCGTTGTGTGTGAAAAAGGTTATTACAGTTCTTACACCTTGGTCATACAAGTGAAGACCTCACTTGAGCCAGAAATCTGCAAATCAATGGACTTGTTTCCATGTTGATGCATGTGGGACTGCTTACCCCAACACGCTCTGGTGTGTTTCCATTGTATGGTGTGGAGCGCAAGTTTTTGCCAGCCTGCAGCAAACGCTGTTCTGTGCTGCGCACAGCCAGTTGACTTGTTTTAACTGTGCTGAGCACAGAAATAGGGAAGTTTTCTCCAACATGCTACGCCGTGCAGCAGGCCCGTAGCCAGCTTTTAAGGGGCAAAACATATTTTTAGGAGGACATGATCCCTATATTTATTAAATGTTTAAAATAAATTTTTCTGGACACAACAAAATTTGGAGGGCACTGCCCCCTGTGGCTACGGCTCTGCGGTGCAGTTTAGAAATTCCTTCAGCACAAGTACCAATACGCATGCCCGGCCCTTTCCCACAATGTAAGGACGGTCTGTTGCTAGGCGAGCTTGGCCTGACATCTGAAACCGCCTGGCTACAGCAAGATCGAACAGCAGATAACACTTTCCTAACCCCGTGCTTAACAGCACACCGGTCCAGTGCGATGCATTTTTGGATGTTCCATAATAATGTACAACTTGCATCAAAATTAAATACTATTTTTCAAAGGGATATAAAGCAATGGGTACCGTTGCCGCCTGTGGCGTAAAGCAAAAAACAAGGCAGGTGAACGCTGCATCATAAGAAGACAACATTTGCTATAGTCAAGATAACTGAGATTTTTTCCGTAGGAAATTTTCACCAAACGAAACGACAACAAAAGCTTCATAACTTGGTGTAACACCAAGAAGAATAGGAAAACGCGATTACTCTTTCAAAGAGGGAGGACGACATTCCACACCGTGTTATCTCCTGACAGTACAACTAGCCGTTACAGGTAAGAACAAACTGAGAAATTTCGAAAATATAAATTTGAATCAGTTTGTGTTGGAAAAATTCCGCTGATTCTCAGAATAATCCCACGTGAAGCTGCTGAGGAAAGAGTTAAGTGAATCAGAGATGAGCGGACTGCCACATGTTGCGATACAGATCCGTTCTGAATTTTTGAAACTGAGCCCAAGTCCAAACAATCCAAGTTCAAAAAATATTTTAAATTCAAGCCAAAAAAAATTTACAAAATACAGCTTTTCAAAAAGAAAAATTATGCAAGTCCTTTCCATTAACTCTGTCCAAATCCAGTGCTGATCCAAAATTTATGAAGCAAGTTACAGTACAGATCCAAGTCAAATCCAACAAAATTCGTCTTAATCCGGATCCAGTCCTTGTGAATCACTTTAGTCGTGAGAGGAACTGAAGAACTCGAGGTTTTCGCTGTCAAGTTTTTAACTTTGATCACTTGTTTTTTCTGTCTGGCATTATACCATAGGCGTAGTTGGGGCCAAGGCTCCCAAATTTTTAACGTATCTAGTCATTCTGTGCTTTGAGAAGCGGCGTCCCAAACAAAAATACTGTTGCTCGCCTAAGGTCAAATATTGTTAACCCCTATAATTTTGGGCTGGCTACGCCACTGCATATTACTTCAATTATATTCACACAGAGTTTGAGTAACATTAACTTGCAAGAGGTTCAGTGTTAGCTGTGTGACGTGGCGCTCTCTTCACAGTTACACTGATCTTCCACCTCGTTCCCACTACGTGTCAGTTTATCCGAACTGTCAATACCATGGGCACCAAAGTCACTTTATTTTTCTTCACATAATTTTTTCTACCATTTTGGGCTTTGCTTGTTTGTAGAACGCAGCGTGGCATTCACTGTGTTATGTTTCTGTGCGCCACATTGCTTGCTTCATGTGAGTTTTGGTTATTGGGCTGTTTAATGTATTTTTTTTATTTTTTATTTTACGTAATCTCTAGATGAGAAAGTGTTCATTATTTAACAGCGAGTCAACAAACCACTACTGCCCGTATGAAGAGTTGTATTAACCATTTTTGGTGTCTGGCACCTATTCAAAACATTGGCGCAACTACTGTAGAGGCTTCAGCCAGGGGGGAAACTTAACTGAAGGGGCCCACTTGCCAACGCTCAGAAAAACGTTCAGAAATTAAAGTGCATCCGGATGTGGATTTCTATATTAAAAGCCGAAATCACCGGAAAACACTCTGAAAAACGCAAAAAAATAACAACATAATCAAACGAAAATAATACAGAAATATAAGCTAGGTGGGCGCCCGGTTTTTACATTTTGCTTGCCAGAGAGGGGCGGTTCGCACCCCTGCCCCCGTCAGTTAGGCCAATGACTCAAAATTCCATATCGTCACTACCAACTGCAACTCGGAGAAGCTTATATCACCAAAAAAATTGTTTTGATGTTCTTGTTGGTTGCGCGAGCTAATTATTTTCAATAAGGTGTACAGACGTTCGTTCCATTCTTCTCCGCAACACAAATTCATGCTTCTCGAAGCTCTGAGCATCTGGAAACTCATTATAAGCGCTAGCAAAGCTTCGTTGCAATTTCTGATAATATTTGGAAGTACATGCCACATGAATCGACGAATGCGATTTGCAAAAGTTCGACGGTCATTCTAATTCGTTCATTTTTTTCCATGAATCGCTGGTGTAATGATGTTTCAGCGATGGTTGAGCAGTTGAAAACTTCAAACGAGCGGCGATTTCTGAGTGTTGACATATTAGGCTCGTAGCCAGGTTTTAAGGTTTGGGGGGAAAATTACACTTTTAGGGGGGCAAGATTTTTGTTTTCATTATTTATTTTAAAACAAATTTTTCTGGGAACAACAAAATTTGGGGGGAACAAAGATTTTGTGGGGCACTGCTCCCGAATTCCACGCCGTGGCTACGGGCCTGCCCCAAAATGTGATAAGAAAGACGATCCGCAGGTTTGGGTTATACCATTTCCCCACCTTGTAACTTTTATCAATGAAAGAAAAACGATTAATTCGAAGGCACTGCTTACCTACAAGTACAAAATACTTATCATTATTGGACAAAAACTAACAAATTACAAAAACCTTGCATTAAATAAGACAAAAAACAAACCAAAGGTTCATCAGGGCCTTGCAAGCGTTGTGCACATTGTGGTTGCCGTGGAAAATACTGCAAATCCATGGTATCAACTAATTCCCATATCCAGGAGTAAAACAAAACCTGACATGTGCAAATTATGGTATTTATGTGGCGTCTTGTGTGATAGGCAATCAACAGTATGTTGGCCAATGGCCAAATAGTAAACACATTTTCCACGAGACGGGCAGCGCACCTAGGTATCTGAAACAAACCAAGTGCGAGAGATGATATAGACCAAATGGTCTTATCGCGGTATTATACAGTGTGTCAGGGCATTCTAAATAAACCACCTATTTAAGATTCTACGCTTTGTAGAACAACCCGGTTTTAATCTCTGGATACCTGTGAAGATGTATAGCTTAATAAGCTAAACGCCCAAATTATCATCCAAACCATGATCCTTCATGTATTTTTTGTCATTGGCGATGTCGACGTTTTTTTCAAAAAAATTGTCATTTCGCTGTGTCCAATTACGTGACCTCTCAGCACACATCGAGTAATGCGGTCTATGTCTATGTAGGAGGCCTTGGTCTATGTTCCGTAATTAGAGTCAGCTTGATCCCCAGCTTTAGTGGAGACAGTCCCGTCGCCGCGGGGGAGGTGCTTTAGTGGGCTTAGACCCCCAAACAAAGCTCCAAGCCCCCCAAATTGAAACATGAAACACTATAAATCAGTTGAGTTTTTTGTCAATTTTTAGAATGTCAAGCCCCCCCTATGGAAAACTTTCTAGCGACGGTTCTCAGTGGAGACAGCCTATTTTCCAGTTGTTTTTTGTTTGATTTGTTGTACACTACAGTTCGCGTGCTTCCTCCACTCTGGCTTCAAAGCTTTTTTTAATCAAATTTCACTCGTTAGCGTTTGCTTGCAATTTTCCGGACTGAGGGTGCGTACATTTACGTGAAATCAATGTTCTATCAAAACAATTTGCTGATTGATTCAACTACGTCACCTTTATGGAGATTAATTTTTGGAATACAGACATGATCGAGTCTGAATCATCGCAAAGTTATGACATCGGGCACAGCGGGTCGATTCTTCGGAAGCTTACAGCAAGCGCGGAGCTTTTACTTGCCTAGTCAAATAAAGCTTTTGCTTCATCCACTTCGGCAAATACCTCACCATCCACTGCAGTCCCACGGATGTAGTCATGAAATCCTAGAGACCACACGGATGAAACTTGACTGAAGGGGCAAGTTAGAAGGTTAAAGATCAGTTGGACTTGGAGGACGGAATAATCTAGAGCTTGGAATTTTCGCAGCAAGAGGATATGTGCAATTTAATAAAAAGTACGACGTATTTCACAAAAGCATTTGAGGTTCTCTCGGTTACAACCCTGCCATGTAGCCACCTTCAGCAGGAAATCTCTGCAAGGACGTAGAGAGGCATACATGCTTTAAATGCACTTACTTTGTTTCAAAGCCAAAATCAGAGGAACTGGAGTAGCAACCACTACATCCGCTTCTGATAACACTTTCTTCTTTTTCTAGCACAAAAAATAACATTATCATATACCGGCAGGTAACATCTCTACGCAGGGTAAATATCGGAAGCAACTTACAAGCACACTGGTTCCATTTAATGCGAGAAATTTGATCGGTAGTTTGAGCGACTCTCCCATATTCTGTAAACAAACATGGAACTCCAAATGTTTCACTGCTAAAGATAGAATTTGCACAACATGCAACGAGAAACATAAGAAATAGTAAGGTGTGAAAAGTTTTTTTAAGAATACTTGTATATTTCACAGTCAGTTGCATTTATTTCGAACTTTTGCAAGGATAGTTTTACGAAATCTGCCAAGCTTATTATCAGTGACGTTTTCAGCAATTGTTGACAAAGAATGAGAATATGCAATCACTCTGAAACGTCTGCATCCATCACTTTAAGATCAAGGGTACCGGTGTAAGTAACATAATGGGACAAAGCTTGCAATGGTACAACACACAACTGAATACGGAGACCACCGACCTTTTCAAACATTCAAGTCAGTGATCATGGATGTTCGCAGAAATTTTTCCAGAGGAGGGGAAAGCCGAAATTTTGCCTATCCTTTTCAGGTTGCTAACGATGGAATGCAAATGGACGTTCACAAAACGCTTTAACATTTCTACACCACAAAGTAAATGCCCTATCTTACGGCAACAGTCACAAAAATTGCTCTTCGTTGGCAGAAATGCTTTTTCACTCTTACTTCTTTTCGCACAGTATAAAACTGCGTTACCGCTATCAGCAGTCATTGTCTCGTTGCATTTCCTGCAAAGATGTCTTCGTTCAACAGTCACATGCGGTAAAATGCCTACTACCATAACTAGGGTTGGATTGTCCGGATAACGGTTAACTGGGGGTGCTTCCGCTATATGATATCCGGATATAATGCTGTCGATTAACCGGATAACAGAGTGACGTTGCTAATGCGTTTTACACTTTTTTTAGTAAGTTTAGATATTCTTTGTTTCCAGAAACGGGCGATCTAGGTTCTACTAAACACCGATAATCATTATTTTAATGGAAGAGTGTTTTACAGGATTGGCTTACACGACTTCACAATCGACGCGTTGTGCTGTGTATTTACAATAAAGCTGTGTCATGAGTTTACACTCAATGTATCACGCAAATCTCGTGAAATGAATTGTCTAACAATTAGCGGTTATTATCCGGTTAACCGGTTAGCTAAAATGCAAATATACAAATATATCCGTTATCCGGATAGTAACAATTTATTGATATCCGAACTAACTATAATCGTAACTTGAAGTAAACTTCTGAAGATTCGATGCCATACTACTGTCACGCCATAAAGACCAACATTAGAACTATCCACTTGCAAGTTTCGTAATCTGCTTCTGCAGGCAAAGCAGCGGACATGAGTGAACTGCAAACTCATCACTGCATCACACCAGATCGGTGAACCTGGCTCTTGTTCACTGTAAGTGTCATATCGGCAAATGAACTGTCACTGCAAGAATTAAACCAATCAATTAATCGGAATTAAATTGCTAACTTCACGTTTTCTAAAAAATTTTGGTTCTTAGTCTTAACTTCCAGGAGGCAAATGGCCGTTTTGCCCTCCCCCCCTGCGGACGCCCATGTCAGTGATGTAGTCGAGACCGAGACCCGATTTAAACTTCGAGAACAAGACTTCATTAAATAATCCGAGGACGAGACGAGANCGTTGCTTGAGAATTTGTCAGTTTTATCTAAATTTTTTTTAATTTTCAATAAAATANCATCAGCAGTACCACTTCCAACTTGAAATACCTATTTTGGTTTTACCTTGCCTGCAGATACCTTAGTCAGAAAACAGGTTGAATTACAGAAGCTTTACTAAGCAATATCGTTGGAGTATTCAAAGTCACAAGACAATAGACTTGAAACCGAGATCTGAAACCTTCGAGACCGCAAAAATGGGTCTCGAAAAAACTCCATCANTGATTCAACAATAATCGAGTACAACTTCAAACAACGAAGCCAGAAAAATGTATTCAAACACAAACACATTTAAAGTGAATACGTTTGGCAGGAGGTAAGTGGTCGCGCGATAAGTCAAGCAACATTTTAAACGATGAAGTTGTCTCGTCTTTCTTACTACTACTTGTTCCGTGAGCTCTTGCGTGGGCGTGAGAACGATGGTCTTGGGGAATGTAGCTGCAGGTAATTCTTTGTTTTCCTTTGCTTTTTCTGACAGCAGCGACTGGACGATGGGAAGCAAATAAGCCAGTGTTTTGCCGCTGCCTGTCTCCGCAGCAAACATCACATTGTCTCCTGCGCGAAGTTGTATTGCTTAAAGAACTGTAAGAGTCGCGGTTGTTGTGAATTTACATCAACCCACCACTTAATATATGAGGAATTGCTTTGGCTTGTATCACTGTAGGCCCCTGCATACCAAGGCGTCGCAGTGATTCTATGATGGAGGGCTCAACACCAAGCTCTTGAAATTTTTTCACGTCTGTGTTAAACGCTGGGTTCTGAAATTGAAACGTGCAAGGTCGCATTGCAAGTAAGTTTGTTTGAAAATTTTGCTACGTAGTAAAAGAAGATCTCTGTCACATATCTCCAGTGGCATGAGATCACAGACGCATAAACAGATACAATTCGGCTTTCATCCGATGACATCAAGACCACCCATGCAAAACAGGCGAATAGATTGTAACGCAGACCTTGTGGATCACTTGCTATGTTAATGAAAAATGTCACCCGGGCCGGGGTTACACGTTACGATCAAACTCCCATTGACCCTATGGATCACTTGCAAAGTAAGCTAACCGGAATTACCACCATAGATAATGATACGTTGAAGATTGAGTACATTTGTACAGCACACCGCTTCTTTTGATAAATCACCACCAATACTAGTGGCATACGTTATAGCTATAGTCTTGGCAAGCACAAAACAGCGTTTGTAGCAATGCTATCGTTCGCAGCACTGACCAGTGGCGAATACAACTTGGCGTTGGGGTAGTCGGAAAAGGGGGAACAAGTTATGACGTTTGCGGTATGTTATGTGACAGAGAGGGAGAACAGGTAAAGTGTTGCCATCCTAAAGAAGCGACGACGCAGCTTTTCACAATGCCCCGACCTTCAAACCGCAGCAGCAACTGGTAATTTTGCTGCGTCACGTACGCGCTCTTGCTGGAAATAAAAAATCGCATCCAGAAAATTGCCAAACATTTAGACCAGAATTTAAATTATTCCGGAATTGATTTTCCCGTCAAGATTTCAAGATTCAGCTGGAGTATCTAAAAAAAACGCTTCTTGAAGAATACTTCGTTATGTGATATGACAGACAGAAACAATTGTTATCAAGACGAAACTAGCAAAGCTACATTTAAAATATTAGAACAAATACCACCATGCAACAACGCTTCAGTTCAGTGGTTCATAGCAGGGTTCCTAGTGAAAAATCTGGGTTGCCAGAAGGAATTCCAGAAATAGTTTTCTTTCAAACCTCAGATGCACAAATAACAACGATCACCACTTGGAATAATGACATAACCGCAGACAAGAGGTCCCCAAGTCAAATGTCTTCAGGAATAGGTGGGGGTCCCCGAGGTTGGAAAGCTTAAAACCCACTGCTTTAGTTTAAGTTTGCGAAGTAAATGAGGAAACTGTACAAATTTTGCCCTAAAGAAGGCCATTTGTGCAAAGCAGTTAATAAAAAGTTTCAATAAAAACAGATGGTGAAGAACTTTCGAAATGTACCATTAAGTAAAGTGATACTTTTCCACATTGCTGCCTTTGCTTGTATAAAATGGATCGGGTTTCTTTCGTAATGCGTATAGCTTCTGCAAATTTCGTTCTGTACCACTCGATTGCACCTCAGCTGTTAGTAGCTGCTGTCTTATTCACACAGTTGAGACGAGATGACATAACAGGCACTTCGGTAACAAGTCGAAAAAAAGATAAAAAATAATTCAGGCGCAAAACTTGTGCTATGTAGGAATTTTGATAAAAAACACGTAAAAATATTTCTCAATTAAAAGTTTTACAAATTGCGGTGGCAATCGCCGGTCTATTTGTCCGTGATTAGCACCTAAACCAGTGGTTCTCAACCTGGGGTTCGCGAACCCCAGGGGTTCACGGGAAGATTTCCAGGGGTACTTGGATGGCGGTTGAGTTTTCATGTATTGCTATTTATTAATATCCTGTACTAGAGGAAAATGTGTGCCGATTAAAAACTCCGTGTAGATTTTGCCTGATTTTGCGTTGCTGTGAAGCAACAATGTGAAATCCTGAAATCCCGGCTTTGCCAGCTAATCTGGGGGTTCGGGTTGCTTGTTTTATGACTCGGGGGTGTTTAACGGGAAAAAGGTTGAGAACCCCTGACCTAAACAATATGACACAATAATTTCTGCTATTCTTTCCACAGGGCACTTGAACTGTTTGCATTTATTCCATCTTAGCTTTCGAAGGGGACTTCCTGTACGATCGCAACACACATTTATCAACACCTTTTCATGTGAAGACTTAATTGTAACGCTATATTTTTACTTTCTTAATCTGGCGTCGACTAGCTTTTGTACTACACTATTTCGGTTAGCAAAACATATAAATGGCTGAAGCGAGAACGCCTCCGCCAATGGCGAATCCATGTGGAAATCTGACCCAATTGCCTGGCCCCTACGACCATGACGCAGCCTGAAGCGGGGTAATTTGTAAATATGGACGAACTTTTTTGCTTTCACTTTTCTCCAACGAAAAATTGCAAAAGTCAGGTATTTGGGGGCTACGTTTTGTGACACCCCCCCAAACGGCAGGCCTGCACCCACTGGCTTCTGCAGTGTTGCTGTTTCGTTGCTAACAGTTTTTTTCCTCACCACCCTTCGGTTAACGTGTCTTCAATGGCAGCTGAATTTACAGGGTTAGAAAACAAGTTTGTTAAAAGCCACGAAACTTTCCATGCAAACATTACTATACCTCTCTCGTTGCGTGTATGGTTAAATGGCGACCAGGGCTTTTGTGACTCGTCCAAGTAGTTGATGTAATCGTAGGAGGTGAGAACTTGGTCGCGTACTCGTTGGTGTACATTACGCTTTTCGGATCATCACCGGAGATAAGAACTTTTCCGGGTCTTGCCAATCTCACTAAGTCATCTAATCGATCAAATAATGCACTTCATTTAACAATATACTTAAATTCATGAAATGCAAAGTTCAGCATTCAGAGTCTAACCTGCGACTTTGCTTCGGTTGTGTGTCTCATATAGCATAAAATTGATTTTGAAATGCATACTGCAATTAAGTGCTGAAAAATTTTCGTGCAATCGGATGCGCTGTTCACAAGTTATTTTTAGATAACTGGATCAAAAGACCACCATTTTTTTCCATTGAAGTTGCATTTAGTTATAGCACAACCAGCTGCATGATCTGCGTTGACCTTCGTATTACGTTCGAAACTGCAGCAAAAAAGTTTTGGAAGCACTATCTTATAAACAACTTGGAATAAGCCAAAATAAAATAAATTTGCAAGCAGAGTTTTCACACATTTTTTTAACAGGGCAAATGAAAAGTACACAAACAAAAATCAACAAGGTTGCAATGACTTAATCAAATCACGTTGCTGCTAATTCGGTAGTTGGGCCTTTCGTCTATGAAACCATACATCGGGGGCTGTTATATCATCACATCACCCATTTTTTCTTACACAAAGGTCAGAAGCATGTGAAGTTACTTGCATGCTGTGTGTTAAGTTACATTGCGCTTGAGTGGTTACTTTCTGAGCTCTCTTTCCTCAACTACAGGTGAATAAAAACGTGTATGTTGCAGGGTAAAGTGAATATTTGGCATATTTTGTGCATAAGCCGTAGCAATTGGAGTAAGGACGTTGTGGTGATATGTTACCTTGCTTTGCTCGTGAATTGTGATTGGACCCTTGAGCAATCTCGCCTCATTGCTACCGCAACTGTGGCCGGTTGTTCCGAATTTCTACTTACTTGCCGACAGATGCGCACCGTTTCTTGATCGCTGCCGTTGTGTTCATGCTGCCTGCTTTTTACGTTCGCATCTGATTTGATTGTAATAAAGCCTACATCTAGGCGCGACGGCGAGTTACGTGTCACTACAACTTATTACACTCAAATCATGGCCAAGCATCTCAGGCCGCAAACGTTTTCAACTCCTGCTGATTCAGCATCAAGTGCAAATCGATGGAAACACTGGAAGCGGATCTTGGAAAACTATCTGAGTCGTCTGGCAGACGTTACTGCTCAAGATAAGTTGGACATACTGATTAGTCTACTTGATTCAACAGTTTACGAGTACATACGTGAATGTTCGAATTACGATGATGCGATGTCATGTTTAGACAATGTTTTCGTTAAGCCGGTCAACGAAGTATATGCGAGACAAAGACTGAACACTTGTCAGCAGAAGCCGGGAGAAAGTATCGATGAATTTCTTCAACGACTGAAGGCACTTAGTGTTGACTGCAATTTCACAGACGTGTCAGCTGTTCAATGTAAAGAAGCGGCTGTTCGTGATGCTTTCGTGGCTGGTCTTCGCTCCGCATACATCAGACAACGATTGCTCGAGGACAATGTGATAGAACTGCGAGCAACATTTGAAAGGGCCAGAACGCTTTGTGACGCTCTGAAGAATGCAGAAGAGTACAACGCTGAGCCGTCTTCGAACACCCACTCGCCCGAATCGGGGTTTTTCTCTCTTTCGAAAGACCCAGCTGAGCAACTGGACTGTGCAGCAAGCCGAGAAGGCTGTGCTTTTTGTGGTAAACTGGCCCATTTGAGGAGTAAATGTCCTGCAAGGCAGCGCTTTTGTTACAAATGTGGAAGAAAAGGGCATTTTGCTCCAGTGTGCCGTTCAAAGGACCACCCGTATCAACTGAGAACCGGTGTTTGTAACAAACTTGCGTTGGCACCGTGTTCGTCTCATCCAAGTTTTGACGACGACAAGGTAAATGTGTTTATTTCAGTGAACGGGGTTTTAGCTCGTTGCTTACTCGACACCGGTGCAGAACGCAACCATGTTAATTTAGCCTTCTTCCGTCGAGCCGGACTTGCAGTAACAGACAACCATCCCGAAGAGATTGGCTTAGCTGTTAAGGGTTCTTCGGTTAAAACACACGGGTCGTGTCGCGCATCGATCAAACTGAAAAATCGCTGCTATGAGGACGTAAGTCTATCTGTAACGGACGGTCTGCAATGGGACGTAATTATCGGGAGCGATTTTCTGAAAGAACATGAAAGTGTGAACTTTACTTTTGGTGGTCCTGAACGCCCACTGAAACTGGGGACCTTGGAAGCTGCTAAGGTTGTGAAGCCAGTTCGACTCTTCGGGCATATTACTGCTGATTGCAAGCCTGTAGCCTCGAAATCGCGGCATTATTCAAAAACAGATGAAGAGTTCATAGCCAATAAAGTCTCTGAAATGCTTCGTGATGGTGTTATCGAATCCAGTTCGTCGCCCTGGCGAACGCAAGTTGTAATTGTAAAAAGCGAACATCACAAAAAGAGACTTTGCATAGACTACAGCCAAACCATTAACAAGTTTACTCTGTTGGATGCTTACCCTTTGTCAAATGTGTGGGATGATGTGAATAACGTTGCGCAATACAAATGGTTTTGTAGCTTGGACTTGAAGTGCGTATCATCAAGTTCCTATTCTGCCTGAAGAACGACATGATACAGCATTCGAAGCGAACGGACAGCTTTATCAATTTAAGAGCATACCTTTTGGCTTAAAAAAATACCGTACCTTGCTTTCAACGCGTGATCACGATATTATCAATAAGTATGGTTGCAAGGCCACTTATGCTTATTTAGATGATGTCACTATGTGTGGTCGGACGCGAGAAGAGCATGACCAGAATCTGAGCACGTTTCTTAAAGCAGCAAAGACTGTAATCTTACCTTTAACAACGATAAGCGCAAGTTCACGAAAAATTGCTTAACATTACTAGGATTCAACATCTCGGATGGTGTTCTGAAACCTGATCCAGAGCGAGTCAAGCCGGTGTTAGAAATGCCAGTTCCAACGTCACCAAAGCAGCTGCAAAGGGTTGTTGGAATGTTTGCATACTACGCTCAGTGGATTTAACAATTTTCCGAGAAAATTAAACCTCTGATTTCCGCGACTGGATTTCCTTTGGGTGAGAAGCCCTTGCGTGCCTTGCAGACGCTGAAGGAAGATTTGTCAGCGGCAACTCTACGGGCCATTAATTAAAATCTGCCTTTTGTTGTAGAAACCGACGCCTCCGAGAACGCTATTTCTGCTTCCTTAAACCAAGGAAATAGGCCTGTGGCATTCTTTTCTCGAATGTTATACAAATGTGAACTGCGCCAGTCGAGCGTTGAAAAGTAGGCTTCAGCCATTGTAGAAGCGGTCAGGAAATGGACGCATTATCTCCTGGGGCGCAAATTCACTATTGTTACCGATCAGCGATCGGTCACCTTTATGTACAGTGTTAAACATCTGAGCAAAATAAAAAAGTAATGCGCTGGCGTTTGCTCTTGAGTGAGTGTGACTTCGATATCGTTTACAGTCGAGGGAAAATGAACGCTGCCCCTGATGGTTTATCTCGTGTTTATTGCGCAGGTTTTCACAGAACCACGCTGTGTGAAGTGCACGATGCTCTGTGCCATCCTGGTGTGACGCGCTTGTATCACTTCGTTCGTTCAAAAAATTTGCCGTACTCTATGAACGACGTCAGGAAACTTGTCGAGAGTTGTCGTGTGTGTAGCGCTGTTAAACCTCAGTTTTATCGACCGCCACTTGCTCAGCTTGTCAAAGCGACTCAACCTTTTGAACGCCTCAGTATTGACTTTAAGGGCCCATTGCCATCTAATTCACCACAGCGTTATCTTTTAACGGTTGTCGACGAATATTCGCGTTTTCCTTTCGCCTTTCCTTGCTCCAATGTCAATGCACAGTCTGTGATCTCGCGTTTGACGCAATTGTTTGTGCTGTTTGGTATGCCGGCTTACATTCACTCCGTTGGGGTTCTTCTTTTCTTTCGCAAGAGCTGATCACGTTGCTGCATGAGCGCGGCGTTGCTTGCAGCAGAACTTCCGCGTACAATGCGCCTGGCAACGGCCAGTGTGAAAGATACAATGGCATTATTTGGTCTGCTATAAAACTTGGTCTGACGTCTCCTAATTTAGATATTGCTCGGTGGCAAACTGCCCTAGCCGATGCGTTGCACTTTGTACGTTCTTTACTTTGCCGTGCCACCAATGGAACCCCACACGAGCGTTTTTTTTACTTTCGACGTCGCTCTACGTTTGGAATTTCCGTTCCTACCTGGCGAAGTACTCCAGGTCCTGTATATCTTAGACGCCATGGGCGCCCCTCCAAATACGATCTGGTGGTGGAAGAGGTGGAACTTGTACATGCAACTCCGCAGTATGCGCATGTTCGGTTCCCGTCTGGAAGAGAAACGACCGTTCCTCTGCGGGACGTCGCACCTGTTAGGGGAGTATTGTCTGGATCCTCGCCCGATGCTGAGCCAGGGCCTGCATTGGACGCACAGTTTGCCCCCAGTCGAGATCCTTTCGATCGTCCTCCATTCGACCCATCCGTTCCACCTCGAGAGCAGACCGAAGCATCTTCCGAAACGCCTTCACACAGGACTTATGATGATCAAAACGTCTGCAACGTTAGGGCGAACGACGTCAGAGAGAGTGAAGCCGGCCCTGCGCCTAGTGTTCCCGAGACGTCCCCCGCAGCTCAGCCCCGCAGATCCTCGCGTCAACGGAAACCTGTTGAGAGATATGGGGCTGTCCCGTACTGGTGATGATGTTTTCAGGGGGGAAGATTGTGGTGATATGTTACCTTGCTTCGCTCGTAAATTGCGCTTGGGCCTTGAGCACTCTCGCCTGATTGCTACCGCAACTGTGGCCGGTTGTTCTGACCGTCGTCATTTCTACTTACTCGCCGACAGATGCGTACCGTTTCTTATTCGCTGCCGTTGTATTCATGCTGCTTGCTTTTTACGTTCGCATCTGATTTTAGTGTAATAAAGCTTACATCTAGGTGCGACGGCGAGTTACGTGTCACTACATATACATTTTCATGTAGGATCATGTTGCTGCCCTCGAAAATAGTGTCTAGCTGTCGATCTGTTTACCTGTATGTAAACTCCTTTTTGATAGTAACCGTTACCACATATTTTATTGAACAAACAAGCACAATCCATTCAGTGGACACAGAGCTTGTTTATACCGTTTTGATGTTGTCATTTTCCAAGCAATACAAAATATAGTGTTTTAATCCTCTATGCCAGGGCTTCTCAAACTTTTTGTTCTGCGGCCCCATTTTGAAAAAAGGTTTTTCTATGCGACCCCCTTGATGGATAGTCTAGATCAGGGCTTCTCAAACTACGGGTCGCGACCCCAAATGGGGTCGCGAAATATAATTTTGGGGTCGCGAAACAAATTGGCTTGACAAACCAGATATAAATGTTTTTGTTAACTAATGGGACGTTTGCATGTATCTCTGATATCTAGACTATCCGTCAAGGGGTCGCCTAGAAAAAACGTTTTTAAAATGGGTCGCAGAACAAAAAAGCTTGAGAAGTCCTGGTCTAGATGTTAATGATACATTTGAACGTCTGTTTACAAATCTGAAGATGCATTGTTGTCAATGGTGAAATCCTACAAATGCACACAATCCACGAAAGTAACTACACAGTAATAAAACGACCACGTAATGGAAACAGTAAGGCGAAAAATAATTAACAATAAACAATTCAGTTTGTAGAAATTATCAAGCACAACTAATGGGATGGATGCACTTGATAATTTTTACACAGATCAATCATTCGTAGATTGATACAAGACAACGAAGGATATTCTTAACATTTTTCAAAAAGGATCGATTTTTGGACTTGATGATTATCAATTTTGAGAATACCGCTTCACACAAATATCTTGTGCAACAGTCTAAGAGTTTATGAATGGCTAGATCAGAAATGACTGCACATTCTTTTTTTGTTCTTATCCAAAAATGACATTAAGGCTAAACTCTGTTTTGAAAATTCCAGTTGCAAACGTTTATCGTTTAATAACTCCGAAAATTCATCCCGGGCATAGCAGGTGTGTGGCCTCCTACAGTTTTCAATTGTGTATGGTTTGTGGATCCAACTTCTGGATCAAAGTCAAAAGTGCTTCTGAAACTGTGTATGAAACTTTGAACTTGGCTGAGTCATACAAAACAATAAACCATTACCAACAAGGAAGCTAAACGTGAGCTGAAAGTCAACCACAACAACGAAACCCTCCCCTTTTGCTCAGAGCCCACATACGTCGGAGTAATGGTGGATAAGACACTCACGTTCCGCCGACATCTCGAGTCACTTCGCAAAAAGTTAACATCACACCTTGAGGCGCCTTGCTGGCTCTGGCTGGGGTGCTGGAGCAACAACGTTGTGAACAGCCTCCCTAGCCCAGGGGTGGGCAAACTACGGCCCGCGGGGCGCATGCGGCCCGCCGGCACTTGCAGAAATTCCTACGCATGTAGAATTTTATGAAACATTTACTATTTTCATAAAAACTTGAATTTTATGAAAATAATTATGTTTCATTTCTAACTATAACTGTTTAAATAGCATTAAACGTACCGAGTGTGAAATCGAAAAATTGTTTGTAATATGAATATGTGGTTATTTTCACCCTGAATAAAGTTTCCTACTTTGTAATGAGAATGTGCGGCCCTCGGCTGCAACGTTGTTTAAAAATGTGGCCCTCCCAAAACGTTTGCCCACCCCTGCCCTAGTCCATTCATGAGCAGAATACTGCTGCGCTCCTCTTTGGTGCCGCAGTACTTACACCGGCCTCAAGTAAGTGGGCTTACTGGTATGCAAAGCTATAACGTGCTTTTACATGCATCTGCATTTTGCTTTTCATTAATAAAATTATATTACTGGTTTATCCAACCATTTCAGTCTATACAAAATAAATTTGCATTGCAAATATGATTTTTCAAAAGCAATATATGGTGGACATTCACCTAATCCGAGTTCATTTTATTTATTTATTTAACGACAATTTTTCCACAGGCATTAGCCTGATCACTGCAATCTTGTCGTGTCACGACGAGCTGATAAAAACAAAAATACAAAAACGCAACAGAAAAGGACAAATCACATATAAATGATCCATAATGTTACGAGGATGCTGTCAGAATCTATCGAAAGACTTGAGAAATTCATGTATGGCGCAAAAGACAGCCACCGAGATTTGTGACAAACCAAATAGTAATAGATGCAGCAATTCAACGTTGCTCAAGCAAAGTGCTCAGCTTCTTTGTTTTCGGTTAAAATATTACAGATCTTGTTACAAAGTATCGCGCGTGTGGCATCATGAAATCGCACATCAGTCAAATTATATGCATTGAGGTTAGTATATTCCAATCATTTTGACTTTTACATAAGATTCCTTATGACGTAGGCGCGAAGAAACAAATCACATTGCGTATCAAGCACTGGTAACAGTAAAGAAGATTGTAGAAGGCGAGTATACGGTAACATGCTTGCGGAAATCAACGGCAGAGGATTCCACATCTCTTAACGAACTCACCAACGCATTGTGAAAAGGTGCAGTTCGTATATTACGATATAGGGGGTATTTGACAAGGCAAAGTGAACAATGAACATCCAACAAAGTTTAGCGATTGCAAACAACAAACATGCCACCATCAGTGACGTGGAAACCGATCGTAGGAAACAAGTCACCAAGATGTTTCGCAGTAACAACCCTTAGTTACTGTTATGTATTTTGGTTCTTCCAAACTGTTGCCTGTCATATAAGCATATTGAACTTTAAATGGTCTGCTGATCATGATGGCTTCGTCGTAAAGGTAACGACCACCATTTTTGTAGAAGCAGCCTCTACATATACACGCTGCATCTACTATGTATTCGAACCCGTTTGCTCTGCACGAAAAAGTGAGAATAGTTGGAGTTTTTCATCGAGTTACGAAGACACGCAAAATACAAACGATGTTTTGGCCTCTGTATGATTGGGTTTTGCGAATATTGTTACAGGGCAATTAAAAGAAGTTTATACTTGTAATAGAACAATAGGCTATAACCGAAAACATAAAATCTTAGCATTTATCATTTCATCGGTTGTTAACTTCTTACATTTTTTGCACCAAGAACACGACAAAATTAAAAAAAAGAAAGACAAGTTCTGCTTATGAGCGTCGGGCACTGAACCATGACAGTATCATCGGAGCCAGGCAGTTAAATAATGTATATCTGGTTTGTGAAGCGAATGGCTTCGTTTTATTGTAGTTTGTCAAAATCGACAAAATATTTGGTTCAAGATTCTTTTTATTATGAAACAATTTATGTGTCAGTTTCAATGGTAATCACGACAACTCACCTCCTGGAATCGAAATTTTTAAATAATTTCCATGGTGACAAGCTTCTGTCCTTGACGTCTCCTGCTTGTCTGTTAGCAAAGTTTCTTTGCAGCCTGTTGCACTCCTCACGCAGGCTCGTTTGACTCAAGCTTTCGTTGTGTTGCACGATTGGCAAGGAATCCCACAATCCCTTGCGTCGCAACTCTCTTTCCTCTTCAATGATTTCGAGCGATTGACGAGTGAAGTCAGACCTGTCGAAGAGAAAGGTAATGCTTTTTTCCTACTCACGTTGGGCGAGAAAAATTTGAAATGTTGCCCAACGTTTCAACGTCTTGCTGTGTGCTGCAAGAAAAATCGCGCCATACATTACCGGTAGGTTAACTATACATATCAACCTATGGCTGATTTCTGGAGCCTTACTGTAATTGTAAGAATTGGTAAAGAGAGTAGGTTTTTGAAGGCACTGTAAGTTTCTGCAATAAACACAACTTACATCACAACGTTGCGTTGACACATAGATATTACCATCCACGCTATTGCAATCCCCGGTTTCTTCATTGTATGTTTGTGTGATCCAAACAATTACGTATATACGAAGTATGATCGAGCTCGACTGAAAACCAGTTCGGTTGTAATAGCTTTCCATACCTCATCTTATATGGTCGCCGAAACCAGCAAAGCACATGTCATTTCTCGTAGCCTTCTTTCAACCAGGTTGTTGCCATTGTTTTAGTCACTGCATAGTTTCTTGATTGCATATTTCCGAAGTTTTAAAAGCGAATTTCCCACAGAAGTGCAAGTATCCGCCGGCGAAACTAACTGCTTTTGCTAATGACGCAATGACGTAAACTTAACCAGGAACGTGGATTACGTAGTGCTATTTATGTCAAATGCAGTAAGTAGCAGAATTGCTCATAATAGGTTTCAGTGTGTAATCACTGCCGAGTAAGTCAAGGCTTTGCGCTTGAAATAAGGCGGGTTTCGCAGACTGACTGGAAGAAACTGGGTTGCATGTTACGAAAGTTTCCTTCGCTTAAAGAAAATTAGCGCAAGGATTGTTTTTAACAAAAATGTCAGTAGGAGCATAAGTGTACGGGAGTGCACATTTTTGGGGATGCAAAAAGCTTTTGCCCAAATTTGATCTTTCTTTCCCAAATAACGTATAAACAGCAAGTTAAGACTAAAAGGTACCATTGTAAACTAATCAAGGTTTCTGCATGCTTAATTTAGGCCTACCCATTACCGGAGTTCAAAGCCGTACGCCCTCAACTAGCAATCAATAATCTGCAGAGCTACATGTGAACAATGGTAATATTTATTGTGTTGAAAAATGTTAGCTAATTACAATTAAATCCTCCCAAAATTGTTGTTCATGCCACCACGCATGGAAGG
>JGI24021J15306_10000037_pt1 | contig 50690 bp, 29 predicted proteins | sample Ectturendosymbi1_FD_15306 | JGI IMG/M metagenome (IMG submission 15306)
CTGACAATCTTAAGCTTGGGATGATACCTAAAATCCGTCCATCAACAGGGCTGCAGACTTTCTATTTCCTACAGCATGTGCAAACGGATCGGAAGACAATCAGCGTAAATCATTGTTGTCAGACCAAGAGCAGCAGCAATTGATGGTCAAATGCAGTTTCCGAAAGTACAGCAGAAGCAACTAAGCGCGCAGCTAAACTACCAAGACAAACTTCACTTCTGTAGCTAAGCGCGCGACAAAAAATTAACAAGTAAGCATGCACCCAACTGCAGGTATTTACAGTAGACTCTCGTAATTGAGCAGGCGTGCGAGAATCGCAATGATGAAGCGAGCGCGCAACATCTTGATTCAACAATTAGCGAGAGAGGTGCTCGACTGCCACGATTTCAATAAATAACACGAACTCGAAGACAACAGCTAACTTGCACTAAACTTTGCCGTGCAAACACTTTACCACGAACAAACGAAGTTTACGTACCAAGTGGTGTGATCACCACGGCTCAGATATTTGGTCTTTCGTAATCAGAAAACTTGCTGTTGCGGTAAGCAGATTTTGGTCTATTTCACGTAAAGCTAAAAATCATCACTTAACGAGGAGTGGACGAGCGTTGTAATTAAGGCGCATTGTGGGAGACCAAACAGAAAAACGACTTTCTTTGTCGCAGTTGTTACGATACAACCAAACAGACGCATGACGTCATTTTATCCTGTGTGAAGACGCAGGCAGTCGAGATAGGAGAAAATAATTGCTACTTAACTCAGTTCGAGTCCTGTAATGACCCACGCCAGGGAATTGCAAAAAGGTTGTTACTTCAGAAATGGCAGTGCTATTTGCAAAAATGTCCATTAATATTGGACATTAATGGGGCGTTTGGAGTGAATCCCACTCTTTGCACCTATAGAGTGACACGTATTTCAAATATTAGTCACCAGATGAACAGCTTGGAGCGATTAAACTAGACGAAGGCAAAGTCGTCGCTTATCACCTTACAGGCATCTCATTTCTTTTATCTTGTTATACAACCAGGCTGCAGCCACGGGGAGCATACGGGGCAGTTCCCTCCAATTTTTTTGGGCCACAAAAATTTTGTTGCGCCCAGAAAAATTAGTTTTAAACATATCGTAAAACAAAAATCTTGCACATGAAAAATGTATTTTGTCTCAACAAATTTTAAAACCTGGCCACAGGCCTATGTACAACCCACTACCAACTATCATTTTGTCACTATCATTGGCAGGAGTGAGTAACGTTGGTTACCAAAACAATCTTTACAACTGTACGTTTCCTGCCATGATTCGGGACTGGAGGAGATCGTGGAACGAAGGCACATCTGGCCAAACTGACCCCAAATTTCCATTCGGATTCGTCCAGGTACGGCGCAATGTTGGCTGGATCTTCTCAGTCACTACGATATGTTGCAATTAAATACAAGAAAGCAATCCTGTGTCTAACCAGGGATGTTGTTCGCGATATAGAGGTGATAATTTAAACAACATTACAGAGATATTGATTTATACAATCATGCGGATTTGCTTGAAGCGATGGTGATTTACCATCATCTAGAGGTGTTGATTAAATACTAAGTACAGGGTCATTTACTTGGGTAAGGGATATTATTTTACCAAGATTGAGAGATTTTGACGTCTTAGTCTGTGACTACATGGGTTTCTGGCCCCCGTAGAAAGGAACTTCGATCTTGGCACATATGTCTCGACAACGTGGCACAAGCAAGGAATCCACCAGCACTTTTTAAGAGAATCGATTTCACGTAATATTACGCATCCTCAGACCTAAATGTTGCAAGCAATGTTTACGGGTAGAATGTTAAAAGGTTAAAGAAAAAGCAGACAAATCAAACAAACTAAAACTAAATTGAATACAGGTGTTGATTGAATACAACCATATACAGGTGGTGATTAAATAGATGTTGACATAAAACCATGTACCGATATTATCAGCAGATATAGTTTTAATTTAGCGACGATTTGCAATGGAGGCTGTTGATGTACATACCCGATGAGCAAATAGGCCGATGACTTTTAAATCGGGCTTGGCGTATGAACCTATATACATACAATAAACCGATCATTTGCAGTGTAGGCTGCTGATATACATTAAAATATTGGTTTCATAATTCGTGTTCAGGTAATATAACGCCAGATATGTATATGCGCAGAATTATAAGACTTAAAACATAACTAAATCAGCATTTCATTTGCTTCACCAAATGGAGTCAATAATTATCCATATTTTATTTTACAAAGTAAGCAATTACACTACTCCATGAATAAAAGTAAGGTCAGGGTATGATTAAAGAATGAAAACCATTATGGTCAAAATGAACATCGCGTGCCATCTTTTCACAGTTTGTAAAACTGTTGCTAGTGTCTGAATGTCGGTCGATTAATAGGTGCAACCAGCCATGCTTCACAGCAAAAGTACCGGCAGCACTTTAATTTATTAAACTTTTTCAGTTGCACCCCCTGTGATGTTAATCATTGATACTCGCGCCTCACCTTACCTCAAAATCAAACACAAAATACAGACCAAAAATTTGTTTGCCATATTCCTGTTATTTAGCATTATGTGCCCTGTGCTACCTGTGAAACAGAGCATACCTTCAGTGCATTTCGACGTTGAAGAACTCAGGATTTAGGGTAATCAACAAGGATCCTTATTCTGTACTTCTCAGATTGCTACAGCATCCTCACCGGACGATGGTACCTATCCCACACTACGCTGGCATCAAACGGCAGACTACGGTTATGCGCCAAACAAGGCCATGCCCAACACCTTCATGGCCGTTGCGTTGGACCTGCCTGACGATGTCATCCCTCCTGGACCTCTCGCATCACTCCACCCCCGTGATAAACAAGACGTTGGAAAAAGGCTTTCGATGGCTGCCTTCCATTATGTCTACGGGTTGGATTTCTGCGGCAGCGGTCCTGTCATCCAGTCAGTCGTGCAATCCGACGAAAGTCACGTGATTGTGAACTATCCAATGGGAGAGCAGTTGGTCGTTGAAGAGCGCAAAAATTTTGAAGTGAGCGATGTGGCGAATTTGAATCTTGTCGATTATTGTTGTTTTTCTAATAACCTTGATTGTCCAGTAAAGAAAAATAGCATTCGTTCATTCAACCCATACGATTTATCGGGGTTGTTTTTACAATGCAAATGTGTTTATTGTTGCTATGGTCACTGATATAGTCGTCAAATGACAACAGCATTGATTTGCATAAGCAAAAAAACGGGACTGACTAACCGTATTGATTCGATTGTAAACCGCTGTCTATAATGTTTTCATCATTTTCTGCGCCTTATAATCAAGGTCGGTTTTCATTATTTTGAACTTTTATAAAGATATAGATCGGGGTGGTCTAAGACTGCAAACATGAAGGGTTACATTACGGTTTTAGGAAAAATTTTCTGGCCCCAAAGAGATTGAACTCATGCGATTAAGAGACTGGGTTGCTGTTCCAGCAGGCCTAATGTGTCCCGAACTTGGTGTTCAAATAAACTCGGTATTGATCTACAAATTAACATAATTCAAAAATCGTCCTCATCTACGCCATATGTACAACGGAAAAGCGTATTTTTGGTCAATGGATGGTGGACCAGGCCTTGTCACGGAAATTTTATGGACCTTGCTTTGGACGCTCTGGCAATTTTAAGATTTCCAGAAGCAATCCACGTTCACCGCATACAGTTGGTAGGCACATTAGGAAAAAAGTTGTGCTACAGTTGATTGACCCTTGAGCGAATTCATTGGCTTTTGTGGCAATTTTTGCGATACCACGCGAGCCACTGAAGCTACGTCAACACGTAAGGGATTGTAAGCAAGGTTTTGAGAATAAACATACGTTGTTGTGTCAAAGGCGTGTTTGTGATGTTGGGCAGGGAAAAAAAGGTGTATTTTTCATAGAAAGGCGCAGTCAAAGGCGTATTTGTGAGAGAAAAAATGTGGGCTAAACAACGTCAACGTATGTGTAGATGCCAAGGTGAAGCGTCTATTTCATGGGGCGTTTTCATCATTTCTCGCCTTGGAAGTCCCACGCCTCTAGCCCTTTCAGTCCCGCGAAAGGCCCAAATCTTGCAGAGCTTTGCAAGCCTATAACTCGCCAGGAGATTGAGCTGGAGAGCTATCCAAACCATCTACGGATTCAGCAAGTCTTGCGGTGAAAATCGAAAAAAAACTTGTTTCGTTTTCTTGTGGGGATTTCTAGAAATGACGTTACAAAAAGGCATGTTTTGGAAGTTTTAGCCATTTTGGCCGGACCTGGGCTCCAACACATTGACCCACTTCTTTGGATCAAAGTTTTGTTGGAAACTAGGTCAAAATCCGCGTCTATAGAGCCCTTGATTGACTAGCTAACATATCTGTAGTCAAAATTATGGGTCAAAAACCCAGTTTTTGGCCTAATTCTAAACTTTTCAGAAAAAGCATAATTTTCCCGTTCAGGGAAAACTTTGACCAGCCATAACTCGGCAGCAGATTGAGGTAGAGAGTTGTTCAAACCCCGTAATGACTAGTGGCGTTGTGTAGTTTAGAACATAAAAAAAAATTTTAATTTGGTTGGGGGTTTTGGGCCAATGGGATCATGACAGGAGCATATTTTTTGGTTAATTATATGGCGTCATCATCCGATCCCACGCGCCAATCTTTTGGCTCGCAATATTTTTGGATACTAGGGCAGAATACGCGTTTTTGAGAGCACTTGATTAAATTTCTAGTGTTTCTGGTTCAAATGTTCGGCCAAAAAACAGATAATTGGTAAGGGGCTTTTCTCAATGCGTTTGTGGGATTTCATAAACTAATTTTAAGTTTTTTGGCCTTAATCTTGGAACCAGGAATGCTTAAAACCAGTTCGGACCCTTCAAAGTCCCGAATAGTAACCAAAAAACAGCTAAATTCAAAAAAATTTTATGTCATTTAAATGGCTCCTGCGGGTCTTAAAGGGAGGTCGGGAAAATATGCTGACGTCACCAAAAATTACACAGACATCCTATCATTATATAAGCATTAAAAAAACAGACATTCTAAACTGGAAACGTTTCTTTTATTGCAAACTACATTGCTTCACTAGTCTTTAGAGGGTTTGAACAGCTCTCTAGCTCAACCTGATGGCGAGTTATTGTATGCAGTGAAATGCCCCCAAGATTGACTTTTGAGGGGGCAAAATTTTGGTCAGTTTTTGTTTTTTAAGCTATAATTTTCGCTCCCGATATGCTAGAAAGTCAATCAAAGGCTCCATAGACGCGGATTTTGACCTAGATTTCAACTAAACTTTGAGTCCAAAAATGTTCCATTGGCACGGCGCCCAGGGCCAGGCATAGATGGCCAAAATAACGCAAAAACACCCCTATTTGTGACGTTCCCCCCAGAAACGCTCAAACCCAAAACGAAAAAATGTTTTTTTCCATTTTGACAACAAGACTTGCGGAATCCGTAGAGGGTTTGAACAGCTTTCTAGCTCAATCGCCTGGCGGGTTACAGGATTGCAAAACTCTGCAAGAAAAGTGGCGCGCACGGGACTGAAAGGGCAAGTTCCATATAATGAAAAAATCTGAAACTCGCAGAACATGTTGACATTACGGTTTTTCAAAATCCTGCCAATTTTAGTAAAAATAACGATAAAAAAAGTCATGGCAATTTAAAATATTATCAGAAATTCCGCAAAAATTGACAAAGCTTTCATCAAAATTGTTTTTTACGATTTTACGCCTTCTTTCGAACGATAGACTATAACAATGCTTTTGACAAATGTTTTAGCGTAAAAACTGAAAAATCATATTTTTCAAATTTTGAAAAAATGCATCTTTCGACTTATGGTTGTTCCATGCAAAACAATGATGAGTGGCTTTTTTGGTGTTTGTGGTTAGTTGTGGTCCTTGCAAGGAGTCCAAGCCAAAAAAACTGTTTCGAAAGTGATGACAGGTAAGCGTGAAGCCGATTTTTTCGAAATAACCAAAAATTACCAAATATAGCTTGCAAATCAACAAATACATTGCATTTTTCTCAAAAATTTAAAATGCAAACATAACTTTTCTGGGTCTTATCAAAATGATCGCTCAAAAGCCTTTATTACAATGCCTTGTCAATCTTGCTAATATTGGTTCGCGAGTTGTGGCAAAAACCGCGACAAAAAGTCGATATATCGGCTTCTGCGGCACTTAAAAAGCAGGATGACGTTTTCACATCTCTGACACTTTCCTTTTTACCATCAAATTTCGTTAATGCTACACTTGACTGACATTATTTCCACAATGCAAATCTTTTTATTTAGAAGAGAAGTTCTAACCCTACTTGCAACTGAATTACAAAGTCTGTTTGCAACAATGATCAAACACAAACACATGCTTTGCAGTCAGAGAAAGCCTAGCCTAGAGGTTTGTTATTGTAACGTTACAAATCGTAAAAAGATATTATTACCCAATAACAGTTGCATTTTGACCTGCACTTCAATGATGCGTGACTTACTAGGGCTGTGCAGCTAATACACTGTATTTATGATTTTGTGAAATCTCCGCCGCACACAAAGTGTTCGCGTGCCGCACAAAAACTGTCCGCTGGCCGCATGCGGCCCTCGTGCCAATGTTTGGACCACGCTGATCAAGATGACGCTCAGCTTTTTCAGTCCACGTTTTGTTCACCAACCACTTATTTTGCATTTTCTTCTTCACCGCATTACGTGCACACTCGCCACAGTAGGGATTATGATGGCAGAATGCAGTTATTACGGTGTAAGCACATTGTCGTAAAAAGGGAAATCTTTGGGGGCTCTGGGCCAGGAACGCGGGAACAGCGCTTGGCAGGGGGGCTTTGACAGAGTTATGGGAAGTGCAAACTTATAAAAACAAAAAAAATTGTTGCCAATAATGCAAGTTTTTTTTCAGCAGCGATGTAGACCTCAAAACACTGTACCAGAAGTTTGTCGGTGCGCGAATAGCTGCAATAAATTCCTGTCACTGTGATCCTGATAAACCATGAAATTGCTTGCAATATTTTCTCGAAAAAGCACGTCCGCCCCCGTTGCTTTCCTTATGAAAGGGCAGGGGTAGAGCATGATTGACCGTTGGGTAAAGTGGGCAAATGCCCGGGCCTTGCGCTTGAATATCAAAACATTCCTCTAGTGGTTCTTTATGTTTTCTGGCTGTTCACCACGCGTTAAAATTGAAGAGCTTTTTGATTGCTGCAAGTTTGGAATTATAGGTTTTGAATGACTTAAAGGAATTGAACCAAGCAGCACCTCGCTTTACGACCCAAGAATTACATCAACATCAGTGTATCCATGGGCGTCTGCAGAAAGTTTTCAAGGTGGGGGAAACGTCGATAATTTGTTTATCCTTTTCCGGTTGCTGATGATGCAATCCAAATGGACATTCATAAAACTACTTTCCCTTTCGACTCCATTAGTTTGTGCTGGTAGAACCTCAAATCTCAATCTTTTCTGGAAGATTTTTTGTTCTTTGGCTATCAGAAATGTTTTTTTTCGTTTCATCTGTTTAATTTTCATTTTTTCGAGCACTTTCTGCAATAAATAAAAAACGCAGATCTGGGTGGAAAAACCCCCGCAGTGGGAGCCTTTGTCACATGCAGAAAAACGTCTACATCCGTAACTTTGAGTGAACTTTAGAAGATGTGAAGTAGAGCTACGTTTTGAGGTGAACTAGAGCTGAATTATTGCCGTGTTATTGTGACGCAACATATACCAACGGTAGAATAATTCGCTGGCAAGTTTCGCAACCTAACTCTGCATGCAAAGGAGCGCACATGAGCCGGTTGCAGTCTCATCATTGCAGCTTTTAACAAATCAATATCATACAAACAGTCTAAGTGGTCACCCTCAATCATCGCTGAAGTGTAGGCTGCCAAATCGTATCAGTTTTGATATTTCAATTGGTGCTTCTGCAAAGTTAAAACAAGGGCATGTGAAACGCTGCGCAGTTGCACGGTCACGACGTTGCCTGGGGCCTCGTGTACATTTCATCTGGCCCTGATAGGGGGCAATGCCCTTGTCGCGGCATCCCTGCTACGGGCCACGGTCGGCACTTACTGGTGGGGGTAATATTTGGTTAAAAATTAGTTTTTGGAAGTGATTTGAAAGCCCTACTTTTTATTATTTTTAATTGATTTTCAAAGATTTCATAATTTTAAACTCGTAATTTTTGTCCTTAAAAGCCCTAGACTGGTAGCATAAAAAGTGGGGAAAGGTGATGGTGGAGTAAGCACAGTGACGCAATGTTTACTCAAAACTCGTGTCAATTCCAGTGTGCTAAAGTACCCCAGTGCTTCCTTACGTCTTTTAGTGGGGGGTAATTCCCCACCAGTCCCTACAACATTGTCAGCCAAAGCAATTTACCTCTACATCAGTCAAAGTCCTTTAAACAAAGGACAGAGGTAATATTCGACCACAGGTTAGTAATTATTATTGTTCCGGTAGTTCAAGGTTTATAGATTATTGTCCTTCTACTCGAAATCTAATACAAATGCCCAGCATGAAATCGTGGTAAATAGTCAGGGCTAACCTAGTCGTTTTTTCCCATTGTTCGGTCCTGAGCCATGCCCCAACATCACATTGTTACCATGGGCGGCGTCCGTAAAGGGAACAAAAATTCTCCCTCCTAGAAATTGGAATGTGGTCTGTAGCCAGATGTTCAATTCTGATTAATTGATTTTATTTTAGCAATAATAGCTTATTTTCCAGTATGACACTCATTCTTCATCAGGTTCACTGTTCTGGTGCCATGTAATGATAAGCTTGTTCACATGTCCACAAGAGCAAATAATATGTTTAGTTTATGAATTTGGTGAAGGCTTTAAATAAAAGGAATGTTAGCCAAAACAATTGTAGAATTTGGCAATGATTGTACAGAAGGAAGCTGATGTCCTACGTCAGCAGTGGTCAATTATTTTGGCTCGAGAGCCACTTTGAGGAGGCCGCGTTTAGCGGAGGGTCGTACCTTCTAACGCAGTGCTTCTCAATGTTTTTTCGGTTCGTGACCTCCTTTGTTATTTTCACATAACATGTGACCCCATTCCAGCTGTTTTCAACACATATAATTACCAAACAAAGCATTGCTCAAAAATGCAATAAACTATCAAAACATTATTACCACAAAAGTGCATCTCACAACCTTTAATTTTAAACGGCAATTGAATTCCACAAACTTTTTCAATGGGACGGTTGACCTTGCAATGGTGTGGCCAGCTTCGAGATTCGTGGTTGAGTGTTTGCCAATGCAGATCTTATAAACACCTCCACTTTCTTTTGATTTCGTGCCCACGTTTTGAAGTGAATTTGTGGATTGGTCCTGCAAATCGTTGAGAATGTTGGCTATAAATAGAGAGGTGGGGAATGGATTTTTTACAAGTGGATTTTCTTCTTCCGTGAACTAAGAGAAATATCGCCGGAACTCAATTTCATGGTATTGGAGGTGGTCTATTATTGTTGTCTTCAAACTCTCATCAAACTTTCAAACTTTTTCAACAACACTTGAGAATTTCTCAAACATAGTAACGTTTCCTTCCATTACTTGACGACGCCAGTTTTGCAACTTCGAATACAATGCTTAGAGATTTGTCGCGAAGCTGAATCATGTTTGTAACCTTTCGTTGTAGCTATATCTGATATTTCAAAATTTCTGCCAAATAAGCAAAACATTTCAACCAAATCTTGTCACTAACATAAGACAAAAATTCGTTTGTTTTCAATTCTGAGAATACCTTTATCCCGTCCTTCATCAGTAATCGCTAGGGAAACCAATTTTTGAGCTAAACTAGAAATTCTGACTTGGTAATTTACAAATTTTGACTTTTATTTTAACCTATAAATTTTCTGCATATACAATTGAAAAATAATTCAGCCTCAGGTGTTGAGGTTAACCCAGAAACATATTTATGCACTCAGCTTCGAAAGTAAAACAAAAATTGGTTGTTTAACTTTGGGTATGATATATGGATAAGTACATTAATAACTACGTAATTATACTGTACACTTAGAGTCAAACCTAAGAACATCATTAAGCTGAAACACTATATGCATAATGGATTAAGCATTTACCAAAGCAAGCACTGTAAGACTACAATTCTCGCCTACCACGCTTATCTTACATAACATTCAATCGTCCAGTAGTGGCAAAAACAACATTATTACGTCAGAAATCGCAACAAGACCATTATTATTACAGAATTGCAACTAAACTTGCAAAAGCATATCACTATCTGTTATAGTTTCAATAAAATATCGACAAAGAATAAAAGTGTGTTGCAAGAAAATTTTAACCTAACGATAAATTTTGAGCTAATGATAAATTTTGACTTATTTTGACATAATAACTTGCGATTCCCTCATCGTAAGAGCGTGACATTTGGTTTGTGGACGTTTTATAATCTTTGGCAAAAGCAGAAAAATGTTGACTTTTTCGACTTTTGGTTGCCATAGTTGTCACACGAACGCAATTTAGAACAGTTTCTTTTCGATAGCCAGCGTACAGACGGGTGGAATAGAACTTCGTGTGTCGAATTCACGCCGTGTTCTTTAAAACAGGCAGGTGTGCAGGCTTCCAGATTTGATGGAATTGATAATTTTATCGTGGAATCCAGCACAATTTTCAGAGAAGTAGGTAAAGTTCCGCTGGCAAGGGCACATCTGTGTATGACACAGGTGTGTATCTCTTGATTTAGAAGCAAGTTCGTGAACTTTTTTGAAAACCGGAATGTGATTCCACCATTGCAGGAGCTCCATCAATATCAACCCCACAAACATATTTCCACTGCAACTCTGCAGAATCAAAAAAGTTTTTACTTCTCCAGAACACCTGCACTTGTTGTTGCAGTTTGGAGTTCCTTACAAAATAGTAGCTCTTCTTAAATGTCTCCTGAATGAATAAATCTCATGAAAACAAGCTACTGAGCACACGACGTAACATTTGTTGACTCATCCACTTGAAAAGAAAATGTTGCAGATGTTTTCATTTCATTTATCACCTGGTCTTTTACATCTTACAACGTATCTGAAATGCGCCTCTGAATAGTATCACTAGAAAAGATAATCGTCTCTTTTAGTCCGTATCGTTTTGCAAAATAAAATTATCTCGCGCTTTTGTCAATGGACAAGAAATGCAGTGGGCTATGCCAGCCCCAAGCCAAACAATGTCAAAAAAGTTATCGAAGTTTTTGCAACAAATAAAGAATGATCAGTACCCATTCGAAACAACTTACAGCAAAAACAATACAGCCCACACTCCATTTTTGAGTATAATTACCAACATCTCAAAATTCTATCCCCATTATAAATTGTTTTGTAGAACCACGTCTTTAGAAAGATTTCTTCGCTATTTCTTCTTGCTATCCCCAAGTGGTGGTGCTGCAAAAGGACCTTTTTTATACTTCTCTGGCCCTACTTTGACTGATTCAACTCTCAAACTATGATGTATCACTATCGCATCACGGTGAAAGATTTGGAGGATGACATTCTGCTTTTGCGCCTCAGTTGCTACGTTGTATCTTCTGTTTGCCTTATTTCGGCTGTATAACGAACAGCCTGATATGCTGTAGCTTGTCCGACATGAAAGAGAAGACAGGGGCAAAGGTGAAACGCGAGAACAATCTACAAGGAAATAGAAGTTTCACCGATTTGCAAAATATGCTATTTCTTGTCTCTTCCCTTGTGCTAGTTGCAGAAGAGCAAATGACGGTGCTCGTGCGGTTCGGCGTTCATATCGGTCTAACGTTCTGGGTCGAGGTAAATGTGAATAAAGTTTGCGTCTTTTAGCGCGACATTTTTGTGGCAGTTGCGGCATACATTTAATATTGTATTTAAAATGTGCCCCCCGCTTGTGATGTTGGGCTCCTGCTGCGAAATCCTGGCGACGGGCCTGACTGTAGTAAACCTTACAGCGATTAGTTGGGTGAAATTCTGCTGATTCGGACGACATAAGACAAAAAACTATTGGTACACAACGTTTTCGATTACTGGGTGCCCAGCGTTGCAATACAGCGCTCACATTTTCTCAGCAAATCCTGTGTATATTAACGCACTACTCAGATAAACAGCCTTTTAGTCATCTGTTAAAACATTCTCCACCGGCTGAGCAAAAGTATTGAGCAAGTAAGCAACTTCCCTTTCCTATCAAAGCACAACACTAGAGCTTATAAGTACTGTATAGACCTTGCGAAATCACTGCCGAAACCAGTTTAAAACAAACAGTTGCAACTGCAGTGGCTGGATCAGGGTTTCTCAAACGGGCTCCTCGGCTCCCTTGGGGCCACGGACCTGTTCTCTGGGGGCCACGAGCAGAGGCCTTCAGTAGGTAGCTTTGCCGTGATATTGCATATCTCAAGTGTCAAGATATATTAAATATTCGCCAGTTAAACTTAGAAGGGGGCCACGGCTCATAAAAGTTTGAGAACAGCTGGGCTTGACCTTGACCAGCGAACGATGTTGCAGTTTGCTAGAGTAGGCGCGCTTCGAATATATTCCTCAAAAAGCGGCCATTGTTACGCAATGATATTGAGAGATAAGTAGCGACAAGGCGGCGGTGAGCATAACATGGCTGTAACCATGGGATGGCGCAAATAATATCGGCTGTGTCGCCCTCATTTGCAAAAGAAGATTCTGATGGGGCGTGGAGCTTAGCTGATAAAAACAGTGGCGTAGCCAGGCCGATACATTGGAGAAGGGACAAAATGTTTGATTATAGGTGATTAACACTATTTTGTTTAGAAACACGCCTCTCAAAGCACAAAATGACTATTTTCTAAAAATTTGGGGGGAAATGGCCCCTCTTGTCCTTCCCTTGGCTACGCCTATGGATAAAATAAGAAAGCTTTTATTTTAATCAGTCTGAACAATAACCTCACCTCTTTGCAATTTTCTCTGCTTAAAATAGGGGACTAGATATTGCCGCCCCCCAGCAGCAAAATTAATGTGCGAGTACCTTGCTTTCAGAGTGGCCTCTAACAGCAATTGTAATGGGCAAGCTATCAAAGGAGCCCCGTAACAGCAATTGTAATGTGCAAGCTGTCAAAGAAGTTCCCGACAGCAGCTGTAATGTGAAAGCAGGCTACTTTCTTTTTAAAGCGGCCCCACCACCATCTACAATGAGCAAATAAAGAAAAGATTCAAACCAACTTCCATACCTAAAATATTGTAGGTTAAAATTTTTTCCAAATAGTTCTGAAAAGACCTTATCAAATAAGAGCAAATAGGCCTACTTATACCAAATAATGACTTTTATACCAAATGATGTTTTTTAGAGATGGAAGAATTTGCTATATTAGTAATTTTATGAAAATGCCACAGACCAACCACAAATAGTCTTGTTTATGTCTCTGAGTTGAAAAGGTTAGACAAATTTTTAAAATCTTGTGAAGTTGTACCTTAGTGAACATTTCCATCAGAAAATAAGACAACATGCAATTGTTATAGCAGGGACCATATACATCTTTTAATTTATAGGACATTTTCTTCTCAGTTTACAAACTAATTTTGTATTAGTGCTGTAGCGCTGAAAAGACTGTTAATAAGCAAGCCTACATTCATACTTCTCATCAAGTAGCAAAAATGGCAATTTTTGAGTATTATGAAAACTCATTTCTTCTACAGTCATTTCAGGTTTTTGTAGTGGTTTGATTTAGCCTATGTTTAAAGTCACAGGTTATTTGAAGCTTGACTAGTAAATGGATGGTTTAAGGTAGACTTAGTAGGTAATGTTTAAGCTATTTTTCCAGCTCTTAGCCAGTATAACTTGAACCGTTTTTTCATAGCACAGATTTACTGAACTGTGTAGGCTACTCTCTGCAAAAAAATTCTTACTTTGCACATTTTTCAAACAGTTAGTGTCAATGCAAGATAAGGGCAGCCTTGACTCATCAAGCCTCAAAGCTTGCCAAAACAAGTCTCTAATTGGATGCTTTAGCATGCTATATTTCTGACGTTAAACGGATGAAATTTAAAACACATTTAGTGTCTTAAATCTTCTTGGTTGTTGTTTATAGTTTCATGTATTCCCATAAAGACATGAATGTGAAAAATTCAGTATACCAACTACCAAGCATTTTTTCAAAGGTGGAAGTGTGAAACTTTCAAAGGGGCAAACTGTATAGTTTATTGATGGTGAATGCAGAGAAAAAGGGCGCGAAAATAAAGTGGTGGACGATGCCAACTTGCTATTGCCTAACGTTTAGCCATGTCTTTCCAACTTTCAGTGCTTTCAAAGTTGTGCATCATGAACACCCTTTTGCATTTCCTCCTGCTATTTCAGTTTTGCCGTAGTCTGAGCATCATATCTCTTGCGACCGTCTCTTAGGCAAATCGAAGTGATTATCATGGTTACCTGATTATGTTGACGTCATCAGAGGGCTCCGTTTGAGTCTTGCCTCGTGCCCCCCAAATCTAAACCCACCACTGGTTGTCTCACACCATCTGACTACACTGTTCAACACCACCAATGCTGTAAGCAAACCACAGGAGTGTATCAGACTGTGCAAGGTGTATCCTACCAAATAATCACGAAAACCTTTCACAATCACTGCCAAATTACAAATAATATTGAAAAAATTCGGCCAAATTTCTGCAAAATCTTTTTCATTAAATGATTTCCATTTACAGTGGACCCAAAATCAAGTGTGTTACTTAAAATTATCTACACAAATTTTGAAATTTGAAAGTGGGGGGCCTAGGTCCATGCGGCTGATTTGTTAATCAATTACTGAATACCGCCGATGTCTAACATCAATACCCCCTGGGGGTATTGAGGCAATACTTTAGAAAAACCTGGTCTATTGCATCGTAGCGAATAATCTAAACCTTACGGATAAACTTGACTGGGACTTCACGATGCAAGAAGCTACCGTCTGCGACAGGCCGGCGTTCATGCTCAAGCAACGCTCTGTTGTGTGATTAAAATGTAGCAGTAATGCACTCGCAACATTGCGATGATGAAAAAACGTCTTACAACAAAGTTTTCAAAGTGAATCCAGACTTAGGTGAATTGTGTCTGCTTTCGCTTCAATGGATTGTTTTAGAAATGACAAAATAATCTGAAATGGACAATGCCGATTTTATTACCACATCCCTATCTATGTCAGTGCTTTTAAAACGTTTTGTCATCTTTGAACCACTGATTATACTTTCACGTTTTACCTGGAACTCCCATTAACAAAAATTTGAAAATCACGCATTAATTGTAAGGAAATCAAATATTTCGATAATAGACTCCTCAGCAAAAAAGCAGTTATTACAGAAGTAAAAATGCAAGATATTAAATGACTCCTTTCTACTTACATTTCTTGAATGTGTCTGTACGTTCAGATTTTGGGCATCCACCAAAAGGAACCGTATCGCAAATATGTGTCGTCCCATTTTCTAACTTTCCCAATTGAATTACATTTGGTTCGCTTCGGGGGAGGTGCCTGTTTTACCTTTGAACTACATTGCTCACTACCGTCCACACCTTCGCTGTTTGTTATGATTTCGCTTCACATAAGAAAATATGTTAGTTTGCTTCATCTGGCTTGACTAAATAGTGAAAAGTTGGGTTTCACAGTGTTCTTACTTTTCCCACAAGGGCTGTTCAGCGTCTCTAGTCTGTTATACTCTCAACCCCTACTCAGTCCACTCTGAACTGTACATGGGCTACGTTGTATAACTGTGATGCAACAATAACGTTCTTCTATCAAAACAATGGACGACAAGTGCCGCAAGAACAGTCAATATTTATCTTTCATCTATTAACTGCAACTGCAGTCAACCTCCTGTACAACTAACTGGTCTACTTGGAGTCTGAACGCGGCACAGTGATCTAAAAAATTTCATGGCGCATCAACATACTGAAGCAAGAAATCATTTCCCCTACAATACGAAACACGTTGACGAAACCCCACTACATGTTTTGCGGAACCCTGGGGTTCCGCGGAACCCCTGTTGAAGAACACTGATCTAGGTGGTTCTTCAGGTTAACTACCATCAGGAATGCACAAGATGAGCAACTGAAGCCGAGCGAAGACGGATCTTGGTTACAGCTTGCTTACTTTCTGACGCAGGCGACCAGTTCTCCAAAATGCCAGGCAAGTCATACAATGGATCATCGGACTTTATGCGAGCAACAGTGAATACTCTCACGTCTGAATAGTTAGAGGCTCGTTGGATTTCCTCAGTAGCGTTGTAACCCTTAAAATAGTAGGATGAAAAAAAACTGAATGGAAAACTAAAAAGCACCTTCTGTCAAAACCAAATTAGGAGAACAGTTAGGGCATATGCAATTAATCGTGTGGGCTTTGATGTCGGCTGGTTGATCGACTAATGGAGAAAACGAACACCAGCCAGCAAATAACTACTTCTGGTCCATGATCCCTGGCAACAACAGTGGTCTCGTTGGTGCAGACGAGAAACATGTCAGGCTTTGTCGTTTTTGTCAATTACTGCAAATCAATAACAGCAGAAAGTCAAAGAAAATTAGCAATTTACCAATTTTCAACTGAAAGCGCCAACCGAGGGCGGAAGACATCTCCAAAGTCCACACGAAAACAAACCTGTATGAGGGTAAATGGCATATTGCTTTGCCCTCCACAAAACCAAACATCACCGAAAAGGATGTTGCTCAGTGTGATATTTTTAATCGTACCGAAGCTCGTCTGAATGACTTTGATGACGTAAGGTCCACCAGTTCTGCAAGGCAATTGCACTTCTCGTAATATGCTGATCGTTTATACAGCATCATGAACCATCGCTGAGTATTCGTGATATACCACATAATTTGTCAGACAATTACGTGAAGAGATCTTGCTGTCATGGCTGTTGCATTCATTACGAATCGGCCGTACTTTTGGTTGAAACTCTTGTGTAATTAGGCACTGTATCTTTGACTTTCACTCATATATATGTGAATGCTGCAATGTTGCAAGTCGTATGTAAAGCCTTATACTCCAAGCATGATAAACTTTTCCTATTTCTTCTAACTACTTGACCGTTTACACTGAAAATAAATTCCCATGTGTGGTGGCGGAGCTCATGTCCTCAGATGACCCCATGTCCCTTCCAGCGTCCACCATCGGATTATGAATCAGTCTGCTTGAAACTTGTTCCTGCAGCATTGAACAACTGGAATTAAGTGTAAAAATAGGCACGATATCACCATTTATGCATATCTTCTTTGCTAGCACTCAGGGCCGGAATAACCAACCAATGGGCAAACCGGGCAGATGCTCGGGGCCTCGAGCTTTCTCTTGCTAATTTTTGATGTTTTTAGGCTGTTCACCACACGTCAAAATTGGAAAGCTTGTGGATTGCTGCGTTTAGTATATAGGTTAGGAAACTGACAACTTTGGAATTGATCGTTTTTTAGCGACCTAAAATAATTGAACCAAACAACACCACACTTGCTATCCGAAATTTCCATCAAAATCAGTGCATCCGTTGGCGTTCGCAGAAATTTTCCAATGGGGAAAAACGCCGAAATTTTGCGTATTCTTTTCAGGTTGCTGCATATGGAATGCAAATTGACGTTTGCAACACGGTTTTCCATTTTTACTCCATTAGTCTGTACTGGCGGAACCTCCGTTCTTATTTTTGTTCTGAAATGTTTTCTACACCACGGCAATCAAGAATGATTTTTTCTTTTAATATCCATTTTTTCGAGCATTTTCTGCGAAATAAGACATGCAATTTAAGACAAAACAAAAGCCAGAGCAACATCAGTGGTGAAAAAACAAGAAAGTTAGGGAATCTCGCACAACTGTTTCAAGCAAGGAAAAGCAGAACTAGATGTTAACAAGAATATCATGCACTTTACTAAAGTTAGAACACCACGCAGGCTTTAAAAAAACTGAGCAGATGAAATAAGAAAACTCGCCACATCAAAGATATCTCTGGATTTACAGTGCTCGCGAAGAAACTAGACATAAAACTTAACAGTATTCTAACAAGTCGATATATGTACACATATTCTAACAAGGCTCGTACTTTTATGCTGCGTGAAAGGAAGCCTGCATAAGAGTTGTTTGATCAAGCTATTCACTTGGGCAAGTTGATCACAGTCTCACACTAACAATGGATTTTTCAAACTTGTGTAAGCACTGCTATGGTTTTACTCATAGTACTTTTCACACGGTATGAAACTATATGTGGCTTACCGCTATCAGCAGCGTCACTGTCTCGCCGCATTGCCTGCCAAGATGTCTGTGTTCAAGAGTCACATGCCGGCTACCTTTCAGTGATTGCAAATGAACCCAGATTACACAGAAAAAAGAACACAGTCGTACAATGAAAATCCAGAAAGCTTGTGTTGCCAACAAAAACATATGCGTGTACTTATTTGAATTGAAACGGTAATCGGAATACTGATTTAATTGTACTTCTTCCACGTGCAAGAAAATGCGGCATCGTGAAACTTTTCGTAGTTGACTTTTTCAAAAAGCACACATTGGCAGAGTGCCAGAGATCAGGCTTACTTCAATGAGTTCGTTACTAGTATTCCTCGCAATCTAACGACTTTGTAATTACACTGATGTATCTTGCGCTGACATAACGATTAATTGTGAAGTGCTTGTTGTTGTCGCGAGAACATCAGTCTTGGATCAAACAAAACGTTGTTTTCCATTAGACTAGATCATGGAACAGTTCCATTGGTGTAAGTAACTATGGTAAAGCTCCAATCGCCAAACTTCAGTTATGCAGTACGTTTCGAGTTGCTTTTGCGTGATATTTCGTTGAAGAACACTTTTTCTAAACGATGTATGTTTTGATCTGCGTGAGAGTGTAGACCAGTGGTTCTTAATCGGGTGTGCGCGCCCGCCCAGAGGGGCCCCAATAAATTTCCATGGGGATGCGAGCCCTTTGGCACCCTACAAATGGAAAGTTTGGTTATCAAATTTCCCAATAAATACACTTGTTTTTCACAGCATATTTGAGGTCAGTGGGGCTTCAAACAAGGAAAATTTCTTAAGGGAGGCGTGGTAAAAAAAGGTTAAAATCCACTGCTGTAGTCATATGTTTATTGAATGCACATGTGAATGGAGGATTTGTGCAGTGAAGATGGTCAGAGAGTCTACGACAAAAAGTTGTTGTGTAGTGTAACGGTAGTAAAAAGATCGTTTTTTGGTGATACAAACTTCTGTTTGAACACATTAACCAAATTAATCACGTAAGAACCGCAGCAGCCGTGCATGGCCACCCACAATTGTCTTTGATGTTTAGGCTGCCAAATCGTGTCGCTTTTGCCGTTTTTGACTGGTGCTTCTGCAAAGTTGAAACCAGGGCATATTAAACGCTACGCAGTTCTGCTAAGCGTTTATGGGATTCCCGGTTACGAATTTGCCCAGGATCGCGCATTCATTTAATCCGACCCTATTTGCACAGCATATTTATGCCTGTGTTTTTCATCTTTGCATGTTTCTTGTTTGCGCCATGTGTGCAAGCATAGCTGTAGAGAAAGTGCACACCTTACTAAGCATAGGTGTAGAGAAAGTGTAGTAAACATAGTTTTGAGGGACAAGGACATTCACCTAAGCATTGGCAGCCAGCAGATAAAATAAGTTCCACTCAATTTGATTGCTATCTGCTAAGCATGGAAGTTTTGAAAAATTTATTTATTCCGTAGATTGTTATTATTATTTGCATCACATTAATTGCAGTAAGCGATGTTGAAAGAAATGCCTTGAAAAAACGGTGGAATAATGCACTTCAGTGGAATTGATGAAAAATAGCTAAAAGCAAATTTGCATGCCCTAACTGTAGCAGCACCATACAAAAATGGTCAAAACAAAATGGTGGAAATAATATAATTAGCAAACAATTGAAGCCTTACCTTCGAGGTTTTAGAACAACGGACCAAACACCTTTGCCAGTTGGTCCAGATATTACTGAAGTGATACGAACATCTTCCTCCAGTGCAAAGATGACAGTTGCACCTAAAGTTCCATATCCCCAAACAACTGCTTTGTGAGGCTCTCTTTGCAAAACCATGTTGTCTTGATAATATAACGCAAATGAGAAGACATCATCTACATAAAAAACAATGAAAACTAATGCAAAGGTCAACAAAGAGTTGTATTATGAGGTCTTGCATCAAACTATCTCGAAATGTCTAAGTTTCTTCAAAAAAGTTAATTGTTAACAGTTGTTCCGTAAAATACAATAACGTTTTTCGTACTTTGTTTCAACGAAAATTTACAATACTATCCTCCATATCTACATACACACCCTTGAAAATTTCAGATAATATGAGCAAGAATTGGTTTAGTTATGCAGTTTGATATTCAGAAATAATTTTGCTAGGCCTATAAGCTTCAACACATTTTGCAAAAGTTTTAGGCTTTGACACTATGAACGGTAAAAGCACAAACTTCCCGGCTGTTTATTATAATGTTTTGAAACACAAGTGAAACTTATCCGTTATGAAACTTATCCGTATTTTCATGCCTTATTGAGAAATAATCTGTATCGCTTTTTACAACGATGTGCATCTTCATCTAACTTTTCATCCAATCTATTCAAATGTCTAATGCTTTTCATAAATCTTCATTTTTCCTGAATTATTTAACGCTCCTGTATGACGGTGATCACCAGATATAGTTGTTGATTCGTTGTACCAGTGTGCACGTCCATGGGCGTCCACAGGGGGGGGGCAAAACGGACATTCCCCCACCTGGAAATTGGGAGTAAGAACCAAATTTTTGAAAAAAATTTGTCACTGTTACACTAACCAGGCGTGTAGCCACGAGGGGCATTCAGTGGCAGTTCCCCAAATTTTTATTTGCCCCCCGAGTTTTGTTGCGGCCAAAAAAGTTTGTTTAAATATATAATGAAAACAAACATCTCTCCCCCTGAAAATATTTTCTCTCCACAAGGCTTAAAACCTGGCTACGGGCCTGACAGTAACACCGGAGTTCTTCAACCTTGTATTGTTCCGAAGTTTGTAGTAATCAGGCTAGCAACTAGGCGGCGCAGGGGGCGAGGCGCCCCAGGAAAACTTTTCGCCCTTCTATGGAAAAATGTGTTAGCTATAGTTTAGAAAATTTGAGCCTCACTCAGAAAACTCTTCGCCCCCCTGGTGTCCCAATATCTTGGCGTTAGACTTGATGGTAAACTTAATTGGAAGCCTCAAATTGAAAAGTTGGTAACACAGCTCTCCAAATCATGTGGAATGTTGTTCAAATTAAAACACTACACCAACATTTCAGTGCTCAAATCTGTTTACTTCGCTCTTTTCCATTCCTATTTGACTTACTCAATAGTTAACTGGGTAAGGGTCAAGAAGACGACTTTACTCCCTTTAATTAGATTGCAAAATAAAGCTGTGAGAACACTTGAATATAACAAAACTAAAACAACTATGCTCTATTCCAAGCGCGAAATGTTAGAAATTCCTGATTTATGCTGTTCTTTTAGCTACTCATGTTGTTATTTCGTAGTGTTTGCCACCAGGTGCCAAATCAAGCAGATTAATTAGATCTTCTGGTGATTTTTATTATTAGCCGACGTTTGGCCCACCTATTCAAGTGGACTTCCCAACCATACCTGATTTATTTTAATTGTCAGTTGCCAAATTCATGTACTCCTTTCATAATGGTGGATAACCTAATCACCTTGATAACTACTTGGCGAGACTGCATCAGTCCAAAAATATCAAACAAGACTTGCTTCTCTGCAAAAATATTATTTACCCAGAATGAAAACATCTCTGGGTCAGCTTTCTCTAATGTATATTGGTCCGAAAATTTGGTCTAATATTCCGGAAAAATTGAAATCATCTTCGCCTTATTCATTTGGCAAAAATATGAAAAATTCCTGCTATCTTACCAGACTTCCTGTTGATTTCTGTTTTACACGCTTGTCACATTCTGTTTGATCTTCGTTTTATATTCTTGTCCCATTCTGTAATATTGCGCTGATGTCACTATTTTTCCTCTTAAAGTACCTCTATAGTTACTCACTCCACCCCCTGTACATAGGCATGCTTTTCCCCATTGTTTTTTTGTTGTTGTTTTATGCTTATTTCACCTGACGTTGATTTGACGCTTTTTGTTACTTTTATTACTACTTGTAAAACGTCTTCAATCAAAATTTGGTTCGTGTTAGCAGCAGGGCTGGCTGAGAAGTTGACCCAGGTGATCTTTCGCCAACCTTTTGTGATTCAACATGTTAGAACGCGATTACTAAGCTGCGAAACGTGAAATTTCTTATTTTTTCATTTTTTCATCTCTGTATAATCGACTAGTGATCTTTGATGTCATTGTATTTCCTCTTGCTGCTTCGTGTTATTTCGTGACTTGAGTCACAAAAATGCATGATTAAATCATACCATACCAACATGGCTACGTGCCTGGTAGTACTGGTCTAGCCCTTGCAGTCAGAAGATGTTGCACAAGTTTTTTAGGCAGTGGTAGCCTTATGGTCACCCCTGCTACCTGCTTCACTTGTATCTGAACGGCTGTACTCGGTTGTGTGACTCGGTTGCGATAGTAGACACGTATTACGTTGTTGGTTAGATTTTACTGTTAGACGATTCTCATCATTCTTACAGTAACACCACACGGCAGTGCTTCAACCTTCTATTGCTTTGAAGTGTGTAGTAATTACTTAGCCCTTGCAGTCATTAGATGTTGCAGCTTGCAAGTGTTTATATCGGACCTTCCATACGACTGAGTGTTTGGTTTACCCTTTCGTTGATACATGTGTGTGTGGACTTGGGGATGTTTTTCAGCATGTGATGATGATCATCAACTTAATGCAGTTTCCGGATTTCATTTCTTCCTCGAGTATTTTGACTCCAAATATTAGCAAAAGATCAAGAGATTTCCAGAAATGTCGTTGAATTGAAAAGTTAGTTTCAAACTGTTTAACGCAGATATGAAGCAGGGTCAGATATGAAGCATTCATCTACAGTAGTGTTTAATACAGCTATGTCCAGCCGCGGTCCAGTTGAAGTTTTTGTGCGGCTCACTTTACATTTTCGTTGGTTTTTCCAGTAGCATATATTCTGAAAACCTTTCCTAATTTTGATAATCTCAACTTTGGCAATTGTGACGCGGTTGGCCTTCAGTGCCACTTTATCATGTCTGTACCGCGTGTTGGAGATTTACATATGTTCACTGACACTTGGTTCAAAACTTGTACTAGTGTTGTGATTTCTGCCCCTGTTCCCGTTGGGACTAAACTTGCCTATGAAATCACACTACCTAAGTGGCTAAGGGTGCCAAACAGTCGTTGCAGTTAGGATTCGAACGCTTTCAGTACATCAGCTCAAAATGAATTTTGTTTACAAATTGAATTTTGTTTGCCAAGGTTTTAGTAAGTCATTCAATGTGCGGCCCTAGTGATGTAATTTTTGGCTCACTAAGCAATTTCGGTTGGACGTAGCTGGATTAATGTGTGGTTGTAATAACCATAACCTTTCGATAAATAGCCACTTTGGCCATTTTTTATTAAGATTTTTGCCATAACTTACGGAGAATATCTGGCAACCTTCTGTTAAACGCAGATATCTGTGGCAGCGGGAGGTAATGCAGCGAGACAATGACTGTTGGTAGCAGGGAGTTTTATGTGCGTGAGTGAAAAAGAAGCATTGCTGCGAACGAACCGCATTTTTGAAGCATTTGCTGTAACCTGATGCATTTCCTTTGTGGTGTAAAAGCTTAAAGCGTTTTGTGAACGTTCATTTGCATTACATTGTCAGCAACCTGAAAAGGATGGAAATTGTCGACTTTGCCCCCCTGGAAAATTTTCTGCGGACGCCCATGTGCACGTTTCATCAGTATTGTGTTTGCACACCAACGAAAACCTTGCGTGTGCTTCGTGGCGCCCTAGGAAAATTTTGGGGGGCACAAAATGGGGGGGCAAATGTTTGATTTTAGCAATAGAATAATATTTTGTTTGGGATACCGCGTTTTGAAGCATAAAAAGACAAGTATTTCAAAAATTTTGGGTGGCATGTCTCCTTGGGTCCCCTGGCTAAGCCTACGTGAGCATGCTTGATTGATGAAATAGAAGCACATAGCGGCCCAATGTAATGAGAAACAATAAAAAGTGCGTATGACAGAATTCACAATTTTTACCTTGCTTAATTAAGCCACAGAGGATTTTAGATATCGTTTACGTTTATGAAATTGGATTTGAAGAGGTGGTTTTTCGAACTATTTACACTCGCAAATAGGCAAAATACAATGAGCGTTTGGTTGGGTGGTAAAGGATTAAATTACTTGAACGACCGACGTATAATGCGGAACAATTAGTGGACAAAGAAAAGGACACAAATCTAAGTCCGAACACTTTACAAAATTTTGTGCTTGTTTGCATGAGATTTTTTGTTTCCACGTGTTCAACCATTCATATTTTGTAATTTGTTCAAATGTCATAGAGAATATGACGAAATATTTAAATATATTATATCGACATTAAAATTTGCCGTGAAGCAAAACTGCAAGCTTTTGTCAAGATGAGAATGACCCACAAGTTAAGCAAACAAACTAAAAACTTTCCAAAACCGATTAATCTTTTGACACTTAACAACGTTGGCAGAACTGCCGCCAAAGTTAATAGGACAAACACTCGTCTCGACCTGTTCATTACGAGTTTAATCACCACACACCATATGTGCAATAGTTGTAGGTCTACTGGAGACTCAACTCACAATCAGGCACTGGTAACAACCAAGTTCTATCCATGAAAGGTGGGACGTACTGCAGCGCAGATATAACGCTGAGGATGTTTGATATCGTTCGATTATAAGAGAAAATTCATCGTTCGTTCAAACGAGATAGTTTTTTCCTAACAATGAGATTAATAAGCCTTTCTACAATCCTCGAGCGAAAGTAGTACATGCCAAATATGAAGAACATGCCCAAACACCATGGCGTGGGTTCCCCGGGGGCGCGGGACCCAATGCAGTTGCATCGGTTGCATCTGCTTGGCCGGTCATCCTGCTGAATTGTTAACTCACCACTCAAGTTTATCACATTATTTGATCGCTACCTATCTCATATTTTCAGGCTATTTATTGCTGTACTTTACTTAGTCACGTTTTGTTCGACTCTCTGCAGGTTTGAATCTTTTTATTGGGTTGTTAAATATTGCCATCTTCCCGCGTTTTCATTTTTCACTTCCATGTTTTTTGTCGCACACTGTTACCCATTTCCTACATAACGTGGGAGTCGGTTTTGCGCGTTCGTCTTTGTACGTCATACTGCTCATTGTTTTTTTTTTATAAAAAAAATAAAGTGCTTGTTGTATGCGGTTATGGTGAATATACCTTTCACATCACAAATTGCCTTTTCCTACTCGCGATTGTATTCCATAGGTGAGGTCTGAATTGTATTAACTCTTCATTCGCGTCAAAGGAATTCGTGTGTACGCGCTCCAAAGTGTTCGCGGAGTAACCTCGATTTTGCATTGCATTCGAAGTTTTGTCCATCGGCGTGGACACCACACGTTTTGTGAGTCGAGTTTTGTGTCGCCAGCGCACTGACCATGTTGGCTGTTTCCGCTGTTGCTCCATCGTAAAACTATTTCTGCTTCTGCTATCCTGATGCCTTTTTGTAAATGAAGATTGTGCACCACGAAATCTGTGAAACGAACTATCAAGAGGTGAGAGCAAACGCCTTGTCTCGGCTTGGCAACTTAAAATGTCAGGCAGTTTCAGTCGGGAGTTAGAACAGTGCTCATGCAAAGACTAGGCTGCCTTCTTGGGAGCGCTTGGGGAAACCAGCATCTTTGCGTGCAACGACAGCATTCCTCGCAAGCAACGTCTACGCTGGGCAACATCACAAACATTCATATTGGTCCCTAAACAAGGAAACCTAGATTGGTTCATCAGACCGGAACCTCTGCACGGTTGAATGCATTGCCCTGAGGAAGCGTACTTTAGTAGGTGGACGAAACGTCGCTTAAGTAATGAAAAAATCGCCCAAAGAACGAATTAATTTGCTTACTGTTTTTTTTTACATTTTGTAATCTGTTTCCACTGAGCCACCTCAACCTTGTTTGGGGGTGTTGTGTGTCCGTTGGACATTGGGACATAAATGCAATTGTGGCCATCCATTATAATGCATGCGTAATTGTGATGCTTCTTCACAATTTGTGTGGATAAACACTGGTTTTGCCTTTGCTACGTGCCTTCGTTTCATAATGTCATGGTTGCTACAGTGCTCTCTGCCTCATGACTTCCATTGAAACTTGTTTCTCTCACCTATGTGTACGTTTCACCTGTTTGTCTATAGATATCTTTTATACCTCAACTCTATACACAATACTTATCCGACATCATCTCTGTTATGAAAATCTTTATGCTGCATGCGACTTAGCAGTTTCGTTTCTGTTTTTATATGTTGTTCACCTGGCCACTCTGGTTGTGTTGTTGTTAATGCCCTATGCCGTATGAGTGTGCGGTACCTCTCGTGGCGTGCATGGATACGTACTATTCTTGATGGCGATTGCGACTTGGCTTATTTATACTGCTGACTCGTTTGTAGCATACTGCTTGCTAGCTTTACCATGATCACAGTCATAATTTTCATTTTTGTTTCTTGTTACTGCGTTACATCTTTAATTTTTGTTTCTTGTTACTGCTGTGTTTTTTGTGTTATTCGCCTTCGCCTTCTGTAAGCTCACTGCATATCGTGCACACTGCACATCGTGACAGGGTACGTGTAATTTCTGGTCGCAATAATTTCTAACACATAATGACGAAAGAAAGGCGCATTTTGTCCACAGGGTGAGAAATTATTTTCTAGAGCTGGTGTTCCCAAACTTTTTCTGACAATGCACCCCTTCAGCATTCCGACAAATGAGCATGTGTCCCCACAGCATTTCAACAGATAAGGATGTACACCTTCAGAATTTTGACAGTTGAACATGTTCCCCTAAAAACCTTTATGACAAAATGTTTTCTCATGATTTTTCACAGATATATTTAACAATAAACACGTAATGAATTTGAAAATGATTTTAAGTCATATAGCCTATGTGTAAATATTTGAAAATAAACAACATGTAGATATATTTTTACCTTCTATTGCTAACCTTCAATGCACTCCTTCGGATAGGCAAATGTACCCCAGGTTGTGGACCCCTGGTCTAGAGTATCCTTTCTTCTTTTGCTCTAGCTTTATTATTTCAGCATTTTATACGTAAGCATTTTCTTGCAGACCTTTGGACTGAGGATGCATACAATAATAACATAAAATAAATTTTCCCATGAAAAAGAATTTGCTGATAGATTCAACTTCATCACCTTTGTAGAGATTAATATCCATATCCAAACTATGAAACCTTGATTTTGTTATAGTATTACTTTATTATTGCAAACTGGCACAACAAGATTTGTGTTCTAAACAATACGTGGTGATAACTTAGTAATAAGCCTATAACGTACCTTTTGAAGAATGAGAATCTTGAGAACAGTCAGAAATGACAATGGTAGATGTTAATAAAACAAAAGAGGCAAAGAGTATTTTTGAGTACATGAGTGATTTTTCCAACTCAGCAACTGCAGAGACAAAATAAATATGATCTCTAAAAATTAGGATCTCGTCTACAGATGTGCCAGGTCCAGATGTACTAAATATTCTAAATCGCTCATCAAAAAGTGCCAAATAGCTTGAATACATGTCGAACAATCGAAACAGGCCAATGGCTGTCGTTTTTCAATGACTTGGAAGCAATGGCAAAATTGTGTTGTTGCTATGGAAATCAATCGAGAATTATCGCATAGCACAATTGTTAATCTATGAAAATACAATTTGCTCTTAAAAAAATGCTTAAGAAAAATACCCAGCCGTGTCTTTAGGTTGTTCTAGAGACCTAGATCGTTATATCAAACATTTCTTGCAGTTTCTCAAAATACAGCAAAACCTCGGTTTACGACCGTCTCTGTAATTGCAAAAAAAATAGTTGCTTCCCTCAAAACAATGCGGTGGTCACCAAGGTTAAAACTTCAAAAAAATCTGCGTATCAATGTTTGAAACAATAACACACAGGTTACCAAACACACAAACATCCAGCATGCGACAGTTTTTGTTTTTGTTTTTTGCTTTGAAACTCTTGCACAAGCGTCTGATATGTTAGATATGTCACAAATGAACGAAATATCTTTTACAAAAACGCAGCCATAGAAAACATAAACTATTAGGCTTTCCTGGTTCAGATGGACCAAATACATACAGAAAAATAATTAGTTAAGCAAATGACGCCCAGAAACTTCAGTCCTGTGAATGGCAAAAATGTTGAAAAAATCCAAACGATCGAAGTCAAAGCTGACAGGTTTGAAAAAATACCAAACAATATTTTTTTTCAGCCAACACCATTAAAAACGACCAATAACATGCCAAAATATGACGTACATGACAAACAGCATTTTCTCATGCCAAACAGCACTTTAAAAAGTCAAATGTCTGCAATTTGACATTGGGAATGCCTTAACAACATAACAACCCTGCTTTTCTAGTGTAACGGAAAACATTCCCATCACACGCTACTCTCTCCATTTCCTGTCGCACAAAGAGACATTCCTCACAGACAAAGCGCACTGAAACGAACTGGTTGATACCAGACACCTCTTTATCGTAGATCTTGCACTCCATTGCTAGACCGCACTACACCTTATGGCATGTAGATGCAGAATAGCCATTCGGTCATTCAACTACCAGGGCCGGATTAAATGGAAGGGGAGCCCGGGCCAATTTTCACGGGAGGGGCCCTGATGCGTATTTCATGACGTCATCGATTGTAAAATTTGTGTTTTCGCTGATTTGCAACGTTCTTATTTGCTTAAAAATTAATGTAAAACTGCCTTGATCGTAAACCGCATTTGAGCATATAGGTTACCCAAGCCTTTGAGATGCATTCGCGACGTTCGCGTACTCGTGCGTTTCCTGTATTAAATGATGCTTACACCACTACAACCGCCTTCTGTTTATCATAACCCCTCCTGTGACGGATGTGCACGTGATGCTGTAGAAAATCGAATGCAAAAGAAGAATTTGGTCGACAAAACGTAGCCAAGGAAAGACTGAGCATCATCTTTACTTTTCGATAAAAGCAAAAAAATGCAAGCCGCCCTTGATTGTAAGCTGCATGAAATGATTAAAAAAACCTTTAGAAGCTGCGACTTACAATCGAATAAATACAGTGCTCAACTGTATATGCAGTTAGCTGCGAGAAGAGAGTTCATGATATAAACACTACAGTGTATCCTTTGCTAAGAAAAAATATTTCCACAGGCTAGGGACTAATTCAGCAGAAAAAATATTTCCACAGGCTAGGGACTAATTCAGCAAGAAACAACATTCACCCGAGCAGTAAGCAGAAACCAGAGATTAGAAGCAAAACACCGGAAAAATAACATGTCAATATGGCCTGTGAGTCCAACTGTGAAAGGTGGTTCGAAACTTATGTCGTGATTTTCACCTACATTTTCAGGTGCTCTGGTAAATCCCACTGTTTTAACGTTGCTGTTTTAAGAGATCTGCTGAAAGAAAAACGTTTCAGTCGCAGCATTTTAGCTAACAATGCCAGATTCTTGCGCTTTTACCCTTAGAAGCTTTTGCCATTTTTCGTTCCTGATGGCTAGGGAAATTTTTTATGACCTAAAAACATGATGGTGAGACTTTATATGACCAAACAAAAACGACTGATATCAACTGATATAAAGCATAGAACTACTGTACAAAGAAGCATACCAGCGAAAATAGGCATACGTTATGATAACCCCATGGCTTGCTGAAACCCTATAAAACAAATAACACAAAAGATGACCAAAACATGTATAGTATTTCGTTTAAAGCAAATTGAAAGCATGCACGGACATTGGTATATTTCTTTGCGGGAACAAGACCATGCATTTTTAGACAGTGCTTTAGATTTCATCCAAATAACTTGGTCCACCTACCTCTTTGCCAACATTCGAAGATTTACCAAGGGGGTTCAAATGGCAGGATGCAGCTTAGACCGAGTAACACAGAAGTTTCACCCGATATTTTGAGATTGTTTTAAATGTTTCCATATTGAATTAGGTAGAAAATACAAAAATATGACTTCATGACCTAACATGGAAAAAATCCTATTTTATGACTGCATAAAGTTTGTTATAGACTTCGTAAGGGTGTGATTTTTGTTTTAAAATTCGTTTCATAGCTGCCTGAAGTACATAAAAATATGACTTAATGACTGACTTTGAATGGCCCTACTGATGGCATTACAGAGTTCGGCATCGCGCTAGCTAAACACTGCAATCTCGTTTTCTGCTCTTTCGTTCTACTAATTGACTGATCAAAAACCTTTTCTGACGGAACACACAGTAACATGTGGTGTAAATGGCTTGACTAGCTTTTTATGTTTATGATGTAATGCAAGAACAGTAGCCAGGGGAAGAAAAGTGCATTTCCATCATGCGTTACCCATGACGAAACCAAGGTCTCATTTCGGTTGCTGCAAACTCCAAATGGTACAAGAAGTTGCGGAATCATTGATACTGTACAGCAACCACAGCAGAACTGGTTTTACTGTTTAAAAACGTAAATAGTATCGTTTTCGCGACATTTGTGCAGCAGGCGTAACGCACAAGTACATAAACCCATGCCAAATGAATGATTTTTAGGATAAGTTACAAGAAACTTTCAAATATATTTCCATTGACAACATTTATATTCAGCAATGATTACTAAAAGTGGCAGAATGTCTAACTTGCAGAAAAATCATAATGATACTCGACGCAACATGGCAGGGTTGCCAACCTGTTTTCACCAAAAAAAATACAGAACGACTCACAAAAAAAGCCAAAAAAACAGACATAGTCACAAAAAAGCCAAAAGAAGCCAGACGTAGACATGAAATAAACCAAAAAAAGCGTGAACTAGTCACAAGAAAAGTGAGTTCTCCTCACAAGAAAAGCGAACAAAATGGACTTAGTCCCATAAAAAAATAAAAACTAAAAAATTAGACCTAATCACAGAAAAGGCCAATTAGCAGTTATTAAACACACATAGCTTAAAAACCTGCAGCAGTTGCCAATGTACTAATGAACTTTTCTGTCTGTCTGAATCTAGCCTATATGTCGCTGTCATATAATCTTGTTGAGTTGTTTACATTTTTAAGGGTTATCTACAAGCAGCAATTGCCAATTAGAATGAACCCCGAATATAATCTTCATTCCTACTGTCCTGCTGTGGCAAATCTTTGAGATATGAATCTTTCAACCACTCTTGCGTAAGCCTACCTCAAATTTCTAGGTGTGTAACACTTAATCTTTTTCTTTGGGCTTGATTCATTGGCATCACTGTCACTTGAAATGGAACTAACTGCACCTTGCTAATATTTGCAGTTTATACGGAAGGCCATCAGTTGCTTGTTCATCAGTTACGTTGAAGACTAAGACACTTAGAATGGGTTCATAAAACAAGATAAAGAAAGAAGGAGACTACAAGAAAAACGTCATACCACATCCTAAATCACCGCTGAGGCAACGTAGTTAAATCTTCAAAACCCTAGATTTTAAGAAGAGAAACGTAGAAAGGCATGAAAAGCCCAGACCTGGAAACAAAACACCTGATTTGGCACCATTGTACATAATGCGCTTTGCCCGGGACAGGACATCACGAAATGCAACCATTACAACACGGGGACAGTGTTGCCACTGGTTTAGGAAGAAAAACCACAGATTACATTGAAAAAAAAGTAAAAAATAAAAACCCACAAACACAAAATGTTTTTGAAAAGTCAAAATCGAACTTGAAATGTACGCTACCGGTACTTGCACAAAAAAAATTGGTAATATGCATTATTTGCATCAAATTTTTAGCAAGTCCAGGTCTATTTATGACAATTTATAATGACAGTTTACAAGTAGGCTAGCAGCAGATCATATTTGTATGCAATGACATAAAATGTTGTTAGATGTTTTCTGAAAATCGTTTAATGTTTTCTTTTACCTACACATGAATGCACAAATTAAAACATGTACATGATACATTCAAGGTCTCACAGTTTTCTTTTCACACTAATCAATGCAATATTTTACCACTAATTTCACATTCAAAATTTTACATTCATGCCTATCACAATACGCCTGTGAATCAATGAACAGATTCTCAACCACATCATCTTCAAAACCAAAAAAACAATCTAAAATCATGCCCAAGAAGCCTTTGACATGTTAGCAATAGATTATAGTGCTGTCCTATACCTAGCCAGTGTTAATGAATCTGTAAATTTAAAACAATCTGGTTAAGCTTTGCCCTACTTAACTGTACTGGCTACTGACTCTGCACATTTCGTCTTAGAAATTGCTGTATTCTTCAATGGAAATACAACAAAACAGCACATATTGCAAAAAATTTACCAGACTTAAAAAAAATTGATTTTCAAAATAAACCCCAGAACGCCAGATAAAATAGAAAAATCCCAGACATAGTGAAAAAAAACAGCACACTAGGGTGAGTCTCGTTAAATTCAGATTGTTGCCTTTTTCAACATCAGATAAAATCAGATTTTTGCACTGCGGTTTAATATAAGCTAAATGCTTCTATCAGTATTACCAATAAGGCTATCAGACATCATTAAACGCTAAGGATTATCCTTGAATTTGCTATCGAAACTCATTTTGTCCTTGATTCTTGAAAAGCATCTTGTTGTCCTTGAATATTTTCCTGTGTCCTTGAAAATTCTTGAATAGTTTTTAAATTGTTAATTTCTGAACTATTGATTACATTGAACATTCAAGAATCAAGAATAAACATTGTAAATGAATAGAATTTTGTGGAGATTTGTTCCATCTCAAAACAGTTGTATAATTAATTGCCCTTTCAAGATAGGTTGTGTCGTCATAATACATTTGGATTAGTTTTCAATTTCGTGCATGGTTGGCTTCACCTGTCTTGCCTATACATCAACCGATCTTGATATGGTTGTACTCAGAAATCTTTCCAGGGGTGGGGGCAACGTCGAGAATTTGCTTACCTTTTTCAGCTTGCTCACGTTGCAATGCAAATGTACGTTCACAAAACACTTTACTGTTTCTACACCCAGTGATGGAGTCGCGAGACCGATTTTTGCGAGTCTCGGTCGAGAACAGTGGTTCTTAACCTGGGGTGAATGATGATATTTACTCCTGGGGGTAAATTTCATCTTCCAAGTGGTGAATTTATTGAACCATAATTTGCAGCCAATGTAAATTTCAATTATTCATTCTAAACTGCAAAAGTACAGATCTCGAGACTGTGAATATTGCAAAGAATTGGTAACATAAAATTTCTGTAATTCAACAATTTTTTGGTTTGTTGTATTTGCACGTAAGAAACAACCAAAACAGGTCGGAAAAATGTCAGAAATTTGAAAAAAATTCAACTTAGACATAATGACGACATTTTTTTGAAAATTTTGGCAAAATTCACAAATTTTGAAGTCTAGAATCTCGATCTCAGGATTTTTAATGAAGTCTCGGTCTCGAAGTTTTAACTAGGTCTCGATCTCGAAGGTTACCGTTTTGACTACATCACTGTCTTCACCAAAAAGAAAATGCCCCATGAGACCACGCGCTCCATTCGCATCTATTTTGAAATCTTTTTCATATGGAGCTGTATGCGAGTTTGCAACAAAGGTGCACTTTCACTCATCTTTTGCAGCTTTTTCTCAATTGGCGCAGAAATGTCTTTGTCACTGTGTCACTGCCTCGCTGCATCAGTAACTGTCTCGCTGCATCACCTGCCATATATTTCTAAAGTCAACAGTCACATGGGGAAAAACGCAATAGGGTCGTACCCGTCCATCGTGTGCAGCTGTACGGCGCCTCAAATCGAGACGCCCATTTGTACCCGCCGCACAACTCATCAGTTTTTCTGACAACAACAACATACGTACGACGCAGTGGGCGGATCATCAATGGAACGCGGAGTAGGCGGACAACCCCACAAGACTCCGCACTTTCATTCCAGACACCGGTACACACACCCCCGGAATGACCCTCCCAAAAAGAGCCTGGGTCGGGCTCAACCGCCTCCGCACCGGTGTCGGACGTTTCTGCTCTTGCCTGTACAAAAGGGGTATGACCTCCTCTGTAGCCTGTGAGTGTGGCGCAGAACAAACCGTCGACCATGTTGTCCTCCAATCCATCGGCCTCCCACGGACTACACGGCCTGACGGTTCTGGACGATGAGACAACCGAATGGCTGCTCAACACCTGCCCCGATATCAATGCGGGCTTGCAGTGGATAAAAGAAGAACTTGCTCAAACGAAGGAAGAGGCGTGCGTCTCTTACAGTTAACGGCCTTAAACTTTGTGCAATGCTTTGTGAGGTTGTACAGCAAGCAAACCATTGGGGAGAGTCAGGTATACATATTACGTATTTACAATATGTATGTCTGACCTTCCTCAACGCAAAAGGAGAAGTATACAATTTCTTACCCAGTGGTTCTCAATCTTTTCGCTGAAGGGAGCCAAATCCACAGTTACAACTTTGTTAGAGAGCCGCACACCATTAAATTTTGACACAAGTCAATTAACACGTTTTGTTTTATTGCAGAACGAATTCGGTTGCACACAACAACATAGGTATTATTGAAAGACTGCTGTGGGCCGCACAAAGTGTGCTTGGGAACCGCACGCTCCTTTTGGAACAGTTGTTCTGAACTACTGTTCTTACACATTGTCAGATTGTGTGGTGACATATACGTCGTTGACCACATTCAAGCCGTAAGCCACATCGCCTAGTGTACCAGCCATTGCACCAGAACTGGGTGGTAGGAGCGCTCTTTCTCCTTCAATTTTGAAATTTGATATTTTACTAGCATTTGTTTCTGTAGAAAAAAAATTGTTTTGGTTTCAAGTCGAGAAAATGAAATTTCGCCACTGTTCCCAGGTCGGAAATATTCATTTTGCCCATCCTTGGAAAATCCTTTTTTCCCCACCCCTTGAAAGAAATAATTGCGAGGCCCATGTTATCAGCACCCGTTAGAGCAGTGGTTCTCAAACCTTTTGTCTTTGCAAACCTCTGCACCAAAAGCATCTGTGGACCACTTCCTTTTATCAACATTTCTTTCAATTACTAAAAAATTCGATTAGCATGAGCTTACCGTCCCGGAAAGAAACAAGTTTCAGGTTTCGACCTACCACCAACTGCCGTCACCAAAACCAAATAACTCAAGGCCAGTCAACTTCCAACATGAACATGTCAGTTTCGTGGCCACCTAAAACGCATTCATAGGACCCTGAGGGTGAAGGAACCCCAGGTTGAGAACCTCTGCTTTATCGAATCGAAAAACAGGTATCTGATAAAAGCCAAGAATTCTTGCAATTACTGATATCTGACGCAACGACATGCGGGACATTGGATGTTATCGTTTTCACTTAAACAAATTTTAATTTCCCTTTTGGCCTAACCTACAGCCTACTAAAAGCTGGCAAGCCGTTATATCATGCATTCAATACATATTTGCCTGTGATTGGGAAATCCTGTTGATACCACACCAGTAGCGCAACAAGGAGAGCTGGAGGCTCTGGGACCTGGGCAGAATCTTATGGCTGGTGGCGATTTGTTATTTTGTGGTGTGGCAAAATTAGTTTTTGTAAGTAGTTATGAATTCCAACTCTTCCTCAACATTGTTAAATAAATTCATAAACGGTTCCAACTCTTCAGCTGTTGTGTTTAGATGCCCTGGATTGGTAAGCTAGCTTAATACTAAGGAAATGTAGTTGTGGTATGATTCATAAAATGTTTACTCACAATTCTCTGTCAAATCCAATATGCAAAATACCCCGGTGTTTGTCTTGAAATCAATGCTTTTTCAATATTCTTACTTAGGTGGTAATTACCCCCCAGTCCCTACATCTTTCTCTTCAACCAAAACTATTTCCCCATCTTAGACAAATATTCGTTGACCACAGACCAGCAAAAATTACTGGTCCGGCAGTTCGAGGCTTATATCGTCCCTCCACTCAAAGTGTGATAAGGAAGGCCCTGCATAAAAATCACGGTGAATAGTCATGCCTGTAGCTTATACTTTTTCTCCTATCGTTCGATTCATAGCAACACCCAAAGGGAACGTCATTACATGACCTGACACGACCTGACACGACCTGACCTGACACTTTATGACCTGACACGTCATTACATGACTTGGCATTGGTGACAAACATTTGTTGGCATGTCTTATGCTACCTTTTAATGTTCCGTGGGATGCTTTCAGTAAGTGCCACCAGTTGTAGCCCAATCTTTAGGTGGGGTTATCAACATTACATTTTGACAGGTGAAGTGAAGGACTCTGCAAATGTGACTTTGCTCAGTTTCAGTAGAACTGATTCGTTTCTGTATGATATAATGGTATCGGAAACAGGCCCGCAGCCAGGTCTTAAAGTTTTCGGGGGCAAAATACATTTCCAGGGCATCAAGATATTTGATTTTATTATAAGTTGAAACAAATCTTTCCGGGCGCAAAAAATTAGGAGGCACTTCCGACGAATCCCTCGTGTCTACGGGTCTGGCCGGAAGACGACGTTCTTGCAGGGTTGGTAGACGGTGTCAAATTTAGCAAATGCTGCTAAAAATCTCAAAATTTGGCACAGCTTGTGAAAATATCCTTAAAACTACCAAACATTTTCCATTTTTTAACTACCAATTGTCAGTATTGACAGAACTATCCGTTTTGGATTATTTGTCAAATTTGTAACTAAACTTTAGAGAGAAAATGCAATTCAACATTCATCGTTGTAAACTATACTGTATTTATGATCACCCTCCATTTTCCCTGAAACCTGGTTATTGGTACTGTGGTTTACAGTGGAACTTAAGTTCAATTGTCAAAAATTAAAAGGTATGGAAAAACATGCATTACAAAACACAAGAAGTATCGAAAAATCAATAGGTAACTGCTCATGACATTTCCATTGTCAAAAATTTTGTTTGCTAATGTTTTGCCATAAAATGGAAAAACCCTTGCCATATTCTTTGTCAAGCATCTGGCAACACTTTATAGGCTTGAACTGCAGGTAAAGTGCATCAGAGCCAGCCAATAGGCAACCTGGGCTTAGCAGAAGTCTCCTTTCTTCAATAGTGCCCTTAACATTTGCAATCATAGAAAAACCCATTTCAACAGGAATAGCTCACAAAAGTTGTTGATCTCATTTTGGTAGAGTCATTGATCCTTAAACTAAAAACCTAAAACGATGTACGTAGATACGATTGTTGTGAAGGCATTTATCAAAAGGGACATTAACCGAAACAGCTGCACAACCTGGCATTGGCTGTACCGAATGAAGTTGTTCAGAGAGATTTCCAGCGCTGTATTGAAGGGAAGGGGTCCCCCGCCATGTTCCTTTGTTTTGCCATATGTGCGAAGTGAGACATACGTATGCCACTTAGGCATTTCCAGCCAGGAAGGTATATTTGTGGGGGTGGCCCTACATTAGTTATCGGCCAGCCAGATGGGAGGATATCTCTTGAATAATTTGTTGTGACGACATAACTATCACACTTACAGGTTTCCTGAAGCTAGTCAAGTATCTAAATCTGGTGAATGCAAGGCCAAGGTAAAGCTTGATACGTACAACACATCAGCTTACTTCTCTACTCGTTACTGTGAGATTTTGCGTCTGTCTCAATCGATTCGGTTTTGCCCAGGTCGCATACGAGTAGCATTATCAAGAAAAGCAACCATACGTCCTCTTTTTAGAGGACATGTCCTGTTTTTTCAAAAAATGAAACGTCCTCCGAGGACATTGAAAGATGTTAAAATGTTCCTGAAAGGGACTCATTGGCCCTGTATGGAGCCCACTAGCTAACACTCCCGAAAGACTTGAGAAATGATGGTGAATCCAGAAGTGGATGGCTATACTGAAACCCTAAATCACCGGGAAACACTCCGAAAAACACAAAATAACGACCTACTGAAAACGTAACGAACACTATAAAAGAAATATAAGTGTAGTGATGGAACGGTTTTTCATTTTATTTCGCCATGGGGTGCGATTTTTTTTCTGCCTCCTTTTCAGTTACACCATTGGCTATATTATATTGTATTTACATAAAGTAAGCAGTGTGTACTCAATTGCAACAAGATATGAGCTGGTGTCGTAGATTAGGTTATGGGAGGGCTTCTAGTTGTGAAATTAAGCTGGGTTTTGGTTGAGCAAATTTGTCGGGTGGAAAAGCGGGAATGCCTTCACAATAATTGTTACGTAACAGTGGTATTTGCTTTTCTAGGATCTCAATGACTTTGGCATTAGTGTGTGAACTGCTGACTCCATTAAAGGGTTTTAGCTTTGTTGAGCCGTGATACTGTGAAAAAGTTTATTGTATATATTGTAGATAGCATAGCGCAGTAGTTTCTGAAAGCTAATCAGTAGTGCACAGTTTCAAAAAGGAATACATCTGACGTAGCTACGTCAGAAGTATCTCTTTTTCAGAAAAAGACAACATGATTTTGAAGCTGAGTGCATTACGTGTGGTTGCATTTGCACAGTGTGCACAGAACGAGGAAAAGGCTGTTATGGATTTGTGGATATTGAGTACCAAAACATCTTTCTCATAGTGTAGCTAGGTGGCTAAGGCTTTATCCAAGCTTGCCAAGAATGCTTCATCTGTACCCAGCTTCACATTCGTACTTCATGTCCTGTCCATCGACATGCCAACTCTTATTCTGAAACGTTTTTTTGTGATGTTCTCCGAGCGAACTCTGTTTAAGACATTTAGACATTTGCAATCATTTGTGTCTGTTTTCAATGAGCAAGTTCAAAATATTGAGAAGACAAAGGATCAATTATTGAGGTTGTATCGGTTCGCACCACTGTGAATGCAACAAATCAAGTGAGAGAAACAGATGTATGTGTTGTTGCCACCTCTCCGCTGGCTTTTGGCTGAATGCAGGTTCACTACAAAGAGAATGTGCGCGAAGAAGAACACTAGATACATATATATGGCGCTAACAAGCAGTAAAAGAGTGATCCCCATGGAGTGATCTTGGTGAGTTACCTCTAATAATGCTTGTGAAGCTAGTGAACAGTTTGATAGTACTTGCTACTAGTGACGACGAGAGTGATGTTGTCAGGTGATCTCCAGTGTTGCTTGCTGCCACAGTGCGAAGCTTTGCGCACATGCCGCTCCGGCTTTCCGATCGCAACAGTNTNAAATTANATTAAATTAGCANTAAAAAAATTCAGAGAGGAAAACAAGGATTGCGCCTGATTTATTCATGTCAAATGTATCTGTATTGTACAAATCTTGTTTTGAACATCTGGATAAACGTGTCCCTTTTATGCTAAGTTTACACGCTTTGACTAAATTCGTCTGTTGCAAGCAACTGAATGGGAAAATGTTGCAACATGTGAATAGTATCTGCTTGTGAAACGTTTCTAATGATGAAGCTACACTGTTTGACCAATACCAAAACTTGTTTGCGTTCGTGCATAAAGAACATCACACAAATGCAGTTCATTGTAAAATGATGGAGCATGAAAGATGAGCAAAATATTTCGAAACTTTCAATATCATTGAATGCTTCAGCGAATTGCTAAAAATTGGATAGTTTTATCTCAATGTTATAGCTCATTACGCTAATGTGGAACGTAGTTTTTCTGTGATGTAACCACAAACCTGAAAGAAAAATACCTTTGTACTTATAACACTTTCTGGTTTATTAAAGTTGGCGAAAAATTAAAAAGATCTTTCATTCCAGTTGGCTCATGTAGTATGAAGGTAATACTATAATTTTCTATACACATCTTTCGCGCAAGCAGTCTCACAGTATAATACTATGCACATCTTACATGCAAGCAGGCTCATAGTGTAAAGGTAATACCGTATGTTAAAGACATTTAAGTAAACTGCAAAACATTCATGGGCTGAATTGGACACGTAATAAGGATTTTGTTTTAAATGTTTTGACTGAAACATCGTCCACACCACACGTCTTATTTAAATATGAAAACTTACGGATTTTTGTTATTTTATTTTTTAAGTGCAGATAACACACTCAACTGAGCGACAGTCGTTAGTGCTCCTTTTTGCTGATGAATATATGGCAACCCTATTATCAAACTTATTAATAAAGAAATATGGACAGTGGAAAGGGGTATCGACACTTTGACAGGCGTAGAGCTTATCCAAGTGGTTCTAAAAAACACAAAAAAGAATAAAGAGGCAAAATTGAGAGAATTTGCAGCTAAGTCAATAGAGATTCAAGACTACTATACTGGAGTGATGATGAAGTCCAGCGAAGACTAATCTGCGCAACCTGTAAGAGGACAGGAAATAGTGGAGCATGCTGTGACAGACGTATGTCTACGTAATGATGCGAACAGGCCTAGTTTGACCAGCGGTGCAACACCAGTAGAAGAACGTCAAGAAGCATCGTCGAAAAACACGATATATCGAAAACCACCATAGACAGAATGATTTTCTGGGGTTAAACAAACTTTTAGAGGGCGTTGCCCCCGAATTTCCCCCGCAGCTACAGGGCAGTTGAGAAGATACGAGCAATCAATGAAACACGTACAGTAGATACCACGATTATGTTTAGTCGTAGATGTAAATCACTTGAAAAGATTGATACGGAGCTAGCCTGACATGTCAGTCAATACAAACAATATTGGAAATCGCTTCTGCAACGTTTGGTTTCTGTCACAAAATTTATTGCTGATTGAGGATCGGGGTTTAGAGGAGATGATGAAAACGATGGATCGTCCAGAAACCTTTCCAAAAATCAAAAAGATTTTTTCAAGCTCATTAGAAAAAAAAGATGCAATGCATCTGCTGACCGGTTTTGCAACAGTTTCACAAAACGCCAGTATTGTCTAATGTCATGTTGTAGCAAAAAGATGTGTTACACTTGAGTTAACTCACGTAACGTCACAAGATTACGTCATGAATATTAATGATCCGAGTAACACTAACGACGTCATCGATCATCCCCTACCTGAAGATTCTGTATCCGCATATGGGGCCTCCCACGACGCCTGGGCCCCAGTCAGGCGCTGGAGATTACAGTTGAACTAAAAAGACGTAATCACTGTAGACCATAAAGGTCAATGTCTCATCTGGTCGGGTTTGGTCAGTGGTGTGCTTAAGGACTAGCGAGGGAGGCACTTGTCTCGGCCCCAGTTTCAGGGGCCCATTCGAGTTGTTTTGCGCGTACAATTTCCTCATTTTTGGTGAAAAATTTGTTATCCACTCATAAAATGCATTCCCAATTAGATCATGAAAAGTACTCTGCTTTCAAAGGGCCCCCAACAGCAACTGCAATGTGCAAGTAGCCTACACTGCTTTCAGATGGGCTCCCAACAGAAATTGCAATGTGCAAGTACTCTGTTTTCACAAGCCCCCAACAGCAAATACAGTGTGTAGATAGGCACTCTGCTTTTAAAGGGACAGGGGCGTGAAGAGGGAGGCAAGGGGGACACAATTCCTTCTTGCCACTGGCGCCATCTAACCTCGTTACGCCCCCGAAAAGAGGCCTACAACAGTCATTGTTATGCGTAAGTAGTATGCTTTCAAAACGGCCCCCAAACAGCCATTGCAATGTGTAAGTAGCCTGCCCTGCTTTCAAAAGGGCCCAGAACAGTATCTGCAGAGTGCAGGTACTCTGCTTTCAAAGGGGTTCCCAAAGTCTACTGTAATGTGCAAGAACTTTGCTTCCAAAGTGGCCCTCACCAGCATCTCTAATGTGTGAATAAAGTAACGCTTCAAACCTAATTCAATACTTAAGTGTGGGTAAACATTTGTTCCCGAATGTTCTGAAAAGACCCTTGCAAGTGAGAGCAAAAATGTTTAGCAAATGGTAATTTTTTTCACTGTCAGAGAATGAAGTTTCTCATGATATACTGTGAACGACGGTTAAAATGGGTTAAGAGCGTGTGTAATACACAGAAAATCCCAGGAGTTTTGTTGTGTTCAAACATAAACCTGTTTTGTGCTCCATTAATAAATTCCAAACTCAAATTTGCCTTTTTGGTTAAGTCAATTGTGAATTTCAGTGTACTATTCTGTGTTTACTTGTGCATGCTCTTGAAAGCAGCAAAAAAGGGTGAAATTTAACAGAGATTTAGTGTTTGGAATCTGCTTGGTTGTCGCCTGTGGTTTCAGGGAGTCCTTTAAGGACACGGCTGTGAACAAACTCAGGAAACTGNGCGTATTGTTTCAGGGGGAATGTATTACAAATTTCTGTTTTATTGATGGTNAATGTAGAGAAATGGAGAGCAAAATTGAAAAAGTGTCTTGAGATGACAACTTGTCAACGCTTNACNCTTATGTGTTACTAGCTTTGTTTTCTTAACAGGCTTACATCATCCCTCCACTGAAAGTCTGATAAGAAAGGCCCTGCATAAAAATCACGGTGAATAGTCATGCCTGCAGCTTATACTTTTTCTCCTATCGTTCGATTCATACCAACAGCCAAAGGGAACGTCATTGCATGACCTGACACGTCACTTTATGACCTAACACGACATTACAAGACTTGGCATTGGTGACAAACATTTGTTGGCATGTCTTATGCGACAAAGCTTGCATCACACAAAAAAGTCTGCAAGCCCGAGGTGCAACCACAGCCGATTTTCAGCTTTATCAAAATAGTTCACGCACTTTAAGAGGGCTCCTCGCAAGTCCCGACACAGTTAACGTTTGAGAACTTTTACATACTGCAGTCCAAGTAAATTAAAGAACTACTGAAAACGTGAGGTGAACAATGAAACCTGCTTTACATCACTGAGATTGTACTATTAAATTTATTGTTGTAGTATGCTGCATGCAGTATATGTACATATTGATTAAAAACTACACAAAAAAGCTAAATATACAGCAGATAAATGTCAAGGCTACATTTGTAAAGCAGGTATACTGCCATCGCTTCTCTTAACCTGTTTTGATCCCCTGGAATCAATAAACAATCAAAATCTAGTGGTGCAGTTTTCCGGAGACGAAAATCCAACAAGGATGAATATTTGACGAAATATGCCGGATCCATACACGCATATGTGAAGCAGAAAAAATTAGAAAGAAGAGTAGTGCGNAGAAAGGTGGGGACAAGCAGAAATCCAAGCTTTATAATCAACAATGTAAACTGTGTAAATTTATAAATCAACAATGTAAACGAGACCCATTTCAATTGATGAGTGGATTTTTTGAATTTCTTGCAAACTATTTGAAGAACAATGAAAATGCCCTACGAAAGATTGGTCAAATATTGTTTGATTTTTAACGACGATGAAGCCGTGGAGTACGCTACTAGGATAGTCTGATTTGCTATTAAAAATCAAAATATGGTCTGTCAGGCAACATTCAACTGAGTAAATTGCGTAAACAAAACCATTTGCGTACAAAAATAAATAATAAAGCACGTTTGGTTTTAAACACGAAGCTTTGGTCATTTCTGAGTGTTCGCCTGACCACTGCGTTGATGAAGCATGAACAAACCCGAGCCTAAACGGGCCTTAGATGCGAGTATTGCTTTGAAAGGGACCACGCGGTACGACGTTGTTTCCGGTAAAAAAGTGTCTTATGGTTGTGAGTATTGACGCAGTCTTCTTGGTCGCGCGATAACCAAAATCTAAATGTCGACTGACCTTCGGAGAGGTTAAAATTAGGAGAATTTTCTATGAACTCTGAATACTGAGAATGAACGTGTAATTCATCAAGTTACTACCATTTATAGAATGCAGAAAAAACTGCAACCGGAAGATATACACAATCTTCAAGTGGACAAATTTATGCACAAATATACAAACTCTAAGCTACTGGCTACATTCAACAATTATTTTGAACTCATTACAGATGTTCATCCATGCAATACGACACAAACCAAAACTCGACAATTTGCTTTGCCAAAAGCACATTTTAACTTAAGCTCTAAAACGATAAAGCACAGTACAATAGAAATCTTGCCAAAAATTCCTTGAGAAATAAAATTATACTGTGTTTGCCACTTTTACATTGTAATATAAAATTAAATGCTACTCGGCTACTACAAATATATTTTGTGTTGTTTTTATTGGCGTACATAAACCAAGTGTATTTTATTTCATTTTTTAAGGCTGTTACTCTGAAAACAGTCGAATCATGAAATATCGCTGTTATATTGCATGCAATTTAGTCACTGTTGCGTTGACTAAAAATGGTCGCATCAAACGATAGTATGAAGTACAATCGGACCTCGTTTATTGGACGACTTTGATTTTGTTTCTTCAAATAATGTCAGTTTAACGAGGTATCCGGATAAGCAGAATCAAAAGTGTAAAGGGCAATTTTTTTTCCAGAGCAAATGCCAACTATGTAATCAAAGATGACGATGTGCAGTAGAACTCGCCTAAGCGGACCCTCAAAGTGGAACAGAAGAAATCTGTAGATTAGACGAACTGTCAACTTAAGCAAAAATGTAGACTGCATGTTGAGCATGACTAAATGAAACACTCAATATATCTTTTTATTTATTAGGATATCCGATTGATATGCGTAGGTCAGCATGCCTGCAACCAGAGGCGGGGCAATCGGGCAATTGCCTCCCCCTTGAAAATTTCAAAAACCTATGTATTTGTTAGGTATCGCAACAAGTTTACATCATTTTGGTCCCCCCTGAAAATATAAATTGGTTGCGGCCCTGCAGGTTAGTATGCATTCAGGGTGAGATTAAACACGAAAAACAACTGGACAAGTGACCTAACTGTGTCTTGCAAGTTCCGTCACTGTTGCATTCATTGTGCGCGGAAAATTGACTTTCAGACTTCTATTACGATTTAAAAAACAACCAAATAACATTTGGCAAAAGCGCAGTCTGGTTTAGCGTTTTTATTGGTTTGACATATTCGTTTCTGAATTTCCGTGTCGGAGGCGAACAGCGAGGTTTCCGGTTGGAAGGGGTGGAATGCATGCATTGGGAAAATCAGTTCATACCAGTTTTGTGTCTGACACCGGGATTCCAGTTTTTCGGAGTTTGGACAAACGAGGTCAAACTGGAGTGGGTTGCCTTAGGTCCCATTTATGTGGCGCCGTTAGTAAAATTATTATATCTGACAGATTTAGCGCAAACACTTCTATCTCTGTGCATAGACAGCCATCTCTGCGCGCATTTAGCTACCTCTGCGCAGAGATAGCTATCTCTGCCCGCAGAGACAGAACGTTATTTTTGGGCAACAACGCCTAACCAAGCAGTTCCTTTTGATCCACTGTTTCTATGACAGCGTTATTCTCTTTACAAAACGGTGCTCATCACCCAAGCGAGCACTTCGCTTTCAATGCACTCCTTCTGTGAGAGCATAATCTTTATGCACCTGAAGGCGCTGAAAAACGGTGAGCTGCGCCTGTTGAGAACAGTTGGAATGGTCAGACTTGAAGAGATCTTCTTTGAAACTTTAAGCAAAAAATGCCACTAACACTGAGACCATCCCCACAAGTTTACTGTAGATCATCGTCAGCACAAACCAATGTTATTATCAAAACAGTATAATTTAGACCTGAAACCACCTGGCTTTATATGACCACAGGGAATTCATGCCTTGCAGTAGCCTAGCTTTTGTCTGGATTACTGAAACAGAACACCAAGTTTATCTTCAGACAGGATACCATGTTTTCCTCCGATACACTTCAGTGGTATATGTGCATGCAGATTTTGGTGCATATGTGCAGAGATTGCTAAATGCACGCGGAGATAGCTACATCTTCGCAGAGATAGCTATCTCTGCGCAGTGATAGCTAAATGTGCGCAGAGATAGCTATCTCTGCACAGAGATAAGTAAATGGACACAGAGATAAATATCTCTGCACAAAGATAGCTAAATGCGCACAGAGATAGCTAAATCCACGCTGGGATAGCTAAATGTGCGCAGAGATAGCTAAATGTGCCCAGGGATAGCTGAATATGCGCAGAGATAGCAGATTTTGTGCTAAATCTCTCAGATATACTATTTTTACGAATGGCTCCCCATGCTAATTACGCAAAGCGAAAAATTTGTCCACCAAACTAAAGACGAAATTCCGTTCCAATGCATGTCTTATTGTGATATCGATTGAGAATTCATCTATGCAGTACATCACGCCTTGTTCTCAACCATGCTTAAATTCCTTAACACCACTGCAGTGCTGTACTAGTCCATGGTCGTTGATGCAGTTCCTCTCTTAGCTGTCACGAATGTTTCCAAAAGATGTGAAAACACCAAATGTTCAATGTGACAACTTTAAACAAGTTTTTATGATGGCTTGATCTTGCTTGCAACGCATTTTGCTTAAATAAACCACATAACCGCATTGCGCATATTAAACTTTGTGCTCAGAGCAAAAGACTTTTACTTGCTGCAACAAAGTGTTCCCTTTAAACTATAAGTGACTTCGTGTTAGGGAGGTCTTCAGCCTAAATGACCCCAAATCCTTCGCTGTTTCCCACTCCCCATGCATTTCATGAATCGGTCCACTTGGAAGTCATAGCAACACTACATTTAATAATCGTGATGGCGTCATTCATGAATGTGCCCTTTATGCTTGTTCTTCATCAACGTAAATGCATTATCGTCATCGAACTTATACGTTTCTTCTACCACAAACTATGTATCTTCATGTTCTTTGATGTATTTGTATGTTCCTTGTTACTGCGCTGCATACATAAATCTAGTCCGTTTCATGTGGGAGTGATGACGCTACACACAACAATGGATTCCAGAAATTGAAAACGACGTTGTTCTGAAAAGGTTTCTATCTACGCATAAATTTCGCGAAATTGACACTTTGCAGTTGTAATACACACATTCGCCAACACCCAAACTCAACAATCACTAGGGCCATTTAAATCACAAAATTCATATTTTTCTGTGCTTCAGAGAGCTATGAAAATCGTTTAAAAACAAAAATCGCACCTCTACGAAGTCAGTAACAAAAGCTATAAAGTCATAGAGTCATATTTTCCATGTTAAGTCCTAGAGTCATATTTTGCATATTTTCAATCTCATTCAATAAGGAAACCCTTTCAAAACAATCTCAAATATCAGGTGAAACTACGATATCGCTAGGTCCATACTGCATCCTGCAAAATGAACCCACTCGAGCATCCTGCGAGTGTTGGCAAAGACGTAGGTGAACCAAGTTATTTGAATGAAATGTTACGCATTGCCTAAAACTGCTGTTCTTGCTGCCCCAAAGAAACAAACCAATGCCCAGAAATGCGCGTCAAGTTTCAAACCAAACTTCATGTTTTAAGCCATTTATTTTAGTCGGGCATCAACAAATCATCGGGGTACCATCTCTTATGCCTATCTTTGCTGGTAATATTTATTTGTAAAGTAGTGGCATATGTTATAGCTCAGTCATTTTTGTTTGATCATAAAAAGTCACATTTTCTGAAAAATAGGGTCATACAATCAATCTTCTAGATCATAAAAATAGCCCAAATAGTCACAATATAAACATGACATCAACACATCGTCTTTATGAGATTTCGATTGCCTTGCAAATCTATTTATGTTTCAAAGATTAGTTTGTACGTATTGGTTAAAAACTTACCCAAGAAGTGAAACTTATGGCAGCTCACACGAAACGTAAGGCGTTTCACACTCACCAACGTTTTCCACAAGATCTACTGGCACAGCAGTTTGCAGTTTTCTCGAATCTTCCGAGAGAGAATTCTTGAACTTCGCACTGAATTCTCTAGTTGTCCTTCTTAGCTTATTTAAACGTTAGCCATTTTTTCTTTCTTCCTCTCCGCCACACCCATCAATTTAACTTTTTTTGCTTCACGAACTGCCCAAGTTCAAATATCATTCGCCAGAGGCACTTCACGTGACCACAACAGCTGTTTCCTATCCTTTTAAGGTGTCTCACGCACATTGCTGTACAGCATGTTTTTTAATTTTGTTTGCTTCCATTTCATCTTGCCATGCAAACACTGGCAAACGATTATTGGGGCTTTTTAACGTTTGGACTTTTTAGACTGTCGTCGGTTAAAGCAGGGATACCAATCTCAAATTGCTCCGACAGACAACTGAAGACACAGGATGTAACACGAGGCCAAGGGCTGCATTATGACGCTGACCTAACAATGGCGGTACCTGAAGCTTGCTAGAAACAGCTTTTACATATCATGTCTTGAGAAAGGTCACAGGCAGCAGCGTACAGTAACTAGATGTTTCAGCCAGGTCGGGCAACACTTAGCTGAATGGAACCCACTAACCACCGTAGGGGGGCCACTAGCCACAACTCAGGAAATAAGTTAAAAGGTAAAAAAACACGACATTCGGTGAATCCGAATGTCGTGGAGTTCTGTTCTAGGAAAAAAAACGAAAACCCTGAATAACGCAAAAAAGCAACAACCTACTGAAAACCAAAAGAATAATGAATATCAAAATGTTAGTTAAGGGGGGCAGATCTTACAGTTAGTTTGTCAGGGAGGGTGGCCGTGCTCCCCGTCAGTTACGCCACTAGTTACAGGCATGTCAATTCCAGCCGCCTTTATATTCCTTTAAAAAAGAGCTTGTTCAGTCGCTGAAACAGCAGTTTCAAACATCGATTAATAAACTAAATACTTAAATGTTAATTATTGAACTAAATGTTAATTATGTCAAAATGTTAATTATTTTAATGACTAAATGTAAATTATTTGAAAATTCCCAAAAAGCATCGCGTGCGGCGTGTTTGAGACCTTGGTTAAGCTTTCCCCTGAATTTTGATGCATTTGATATTTTGTGCGTTTCGCGTAAGCTATGGTCATTTTTAGTTTTTGTAAAAACGCCATAAATCGGTCACTATAATAATCTGAATACAACACCAAGTTTGCAGTTCCACCCTTGCTTCAAAAGATTAACGATTTTCACGAACAATAAAAACACTTATCTTTTGAACGTAATCGATTATAAACCGTATAGATATCTTAAAAATGGAAAAGCTCCGGCTCCTCATACAATGGCATGCTAAGTTGTCGTGTTATTTGTCATGCATATAATGAAAACGTTTCTATGACACATTTGAATTCCACGTCACTAATTTGTTACGAAACATCATTTACCATAAAAAATCACCCTACAAAGTTATTATATTTTGTAGCTTTGTTCATAGTGATTGTTTGCGGAATGATTCGTTGTCTCCATTTTGCAGAACAATCACAAATCATACAACACCAAGGAAATATTGAAAGCGAACGCTTTGCACTACAACATAATGCACGTAGCAAATGCTTTTTTGCTCTGCAAAGCTACAGTGCATTCGATTTGCAATGAAGATATGCAACACAAACAGTGGCAACTTAGGCAAAATTTGAAAATTTAAGGGATGCATTTGCCCGGTTTGCTCCATTTAGGTGCATGTCTACGTTGCATACAGCCAGTGGTGGGATTCAGCCGGTTCGCACCGGTTCTGTAGAACCGTCTCACGGAAGTTTATGAGATCAGCGAACCGGCTAGCATTACTGGTTACTGTCATTGTGTTTTAGCTGATATTATCTGATATGATACCCCGATTTTCGAGATCCAAGTAGCTCACGTGTGTTTTTTTCAAAATGTCCAATGGTCGAGTTCGCACGTAACAGTTACACATTGTGTTAATTTTTATAATTGTGGTAATTTTCCTTTTGTTATTGGCAACACTTTGTAGTTATTCTGGAAATTGAATTGTTGCGTCATAGGTACAAGTCATGAGACGACTGCTGATTTTTAGTGTGGCTGTTAGCAGTGATGGGATTCAGCCGGTTCGCACCAATTCGCTGGAACACGTTCTTGTACCAATCAGTGTTGTTAACTGGTATTTAAACCAAAATAAATTTTTCAAATTTGGTATAGTTTCAAAGTGCTTCGTATATAAATATTTGATTTGGTACATATCAAAAATTTGGTATATAATTGGCATATTTTTGTCAGATGGTTTAATTGAGATTTTAAATTAGGTCATTTGGTTTATTACAGAGCGAAAACGCAAAAATCGATGGTAGTGTTGAAGCTATATAAAAAAGTTCAGTGATTTTTCTTAACATGGGAGTACGCATGCAATTTGTGTACGCGGAAATCGATATTAGAAAAGAGCTGAGATGTTCTGAAAAAAGTGAACTTAGCTCTAGGTGTGCCCTTTTAGTCAGACAATGCATTAAAATGTGGAAAAACTGCGTACGAGAGTGGCAGAAGATCTGGCACAGAGTGACTGATAGAGCTGGCGTGGCTTGTGAAGCAGTATTCAGCGGGTGCTGTGTGTCCCTTCCACTAACTGTGAAAAAAGAAAATTGCCATCAATTAATTATAGAGCATAATAATTTTCTGGACCACAAAGGAAATTAGAATGTACTGTGTTGGATTAGAAGGATGAATTTTGCAGTGGTTAATACAGTAAACCTGTAACTGCTAAAGATAACAAAGTACAAATTGAGTTCACAGCATCTCTATCATGGCACTGCTCAACGCAACTATTAATCATCTATCTGAAACAATAAAAAGGCATTGAAGAAATAGCATTAAATTGTACGTTTTGTCACAGATGTAAACTTGGTATATATTTGGTACAGTTGACATGTCTCTCACTCTGTAACACACAAGCACGAGCTGTGAATCTGATTCACGCTGTCCTATGCGATGATGAAGGCGTTGCTCAGCCTCGCGGCTGTCAGACGCACGAAACAGTCAAGGGAGTTGAGAGGTGACACTGTACAATTTATTGCCTCGAGTTCTGCGCTGGTTTTAATGACCCAAAACGGCAACATCTATCGACCATTAACACAAACAGCGACTTGTCTTTTACGACGATACAGCAGCAAAC